>Ga0209139_10000051_pt1 | contig 30105 bp, 29 predicted proteins | sample BogFormECP14_OM3_FD_188246 | JGI IMG/M metagenome (GOLD analysis project Ga0209139, IMG submission 188246) | Bog forest soil microbial communities from Calvert Island, British Columbia, Canada - ECP14_OM3 (SPAdes) (version 2) | ecosystem: Environmental > Aquatic > Freshwater > Wetlands > Bog ...
TTACCCTTCGCGTTACTCAGGGAAACCTGGGGCACTCGGCACCCCTTTTCGTGCAGGTGCGAACTAAAAGCAGATCCTTCCCCTTCCTCTTCGTTGCACTCAGAGTCAGGGTCAGGATGACAGCACAAAGAAGGTGTCCATCAATGGACGCCTTCTTTCGACTATCGCGGAAACTTACTGCTTATCTCTGTGAGATTGGAATATATTTCGCAGGGTATTCGGGGCCGATATAGTCGGCGCGGGGGCGGATGAGGCGGTTGTCGTCGAGCTGCTCGATGACGTGTGCGGCCCATCCGGAGATGCGGCTTACGGCGAAGATCGGCGTGAACAAATCGATGTCGATGCCGAGCGTGGTGTAGGTCGAGGCGGAGTAGAAATCGACGTTGGCATTCAGCTTCTTCTCCGACTTGATGTACGTTTCGATCTTCTGCGACATGTCAAACCACTTGGTGTTGTTTGCCGAGCGGCCGAGGTCTTCTGACATCTTGCGCAGATGCGTCGCGCGCGGGTCCTCTGTGTGATAGACGCGGTGACCGAAGCCAGAGACCTTCTTCTTCTGCGCCAGCATATCTTTTACGTACTCGACAGGATCGAGGCCGGCTTTGTCGATGGCGAAGAGCATGCGCATCACCGCTTCATTCGCGCCGCCGTGGAGCGGACCCTTGAGGGCGCCGATGGCTCCGGTGATAGCGGAGTGTACGTCGGAAAGGGTGGCGGCGATGACGCGGGCGGCGAAGGTGGAGGCGTTCAACTCGTGGTCGGCATGGAGGATGAGGGCGACGTCGAAGGCGCGCGTCGCAGTTTCAGAAGGTTTTTGCCCGGTGAGCATCCAGAGGAAGTTGCCAGCGTGCGAGAGCGATTTGTCGGCTTCGACGACGGGCTTGTCTTTGCGGATGCGGTCGAAGGCGGCGACGATCATGGCGATTTGCGATGTCAGGTCGAAGCTCTTGCGGACGTTGGAATCGTGATCGACGGCCTTTTCGTCCTTGTCATAGAAACTGAGCGCAGAGACGGCGGTCCGCAGCACTTCCATCGGAGTTGCCGTTTTGGGGAATTCTTTGAGGAGCTTAAGGATGTCGGGATGAAGCTGGCGGGAATCGGAGAGTTTTTGTTTGAAGGCTTCGAGTTCGGTTGCGGTGGGGAGCTTGCCATGCCAGAGGAGGTACGTCGTTTCCTCGAATGTCGACGTTTCCGCGAGATCGTGAATGTCGATACCGCGGTACGCGAGCACCCCGGCATCCCCGTCGATCCAGCAAATACCAGAGTTGGCTGCAACGATCCCTTCAAGACCTTTTGAAGCTACGGCGGTCGACATACGTCCTAAATTCCTCCAGTTCGATTTAGCTCTGTTTCAGACGGATTCTATTGGATGCGGCCAAAAGGTGATCGAAATTGCTGAACCCTTTCCCGATTCAAACGTTTATCGAACGTTCTCGGCGTGAAACAGAGTAACTACTGTTTATAGCAGCGTGGCGATTGCGTTGTCACTTGCGGCAAGCACCCACGGTACTTCTCATTTAAGAGACGGATGCGGCAGCGAATCGGTCACAGCGAAAAGCTGCCAGGTCGACGGACGGCTGTTCTCCCAGAAGCAGCTCGCTCATGACTTGTGCTGTGGCTGGCGCGAGCAGGATGCCGTTGCGGAAGTGTCCTGAAGCGACCCAGCAGTTCTCGTCGCCGCAGGGGCCGATGACCGGCAGGCCGTCGGCTGAGCCGGGGCGGAGTCCCGCCCATGTTTCTACGATTTGCGCTTCGCGGATTGGGGGCCAGAGTGCGACGGCTTCGTCGAGCAGCATCTGGATGGTCGTTTCCTGGACAGATTTGTCGAAGCCTGCGTGCTCGACTGAAGCTCCGATGACGACGCGGCCGTCGCCGCGCGGTACGAGATAGAGTTCCGGGGTACGGATCACGCAATCGAGACGATGATGAGACGGCAGTTTCACGGTTGCCATCTGGCCCTTGCGCGGCTCTATGGATGGCAGATTCGAGATGGCCCCGGCCCATGCTCCGCAGCAATTGATGAAATGAGCGGCAGACCACGCGGCCTGCGGCGTTGTGATTGCAACACCGTGTGCCGTGCTTCGTACGGTTGTTACCGGGGATTGCTCGACCAGTGAAACTCCCGCCGCTGCAGCGGCTTTCGGCAATGCGGCGCAGAGGTCGCGCGGGTCGAAGCTGTGCTCTTTGAGCAGCTGGAAACTATGGCCGGCGGCATTGAGATTCGGGATATGCCGTGCTATTTCCGGCAGGGGGAGAGCGTCGCTGAAGGCGTGTTCCTGTCCTGAGCCCAGCAATGTGTGGTTGGTACGCAGGGGAACCTGCAACCCGGAGAGGCGTTCGATCGTATTCAGATAATCCGGGTAAAGCGAAATGCTGAGATCTGAGAGCGGACGTAGTTCCGTGAGATTCTCCGGGTCGTGTGCGGCGAGCATGCCGGCGGCGGCCCAGGATGCTTCCGTCATGGCGCGTGCGCGTTCGAGCACGGTGACGCGCAAGCCTTGGGCGGCCAGTTCGAGGGCGGTGGAGAGGCCGATGATCCCAGCTCCAGCTATGAGTACATCTGTTGTGCTCACGCATCTATTGTATGGCGGTGGATAGACAAAAAGTGTTTGTCAGCGTCCATCAAGTTGGATAGTCTCAGCGCACGGCTGTATGCGGAAGGAAAAGTGAACAATGAGTGACGGTACGGAACCTGTTGTAGAGCAGAGAAGTTTTTCCGGGGCATTTCTCGGCCTGGTGGTGGGAGCGTTGCTGTTGGCGCTTGGTGGTTTGATCTGGAGTTATACCCTTAGCAATCGTTTGGCGAAGACCGAGACACAGCTAACGCAGGCGCAGGTGCAAAACGACAAGCTGGGTCAGCAACTGGAGCAGACCAATGCGCGGTTGAAGGTTGCGACGGACACGCTGGAACAATCGGTCGGATTGACGCAAAAGCAGCTTGAAACGAGAGCGAATGAGCTGATGCGCCGCCAGGAGGCAGATGCGAAACGGCTGGAGGGCGAGCAGGCGAAGGCGCAGCAGCAGATCGGGGCGGTATCGAGCGATGTTTCGAGCGTGAAAACCGACGTTGGGGGAGTGAAAACCGACGTTGCCCAGACCAAAACCGAATTACAGAATACCCAGGCGCAACTGCAGAGCATGAAGGGCGATATGGGCGTGCAGAGCGGCCTGATTGCGACGAATCATGATGAGCTGGAGATTCTGAAGCACAAGGGCGACCGCAACTATTACGAGTTCACCCTGCACAAGAACAAGCGGCAGCCTGTGTCAACCGTCGGTCTGGAATTGAAGAAGGCAGACACGAAGCACAGCAGGTACACGCTTGAGGTCTATGCCGACGACAAAACGATCGAGAAGAAAGATCGCGGGCTGAATGAGCCGGTTCAGTTTTATACGGGCAAGGACAACTACCTGTACGAACTGGTGGTGAACAATATCAGCAAGGATCAGATTACGGGGTACGTCTCTACGCCGAAAGCTGCGCCGGTGCCGGTGAAACCTGGGGAATGAGGGCACTCAGTTCGGATAATCCAGAGAAAAACCCCAGGTTACCCTTCGCTTTGTTCAGGGGAACCTGGGGCACCCGGCGGCGCTTCTGATAGCGCCGCTTTTTATTTGCCAGTAGGTGGCCAGCGGAGCACCAGATTCTTCTGGTTCGCAAATGAGATGACGGCTTCGAAGGCCTGGCGGGCGTCCCACTGGTCTTTTGTCATGGGGTAATGGAAGATGACGAGGCCCTGAGCGCTCTGGCCGGGTTGCAGCGTGATGTCCCGCAGAAGGGGCTCCTGCTTGAGCGAAGCCGTCTGCGGATAGGCTACAAAAACACTCTGGAAGTCGTTCTTATTGGCTGCGAGACTGCGCTGCTGGTCGCCGTTGCTTGTCGTTATATTGCTCCACATATCGTGCAAATACAGCGGGTAGTTGGTCTGGTTGCGGACCTGCACCTGAGCGAGAATGAGGAGCTGATCGTAAGTGTCCATGCCGCCCTGTATGCCCTGCGCACCGGCGCCCACGCGCATTTCGGTGTGGATCGGCGTTATGTCGAGCTTGACGATCTGGCCGACGGCTACGGGCGGTTTCTCGTCGATATAGACGTAAATGCCGATGGCCAGTACGACGGCGACGGTCGCGACGAGCACGATCAGCAGAGCGCGTTTCGCTGAATTCATTTGTTCATTCATTCGAGTGGCATTCTATCCTACCGGGATGGCCAAGGGGTAATTTGCAGGCCTCACCGCGCGAGGTTGCAATAGCACTCGACATGATGCGGCTGAGGAGGCATACTGACTTGCCATATCAAGGTTTGAGGACGGCGACGGGTGGAACAGATACTAGGGGTTGCGATCGGCGTTGTGTTGATATGCCTGCTGTTGAGCATCATTGCTTCGCATGTGCGTGAACTGATGGCCGCCTTTACAGCGCAACGTGCCATAACGCTGGAGAAGGCGCTTCGCAAGATGGTCGGCGATGCTGTTTACGAGAAGCTTACAGGCCACCCGCTGATCGAGACGATTTCGTTTCAGCCTACGAAGTTTTTCGGCCTGACGTTGTCGCGTGCAAGCAAGCCAAGGCCGACTTATATTGCTTCTCCGCTTTTTACCCGGGTTCTGCTGATCTCTCTGGCGGAAATACAGGGCCTGCAGACGACGGACGTAAAAAAGATTGTCGATAGCCTCCCGGCGGGTTCTGACCTGAAGCAAAAGCTAGGCGCAATCATTCTGGGGATAGAGAGCGATGCTACGGCGTGTGTGTCGGCGGTCGAGCAGTGGTACGACGGCACGATGGACCGTATCAATGGCGCTTATAAGCGTCATACGCAAATGTGGTTGATCGTGCTGGGGATGATGCTTGCTGTCCTGTTCAATGCGAATCTCTTCCTGATCACGGAGAGGTTGTGGACATCAAAAGATGCGCGCGATGCGGTGACGGCGACGGCGCAGATGTACAGCTGCAAGGACGGGCAGAACTGCGGTTTTCCAAGCTACAATCAGGCACGTGCGGATATCCAGAAGAATCTGTCGGATCAGCTGCCGCTCGGCTATAACTGGGATTCGGTAAGGAAATATTGGAAGCATCCTGCAGCCGAGGGCAGGCTTTCCATGCTGCGACTGTGGGCTTTCAACTTTGCAGGATGGCTGCTCATGGCGATTGCCGTGTCGCTGGGCGCGCCGTTCTGGTTCGATCTGCTGAACAAGTTGGTGAACCTGCGGATGGCTGGGATGAAGCCTGACAAGGCTCAGCCCGTTCAGTCGAGCGGAGGGTCGGAGGTGGTGGCGGCTCCCGGGGCCTCTGTCTCCGTGCAGATGGCGGATGACACGCCTGCTACAGGTTAGGCTCGTGGACGCAGAGCCGCCAGGAATTCATCTACCGGCAGAGTATTCAGTACATCTTTTTGGGTGAGCCATGCGCGACGCAGTTGTTGCACGCCGTAGCTCATCTTTTCCATGTGACTGGTGTGGTGCGAGTCGGTGTTGATGGAGATTTTGCAGCCCAGCTCTTTTGCCAGGCGAAGGTCGCGATCGCAGAGATCGAGGCGGTCGGGATAGGCGTTGTGCTCGACTGCGACACCCAACTCGGCGGCACGGCGCAGAATCTGCGGCAGGTTGAGTTTGTAGGCTTCGCGGCGCAGCAGAAGGCGTCCTGTGGGATGGCCGAGGATGCGCGTGTTCGGATTTTCGATGGCGCGAAGAACGCGCTCGGTCATCTGCTCCTCTGGTTGATTGAAGAGTGAGTGGACGCTGGCGATGACGACGTCGATTTGCGCGAGAACTTCGTCGGAGAGATCAAGCTGGCCATCGCTGAGGATATCCACCTCAATGCCGGTGAGGATGCGGATGCGGCCTTCCATCGCATCGTTGACTTCGCGGATGCGCTGCATGTGTTCGAGGGCGCGCTCGTCGTCGAGGCCGAAGGTCATGGCCAGATTCTTTGAGTGGTCTGTGATGGCGATGTATTCGTAGCCGCGGGCTGCTGCGGCTACGGCCATTTCGCGAATGGTGTTTTTTCCGTCGGTGGCGTCGGTGTGCATGTGCACGTCGCCGCGAATGTCGCGCAGCTCGATGAGATTGGGCAGGCGATGCTGCTCGGCGGCTTCAATCTCGCCATTATTCTCGCGCAACTCGGGCGGAATCCAGTCGAGACCGAGAGCGGCGTAGATTTCTTCTTCCGTTGCTCCGGCGACAAATGAGCCGTCCTCCACGCGGGCGAGTGCGTATTCGCTCAAGGTGTAGCCGCGCTTGAGCGCACGCTGTCGGACGGTGACGTTGTGCATTTTTGACCCGGAGAAGTATTGCAGAGCTGCGCCGTAGGAGCCCACAGGCAGGAGGCGCACATCCACCTGCAATCCGTTGCGCAGTCGGAAGCTGACTTTGTTCTGGCCTTTCGCGATGAGGTCGGCGATCGGCGGGTAGGCGGCCGTGTATTCGACGGCAGCGGATACTTTGTCTTCGGCGCAGGCGGGGCCGGTGGCGAGAATGTCGAGATCGCCCACGGTTTCGCGTCCGCGCCGCAAAGAGCCAGCGGGCGTGATGGTTTCGATGCCATCGAATTTTCTGAGATATTCAATGAGCTTGTCGGCGGCTTCTTCGGCGTCATCGATGAGGAAGCGGCCGCTGTTCTTTTTGTGCTCTTCGATGCCTTTTTTCAGTTTCTCAATCTGCTTTGCGCCCATGCGCGGCAGCGATTCCAGCTTGCCTGCGGCGATGGCTGCTTCGAGATCGGAGATGGAAGCGATCTGCAGCGCTTCCCAGAAAAGCAGAACTGATTTTGGTCCCATGCCGGGAAGCTTGAGCAGGTCGAGCATGCCGGGGTTGTACTTTGTCAGCAGATCTTCGCGCAACGGTAGCGTGCCTGACTTTTCAATCTCCTGAATATTGGTGGCCATGCCTTTGCCGATGCCGGGGATTTCCAGGAGCTTCTTTGTATCACCTGCAATTTCGCTGAGTTGAACAGTGCTCGATTCAACGGCTTCAGCGGCGCGGCGGTAGGAACGGATGCGGAAGGGATCGCCTGCGCTGATTTCCAGCAGGTCGGCGGTTTCGGCGAATAGTTGCGCGATCGAACGATTGTCCATCGAGAGACGATTATCTCTCAGAGCGCGGAAAGTAGAAAACCCAGCCCATCTTGAGCAGCTGGGTTAGTTTTTACATCGACACACGTTCACTGCGCCTGTAAGCAGGCTGATTTCAAGATTGCAAAATGTAAGCGGAACTTGATCTTGCCGTTGCTTCCGTCAGGCAACTTCGCGTGCGCGTGTGACTTGATCGGCTTGCGGGCCTTTTTGACCCTGGACGATATCGAATTCGACGTCGTCTCCTTCTTTCAGGCTCTTGTAGCCGTCAAGTTGAATTGCGCTGTAGTGAACGAAGACATCGGGCCCATCATCGCGGCCAATGAATCCATAACCTTTTGCGTTGTTGAACCACTTCACTTTGCCTTTGTATGTTGCCACGAGCCTTAGACCTTCCTGAAGCAGATTGCGGTTGGGAACACCAACCTGCTTGAAGATAAAGACGCAGTTCGGGCTGCTTTGGTTTTCTGAGGCGAACGAGAAGGATGCGGCTCAACGAAAAATCAGTCACTTACGGCTTCTTCTTTTTTACGCGAAGGCGCGCATAGAGCTGAACGGAGACGAGCGTCTTGCCGTCGAGAATTTTTCCAGCGTCAATCATGCGCAGCACTTTGGAGAGCGGAACGAGCACGACTTCAAGCAGTTCGTCTTCTTCCGGCTCCGCTTCGCCGGCGATGAGTCCTTCAGCAAGAAATACCTGCATCCATTCGCCGAGAAATCCGGGGCTCGCGAAATAGCGCACGAGCTTCGTCCATTTTTTTGCGCGATATCCGGTCTCTTCTTTCAGTTCGCGCTTGGCTGCGGCGAGACGCTCTTCGCCCTCATCCATTTTCCCTGCTGGGACTTCCCACAGGTATTGTCCGGCGGCGTGGCGATACTGGCGCTCCATAACGATGAGCGGATCGCGCTTGCTGGAGTCGACGACGGCGAGAATGACGACGGAACCGTTGTGGCGGATGATGTCGCGATGGACAATCTTTTTGCCCGGCTCGCACACCTCTTCGCGCATGACCCGGAAGAGAGGGCCATCAAATGCAATTTTCGAGGAGAGCACTTCAACCTGAGCTTTTTTGAATGTGAGGAGAGGCTTCTCTGCTTTCTTTTTTGACGGCATCGTTCACCTTTTCATTTGTGTCGATTCTTTTACCGTATCATCCGGTCAGCGATGAAAACCGATGTTGCTGTTGTCGGTCCGGGGAACTGGGGCAGTTCGTTGCTTGCAGCCCTGCGACGCGCTGGGATTCCAGTGCGCGAAGTTGTTTCAAGAACGCGGCGAAGCGGTGCGGTAAGGCTTCGGGATGCCGAGCTTGGTGCGCAGATTCTGTGGCTGTGCGTGCCGGATGGTGCGATTGCAGATGTTGCTGCGGGCATCGTCGAAAGGCGGCGCGAACTGGGTGGCACGCTGCGCGGGCAGCTTGTCGTGCATTCGAGTGGCGCGCTGACGGTGGACGTCCTTGAGGCGGCATGCAAGGCAGGTGCAGCTGTGGCGTCGGTGCATCCGGTGATGAGCTTTCCGACGCGAAGAGTTGTGCCTTTGCAGAGTGTTTTCTTTGGGGTGGAGACGCAGCAACCGGAGACAAAGCGCAGGTTGTACGGGCTGATTCGGAAAATTGGTGGACAGCCTTTTGCGATACAGTCGGCGAAGAAGGCGCTCTATCACGCGGCGGGCACGCTGGCTTCTCCGCTGCTGGTGAGCGAGCTTTCCGCTGCGATGGCTACAGCGCGGCTGGCGGGGCTTTCTGGCAGTGAAGCGCGGAAGTGGGTCGGCGTGCTGGCGCAGGCGACGGTGCGGAACGTCTTTGAGCGGGGGGAAACGAAGAGCTTCAGCGGCCCTTTTACGCGGGGCGATGTGGCGACAATTAGACTGCATCTTGAGGCACTCGCCACGCATCCGATTGTCACGGACATTTATGGCTCGCTGGCGCGGTACGCGGTGGAGACGCTTCCGGTGGAGCGCAAAAGTGAGCTTCGATCTCTGCTCGGAATAACACGAGGATGAGAATTGCCGGGCGTGAGACACTGAGTGAAAAGCAATTGGGAAGCAACCGAAGGGGTTGGAGAACTTAACTGGAGAACGAGCAACTTGCACACAGACTGTTTTCCAATCACGGTGCTGCCCCATCTCTCGCGCCTATTTATTGACTATGCCGAGAGCCGTACGCCACTGCAGTATTACCCTCTGAGTCCTTACTCGCAGGAGTGGGCCTCGCGGCCTTCTTCGATCGATCCGGCTGTTCGCGCGTCCATTGCTGACCTGCTAGTGGAACAGAACCGCAGCTTTGGTGCGGGTGAGAAGACATTCGCGAACATCGAGCGTCTCCGCAACGGCGCAAACGCGGTCGTGACCGGCCAGCAGGTGACTCTTTTTGGTGGTCCGCTCTTTACGCTTTTCAAGACAGCGACGGTGATTCGCAAGGCGCAGGACGCCACGGCTGCGGGCTATCCGCATGTGCCCATTTTCTGGCTGGCGACAGAGGACCACGATCTTGAAGAGGCCGATCATGTTGTGTTGCCCTCGCGCCGCGAGTTGCACACGCTCAAGCTGGCGCTTGAAGGCGACGGGAACCATGCTTCTGTTGGTGGGTTGAAGCTCGGTCCGGGTGCGCGCGCTGTGCTTGATCAGGCGATGGAGTTGCTTGGGCCGGGGCCGTTTCTCGATGCACTGGAAGACTGTTACAAGCCCGATGCCACGTTCGCGCAGGCCTTTGGCAGGTTGATCTCGCGGGTATTCGCCGCGCATGGGCTGATTGTGATTGACGCCGCCGGACGCGATTTTCATGCGCTGGGCGCTCCGGTGCTTCGGCAGGCGATTGTTCAGGCTGATGAGTTGCATGAGGCGTTGATCCGGCGCGACAAAGAGCTGTCGCAGGCTGGTTATCACTCGCAGGTGCTGGTCGGGCCGCAGAGCAGCCTTCTATTTCTGACCGACGCGGAAACGAAAGCAAGACTGCCGCTTCGACGCAAGGGTGACCAAGAATGGACGGCAGGGAAGCGAGCCTACAGCACGAATGAGTTACTGGCAATACTTGAAGTAGAGCCTGAACGTTTCAGTCCGAATGCTCTCCTGCGCGCCGTCTTTCAGGATTTCATTTTGCCGACCTCGGCATACATCGGCGGCCCTGCGGAGGTCGCATACTTCGCGCAGTCGCAGGTGGTCTACGAGAAGATTCTCGGACGCGTGACGCCGATCCTGCCTCGGCTGAGTGCGACCTTGATCGAGCCGGCAATCGCCGAGGTGATGGCGCAGCATGAGATTGCGCTCAATGATCTTCTGTCTTTGCGTCCGGATGAATTGGCGCACAAGCTGGGGGCGCGGTCGATGCCGATTGAAGGCAAGAAGAAGCTCGCGGCAGCGGGAAATGCGCTTGCCGAAGAACTGAAGACGCTCACGGAATGGATGCATTCGATTGATGCGGGGCTGGGGCGCTCGGCGGATGTGGCTGCGTCGAAGATGCAGTACCAGATGAACCGGCTGCGGCGGCTGGCTGCGAACTTTCAACTGCAGAAAGAGACGAGTCTTCGACGCCATGTGGATGCGCTGTATCTGAGTCTCTGCCCGGAGAACCACCCGCAGGAACGCATCGTTGGAACTGCGTTCTTTCTCGCTCGATATGGCGAGGGGCTGGTTGATCTGCTGGTCGAGAATGCGGCGCAGGAGTGTCCCGGACACAAAGCGCTCTATCTCTAACCTAAGACCTGGCTATCGCTACTGGATGTTTGGGCTGATAAAGCCCGACCTTTCCGCTGCCGGGGAGCTGTATCGACGTGATGGAACCCCATCGGGCTTCTTGTATCTCTGAACATGAGACGTTGCGCTCGTGCAGGCTGGCGATTTCCGCCTTCAAGTCGTCACACATGAAATAAAGTTCGTGAATATCGTTCTCGTCGTGCGGATGAAAGGCGGCTTCGGCGGGCGGCAAAGCGAAAGATCAGCCAGTTGTGTCCTGCATCGACGAAGGGAAACCCAAGGATATCGCGAAAAAAGGCGCGATCAGCTTCTGGACCTTTGCTGTAGATGATGACGTGGGCTCCGAAAATCATGGGCAATTCTCTCGCAAGCAATTATCCGCTCTCGATGTCGCGATTGACTGGCAAAAGCAGCCGCCGGTGGCCTACAATCACTTTTTGATTATGCCGTCGAAAGAGCAATCTCCGTTTGAAGTGGCCTGCCCTGATTGCGGCGCCATGCTCAAGATCGATCCAGTGACGCGCGCGGTGATCGCGCATACGCCCGCTCCACGGAAGCGTACCTTTGAAGATTTTGAGACAGCGGCGCGTGCGATGCGCGAGCAGGATGAGCGCAAAGAAAGTCTTTTCCGGCAGGCAGTGGATGCGGAGAAGAACAAGGACGATCTTCTGGAAAAGAAATTTGCAGAGGCGCTGCGCAAGGCCAAAGAAACGCCCGATACAGGGAAGCCGCTGCGTGATTTTGATCTGGATTGACGGGTTTTCGCATCATAGGTGATTAGGAGTAACGATGGGCCTGACTAAGCTTTCGCACGAGATTCAAGAGAGGCTGCCCGATAATCTGCCGGGGTTTTCCTGGCAGCGCGCTGTTGCAGCCGGATCGCTGGTGGCGGGTGCGTGTCTTTTCCTCTCCGGACATCGCAAGGCCGCGTTGGGTATAGTTGCGGCAGGCGCCACAGTAGGTCTCCTTGAACATCCCGAGGCTGCACGCGAGTTGTGGGAAAGTCTGCCCGGCTACCTGCGCAAGGGGCAGGATGTGCTTGTCCGCGTGGAAGACTTCGTGAATGAAGTGGCCAAGCAGGGCAGCAAGCTGCGCAACTCGCTAGGCTAGCCGATGCCCAACTGCTTGCGGGCCGTTTCGCTGATGCGCTCCGGTCCCCAGGTCGGTTCCCATACCAGATTGACTTGTGTTTCTCCGACTTCCTGTATACAGGCGAGGCGGTTGCGGACGTTGTCCATGATCATGCCGTGAGCGGGGCAGCCGGGCGAAGTCATCGACATATCAACCTCGACTCGGTGTTTGGGGATCATCCCGGGCGCGTCGGGATCTGGCGTGACGGCGACGCGATAGATGAGTCCGAGATCGACGATGTTGACAGGGATCTCCGGGTCGTAAACATCACGAAGGGCAATCAAAATATCTTCTTCATTCAGCGGCATCTGCTCTTAAGTTTACTGAAAGGCGGCATCGAGAGAAGCTGAAGCCCCAACTTCAGTCTTTCGCCAATTATTTTCTTGGTCGCTAACTCATGCTTTTCATTGCATTTACTTATAAACACACAATTTTGACAATAAAATGATGCGACCGATTCATGTCGGCTCGCGTCAACTCTACAAGGCCATCTTAAAAATTGAATGGTCGGACCACAGACCAGCGAGGAGACACTCGCCGATTCCCGAGGTGGACTATCTTTATTTTCTGCAGGGAGCACTTTTACATGAAGAGATTGGCGAAGTACCTGGGAATTACTGCCACTGCTTTGGCGCTGACTGTTTTTGCTGGAGCGGAAGATACACCGCGAAACAGCGCCGCGAGTTCAGATCAGCTTGTAGCTGCATCGGCTGAGCTGCAACATGTTCTGGATGCGAAAACCGCGAAACAAGGCGATACCGTAACAGCGAAACTATCGCAAACCATACACCTGAACGGAACCGCGCTGCCGAAGAATACCTTGCTGATTGGACGTGTCGATTCGGTACAGGCTTCCGAGAATAAGAGCACTTCGAAGGTGGTGCTGACCTTCGATCAGGCAAAGCTGACGAACGGCCAGCAGGTCGCCGTCAAGGCCACGCTCATTGGCGTCTATCCAACGGGAACACTGCTGACATACCCAAACCTTAGCCCGGCTATGGAGATCGCCCAGCAGCCTTCCGGTGCCCATGGACTTGGCCTGACCAGTAATGCTGCGGCGTCGAACTCGGGGACGCTGAGCGCGAATGGAACGAATGTACGCCTTTCAACTGGAACTGAGCTGCAGTTTGCCGTGTCTCCGGCCACCGCATCTGCTTCGACCTCAACCGGGAACTAATTTCTCAATACTGCGCGAAATTAGTAAATGCCCGCGGCAGATTGTGCTGCGGGCGCTTTTGTTTTTAGTGTGTGCGCTCGACCAGGTATCGCGCTACGGATTTGAGACCTTCGGCCGCTGACCCGTAGAGCGCGAGTTCGGCAAAGGCTTCGCTGATCAGTTTCTTGGCGTGCTGGCGCGAGGCTTCAATGCCAAAGACTGCAGGCCATGTGGCTTTATCGCTGGCGAGGTCTTTGCCAGCGGTTTTGCCGAGCTGCGCGGAATCCTGTGTCATATCGAGCACATCGTCGACAATCTGGAAGGCGAGCCCGGCTTTGCGCCCGAACTCGGTAAGGCGCTGGACGTCGTTTGGAGTTGCGCCAGCGTAGACGCCGCCAGTGACGACGCTGACACGGATGAGCGCTCCGGTCTTGGCGCGATGGATCGCGTCTACGGATGCGGCAGTTGGTTTTGTACCTTCGCCTTCGAGGTCGAGGACCTGGCCGCCGATCATGCCTTCGACTGTTCCCGTGGCCTGGGCGATGAGGCGGATGATTTCGACATTGGCTGGAGCGGGGCAGCGCAGGTTGGCGAGGACTTCGTAGGCGCGTGTCTGCAGGGCGTCGCCTGCGAGGATCGCGATGGCTTCGCCAAAGACTACGTGGCAGGTTGGCTTGCCGCGCCGCAGGTCGTCGTTGTCCAGCGCTGGAAGGTCGTCATGGATGAGCGAATAGGTGTGCAGCATTTCAATGGCGGCGCCCAGTTCTTCGACGCCGTCGGGTAGATTGCCATTGCTGTGGAGCATGCGCGCTGCTTCCATGACGAGCACGGGGCGCAACCGCTTGCCGCCTGCAAAGGTGCTGTGGCGCATTGCTTTATGAATGGAAACGGGGACTTGCGTCTCGGGTGGCAGCAGGCGCTCGAGGGTTGCGTCAGTCAGCTCCTGACCGGACAGGAGGAGGTCTTTTACTTCGGCTTGCATCTGACCTCATGATAAATGAAGGCGTCGACGTCTTTTCGTTTCAGTGAGCACAGCGATGACAACGCAGAGGGCGAGCAACGAGAGCGCACGGCCTAGCTGGACGTCGCGGGTTGTCGCATAGCGGACGGTAATGACAGACTGGCCCGCGTCCAGGGGAATCGTAAGAAGTCCGTCATCGCGATGTAGTCCTGCAGAGACGGCTTTGCCGTTCACTTGCACCTGCCATGCTGGATAGTCCATAAGCCGGAAAACAGCGAACGCGGGCGTGCTTAGGTGAACCTCGACTTCTTTGCTTTCGCTGGTCCAGTGATTGATATTCAGGCGAGCGTCAACTGTGTCTGCGGTGTTTGCTGGCCACTCTGGGTTCTCGGCGATGGAGCTGTCGGCTTCGTCGGAATCCTCAGCCTTGAGTAGGCGCACCTGTGGGAGATCCTGCTGGATATCGCCGTTGTCAGCATTGGCGGCAGTGTACTCATCGGTGCCTTCGAAGCCAGTGTCGCGGAAAGTGCTGCGCTGCGCGGCGATGTTGTCTTCGTCGTCACAGGGCTGCCAGAAGATGAACGCGGCCAGCGAAGACATGACGACGGCGAGCGCGAGCATGCTGATGGCGCGGATGAGGATCGTCTTGCGGGTGGTTGCTTCGAGAAAGCTGCCGCGCAGGGAGAGTCCGATGAATGTGGCCATGATGAGACCGAGTAACAGCAGCCAACGCCAGGGGAACTGCAGGAATTTTAATTCTGGCGCGTGTCTCCAGAGGATGTCGCTGAAGGGCAGCAGCAAAATGCAGATGGCGATCAGTGCTGCCATAAGCGGCGCACGGAGCTGGTTTGGCCGCTTGTCTCGCCACGAAAGTAAAGCTGCGACCACGGTCGCGGCGAGCAGAATAACTGCGATCCACGACGCTGTGTGAAGCACGTGGTCGTGAAAGGATTCGCCGGTGTGCCCGAAGAGAAAGCTGTCTTCGACGCGCATCCCCGGCGCGATGGCACGCGCGATTTCGACCCAGCGTTGTTCATAGACCGCGGGGACAATGTAGAAAGCGGCCAGGCCGAGCCCTAAAGCGACTGCTCCAACGGATCGAGGTATGAGCGCATAGCTGCGATCGCGTATCGCAGCTATCAGTACCAGCAGCGCCAGCAAGTAACATCCCATGACCGCAGATGGCGCATTGGTGAGCCATAGGGCTGCGATCATGAGCGACAGTGGCAGCAAGCCCGCTTTCTGCCGCAATCCGTAAAGCACAAGCAGCGGCAGCAGTGCTGCGGAAAGCAGTTCGCCATACGCGGTGCGCTCATAAGCAACAAACATCAGGTAAGGGTTGAGCAGGTAAATACAAGCGGAGACTGCGGCGGCATCGTCGGTCATCCACGCGCGGGCCATGGTGTAGAAGCTCAGACCGCAGCCCATGAACGCGATCAGAGTGAACGCTACCGGGGTCCACGTCCAGGGCAGCACGACACCGAGCAGCGCGCCAAGCAGCCATGAAACAGGCGGGTAGAAGACGAATCGCGGCTCGCCCGCGCCGTAGTTGGCGGATGCGTCCCAATGCGGATACAGACTACCTTCGCGCCAGTGATGAACCACTTCGAGCCACGATTGCAGATGAAAGTCGAAGTCGTGGCCGCATGAGGTTCCGCGCCACGCCAGCGGCAGCACGGCAATCGCGGCGCAAGCGAAAATCAACGAGCGTCGACGATGTTGCCGCGTGGCGTTGCTGGACAAACGATGCGGGAAGTAGAACGAAATCCTCACGGCGTAAGACGCAGCGTGTGTGACGTGGAGGCTGCGATGGCCACGTCGGTAAAAGGCAACGCAAAGGTTGTGCCGTCATACCAGTAGGTCCACTGGTCGCGATAATAAGGGCTGAGCGGATCGCCAGACTGGCCCATCACGATGTTTTCCGTTGAGCTGTCGATGTTGTTCCAATCCATGGTGAAGCGCTGCGACGGGCCGAAGGTTCGATTCACTTGCTTGACTGTGCTTGTATCGCCCGACTGGGGCTGCGCGCCGGTTCCGGTCCATTTCTTGAACCACGGAAGCATGCCATAAAGCGGGTGCTCGATGTCAACGGGATGTTCGAAGCCATAATGCCACGTGCGCAGGTCGGCGGGTGCGTGATCGTCTTCAAGGCCACGGCTCACGCATGCGGCGAGGAAGTCGTCCCATGTGGAATACTCTTTTGGCAGCCATTGCGCGGGCGCGTGCATGATGATCTCTTCCTGCGCGAAGGCACTTGCTGCCCACTCATAGGCCTTCCAGTCGTCGCCTAATTTTGGTTGCAGCAGCATGGGCCAGAAGGCGTGCTTGGCGGCTGCGACGATAGCGGCGGGAGATGAGTCGATGCCGACGACGCCGTCCCACGAACGCATCAGATCGGCCGACTGACGCAGGCGCGCATCGGTTTTATTGGCGTGATCGATGGCGTAGGCGAAGCGCTGCGCGAACTCCTGGTCGAGTTCGGAGTAGATGTCGGTTTGGAGCGTGAGCATGTCGGCGGGCGTGAGCTTGTCTTTGCCGGCGAGCCACTTCCAGATGCGTTCGTTGCGATACGGGCTGGCCCACTCCAGCGTAATTTGAAATGGATAATTATCCGGCGTAACGCGCGAGTTGGCTGTGGCGAGAATGCCGTTGGCCGGGTCGAAGGTGCTCGGCATTTGATCGAAAGGAATAAAGCCTTGCCACTCGTGCTGCGAGTCGGAGATAGGCGTTCCCTTAATGCCGGTGGGACGGTTGGGAACATAGCCGACGGCCTGGTAGCCGATGTGCCCCTGATCGTCGGCGTAGATGACGTTGAGCGTGGGCGCCCACCATGCGCTCATTGCATGGCGAAATGACTCCCAGTCTGAAGCGCTGTTCAGATCGAACAGGGGAATGCCGCTCGCCTGGGAATCGTATGCGGCCCAACGAAGCGAGAGAGTGCGCTTCTCGTTTGGAAGCAGTGGGTTGAGCACAACGCGATGATCGGTGCGTTCCACGTCGACAATTACGTCACTGCCGCCACGCACATGAATCGTTTCCTTTACATGCTCAAAAGGATGCCATCCATCCGGGCGTTGGTATTCGTGTTGGCTGTTTGTTTGTTCCACATAAATGTCCTGCGTGTCGCCGTAGAGGGCGGTGTATCCCCAGGCGATGTGGTCGTTGTGGCCTGCGGTCACGAAGGGCATGCCTGCGACGGTGACTCCGGCTACGTGGAAGCCGCCTGATTTCAGATCAACCTCGTACCAGGTGTTGGGCAGGTTGTGGCTCAGGTGCATGTCGTTTGAGAGAAGCGGCTTGCCGCTCGCGGTGTGCGCGCCGGAGATGGCCCACTCGTTCGATCCGGGAATGCATTCGCGGCAAACATCTTTTGTGCCATGGATAACTTCGCGGAGATGCAGAAGGTCTTGCAATGATGTCTGCGACTCATCGAGAGGCACATCGGGGATGGTTTGTTGCGGCGCCGTGAGGTCAGGTGGAGCGACGGTTGGTGGGTGATCGCGCCACGATCCCGTTGGATAGAGATCAGCAGCGAGCGTCGGTCCCAGGCGCGCTTCTATTTTTTCGCGGCTCAGTTTGTCCTGCCAATGCTCATCGAGAATCTGCACCATATTCAGCCCGATGAGGAGCGAATCGACTGGCTGCCATGGTTTCGGCTTGTACATCAGCAGGCGGAATTCGGCTGGAAGGTGTTCGCGATGCGAATCGATGTAGGCATTCACGCCGCGCGCATAGTCTTCAAAGTAGCGGCGGTCGCGTTCAGAGAGGCTTGCAGTCATACGCTCGGCGGTGGCGCGCATCTGCAGGACGCGCTGCATGCGGTCGTGATCTATGAGTTTCTTGCCCAGAAGTTCGGCGAGTTCACCGGCGGCCACGCGGCGCGCCATGTCCATCTGCCAGAGACGATCCTGCGCGGTGATGTAACCCTGTGCCTCGAAAAGATCGTCGAGGGTTGCAGCTTCAATGTGCGGAACGGCATGTTGATCGCGGTGGATGGTGACAGGGGCAGACAGGCCCGGCAGGCGCACCTGTCCGTCGAGTTGCGGCAGGGAGTCGCGCATGGCGTGCCTGAGCCACCAAGCTCCCCCGAGCACGCAAGCTATCAGAGCAATTGCTGCAAGAACCACAAGACCGAGAAACACGCGCAGGACGGGATGCCGGCGCTTTTCCTCTTTCACTTCCACGCTTCTGCCGAGAGTCATGTCGAGGACATTGTCTCATCGGAGGCGGTGCAGATACCAAGTGTGAGTTAGTCGGCCAGTTTGAAAATACGAATCTGCACGAGCTTGGCGATGGTGAGGTTGTTGAGGCCGCGGTCCTGCATATGGTGGATGAAATCCGGTGTCACTTTGAAGATGCGCATCTGGATCAGTTCGTCTGCGTTGGGCTGATAACCCATGGCGCGGTATTGCTTTACCTCATCGGGATTGACGCCGTGGACTTTGAAGGCGATCAGCTTTTCCGCGGGCAGGTTGGAGTATCCGAGGTCGGCCATGCTTTTTACAAACGGCGCGTCAACTTTAAAAATCCGCAGCGCAATGATGTTGTCCGTGGTGATGCCGGTAACTCCTGCGGATTGCAGCGACTGAATCCAGGATGTCTCGACGTGGAAGAGCGTGTAGGCTTCGAGCTTTTCAGAGTCGTAGCCCGTGAAGCCCATCTTGCTCATGCGCGATATGAAAGCCGGATCGGGAACGAAGGTGAAATCGCCGGTGAGCACGAGGTCGTGGACGGTGCCTGAGCAGGTGAGCTTTCCTGCTTCAGCTGCAATCACCGCGTCGACATGCGCGCCGTCGTTTCTCAGATCGGCGAGGGTAAAGCCGGTGAAATTGCTCAGCTTCATGTCGTTGTCGTTCATGTTGCAGTCATGCTTGCCGCCGTCGCACGAGCCGCGCTCCATCTTGAACTGCACGCGGTCGCCTTCGGTTGAAGGAGCAATGCTGCAGCTTCCATGCAGAGGTTGAAGCTGTTCATCTGCATGGAGAGGCAAACCACTGCAGGCGACAACAAGAATACTGAGGAAGAACGCGCGCGCTTTCATTACTGGCTTTCCTTCTGATCGTTGTCATCGAGGATGCCGGAGATGCGCAGCTTCACCAGCTTTTGGACTGTGAGCGGTGCAAAGCCGTGACGCTTGGCAGAGGCGATGAAGTCAGCATTGATGTTAAAAATGCGCATCTGCTCCAGGTCGTCCACTGTTGCGTCGGGGAATTGTGCTTTGACGCCCTTGGCATATTCCGGCGTTACTCCTTGCACACGCAGCTTCACCGCCTGTTTCGCGGAAAGATTGCCGTAGCCCGCATCTTTCATTCCGGCGACGAATTCTGGCGTGACGTTGAAGATGCGATAGGAGATGAGATCATGGAAGCTTGATGCTTCAATGCCGTCAGCGTGCAGTTTCGCGGCATATTCAGGAGTTACGCCCTGGACTTTGAGCGCGATCAGATCATCAAGGCTCGGCTTCCCGAAGCCGACCTTGGCCATCTGCTCCGCATATTCCGGTGTAACATCCTGGACCTTCATGGCGACGAACTTGTTGAGATTGCCGTCGTAGCCGGCAGCGCGCATGCGGGACATGTACTCAGGCGTGACGTCCTGCACTTTCAAGGCGATCAACTGATCTACATTGGGTCTCTCGCCAGTGGCTTTTGCCATGGCGTCAGCGTATTCAGGGGTGATGTCCTGGACCTTCATGGCGATGACTTTGTGAAGGTCACCTGTGTAACCGGCGGCGCGCATGCGGGCGATGTAGTCCGGGGTCACGTCCTGCACTTTCAGAGCGATTAGCTCATCAGCGCTGGGCCGCTCACCGGTGGCCTTGGTCATCTGCTCCGCATACTCAGGGGTGATGTCCTGAACCTTCATGGCGACATATTTATCGAGATCGACGTTGTACCCGGCAGCCTTCATGCGGTCGATGTAATCTGACCTTCCCTCTGTTGCAGGCGCTGGCGGCGCGGTTTGCTCAACTGTAGCGAGCGTTGCGCTGTTTGAAGCCGCTATTACAGCCGCTGCTGCTGTGGGCGCAGGAGCAGGTGCTGGCTGCGCCATTTTTACCGCTGCATGCTTACTGACCTTATGCTGTACGGCGTGGATAATCGACGCCGACACTCTAGGTGCAGCTTTGAAGCTGGCGAAGACCTGGGGCAGGGGGCAGATAAAAAGAACGAGCAAAGCCGCCATTCCAGCTAACGAGAGCGGCTTGAGATCGCGCGGCTGCTCTTCAGGATCGCCGAGAATGCGGAGGACACGCGCACGCAGACTCATGCGGGACTGGTTTCCATCGAGAGCCATGGCGAGGTGCAGGTGCGTTTTCCGCTGTTCTTCTAAACGCAAGAGCGCGGTCGCGTAGACCGCGGGATCGTGGCACGTCTCGACAGCAATGTCATCGCAGCAAAGCTCGCGCTGTTCTCGGAGACGATGGCTGACCCACCAGACTGCCGGGTGGAAAAAGAAGAGAGTTTCGATCATGGTTTGCAGGATGTTCCAGAAGTAGTCTGCACGTCGGATGTGCGCGAGTTCGTGTGCGAGAACAACTTCCAGCTGATCTGGACTGAGGCTCGTCAGCGCGGTGATGGGGAGCAGAATCAATGGGCGGATGACGCCGACGGTGAGCGGCCCGGCGATGCGGTTTGAAAGCCGCAGATCAACGAAGCGCGGGATGCCCATCTGCAGGCGGATACGGTCGAGGCCGATGCGCAGCGTATGCGGTGCCTTCTGGAGCGCGCTGTGGCGCAGTCGCCGGATCAGCCACCATCCGCCAACCGTTCGCACTGACAGGCAGAGGACGCCGACGATCCAGAAGAAATCGAGATAAGGCATAACGTCGCTGGCTAGGAGCTTTGCTGTGTCGCGGGGAGCGGCCGGCATGTCGAAGACAGCCAGCGGGCGCGGGATAATCTGGAGGGAAGGCTTTGCGGAGGAAGCGGTGAAGGCCGACAGGATTGCCGTATGGCGATGCATCGACTCTTCATAGGCGAGGGTGCCGATTGACGCCACCAGCATGCCGAGCAATGTTGCGAGCGCGAGAACGTAACGCGCCTGGGTGCGCTCTTTCGCCATAATGAGATCGGCCAGCTTGTAGACCAGCGCAATGGCCGCAGCCTGCCAGCAGAAGTGGATCAGTGTCCAGCCCAAAGCTTCCCAATGATGTGTCATCGTGTCTGCCTCTTGTGTTCGATCAGGGTACGAATCTCATCCAGCTCTTCATCGCTTGTCGGTTGCATGGCCAGCGCGTGCATCGCGAGCTGTGCCGCTGAACCGGAGAAGAGCCGCTCACTTAAATCACGGAGCAACTGGTTTTGTGTCTCTTCCTGGCTGGCCGCGGCGCGATAGATGTGGGCCTTATTCGACTCTTCGCGCTCGACCAGTCCCTTTTCCGTCATGATCTGCAGGATCTTGAGGACGGAAGTGTAGCCCACGGCCCGCTGCAGGTTAACTTCATCATGCAACTCGCGGACTGTCGCTGGTCCTTTCTCCCACAGAACTCGGAGCAACTCCAGTTCAGCCTCGGTTGGTTTCGGTAAAGATTGCCGCTTGAACTTCATGATCAGGACTCTATACGAAGTGCTTCGTAGTTGTCAACGAAATTCTTCGTAGGTGATCGATTTTTTGTGGAAATCGTCGGTCAGGCTGCGGCGATACGGCGGATCAGGTCGGCTTGTTCGTTCGGGTTTTCCGCGCCAATGGTGAAGGCGTCGAGCACTCCGCTGTGCAGGGCGTAGCGAATGGCTTCATCCTGGCGCGAGCGCATGGCGCCCTGGCCTAGAATCTTCATCCCGACGATGCCTTTGCCTTGGGCGCGCATCTGTTTAATGACGTCGATCACAACTTCCGGCTGAGCGTCCATGTGAGCGCCGACAGGATTGAGGCGGACAAGGTCGATTTCCACCCAGGGAGAATTCGCGGCTGCCTTTAACGCCTCAAGGGAGTGGCAGGAGACGCCATGAGAGCGGATGATGCCTTTCTCTTTAGCTTCGGAGAAGACGTCCATCACGCCGCGATAACGAGTGGTCCAGTCTTCTTCTGTGACGCAATGGATCAGGCAGATGTCGATATAGTCGGTTTTCAGCTCTTTCAGATAGCGATAGAGGTCTGCCTGTGCCTTTTTCGGATCGCGCTCATCGCACTTGGTCATCACTATGACCTTGTCGCGGTCGACATGTTTGAGCGCTTCGGCCACGCCCGGATGACTGCCATAGGAATCAGCCGTATCGAAGAAGAGCAGGCCGTTATCGTAACCGTTCATCAGCAGGCGGGGAAGAGCGTTGGTGCGTGTCTGATTGGAAGCTCCGCCGCCGCCGATTGTCCCCGTACCCATGGCAAGGCGGCTGGTACGGATGCCTGTCTTCCCCAGCACAACACTGTCCGTGGCGCTGAACTTCGTGGTCGTCGAGGGTGTGTCGACTGCGCCGAATGCCGGAGGCTTGAGATAGGCAGCGCCCAGTCCAACGGCTGCTCCTGTGAGGAATTCTCTGCGATTCATTGCGGTCTCCCCTCTCCTTGCCAATTTTCTGGAATTCTACTCTTCCTTTGACGGTTCCTTGTCATCAGAAGGTGTGTGTTTACCCAAAATTTTAAGATTCGGGGACGACTGCGACCTGTTTTCTGAAGGGCGATTCCACTCGCCGGCCCCACCAGAGCCACATCAGCAGAACTACGACCAGAAGCAGCGGGACAATCAACAGGCTACCTTCCGGCCCGGTTGTGCCGCCAGTCCAGAGCAGGGAGCCGGTTGGATGCTCCGAGAATAGATTTCCCTGGGCAAGCATGCCGCTGTCCGAAGTGCCGTAAAAATAGGTTTCTCCCCAGTCCCACGCTGCGTGGAAGCCAATGGCCCACCAGAGCGAGCCCGTGTACCAGAGGCTGAGACAGAAGATGAGCCCGATCGCTGCCGCCGAAAAGAGCCCGACTGGCGACTCGCCGGGATTACTGCCGTGGATGGCGCCAAAAGTGGTGGAAAGGATGATCGCGGCGCACCAGAAGCCGACGCCGCGCGTCAACGTGTACTGGAGGTAGCCGCGCAGCAGCGATTCCTCGAAGATTCCAGTGAAAATAAAGGCTACGGCCCAGGCCGCGGCATATTTCCAGGCGAGAGGACCGCCAAGCGGTGAGCCGTCGAAGGCCAGGAAGTGCAGTTTCCATAGCGCTCCGACGAGAAGGGAAATTGCGGCAAATCCGCAGACAATCCCTCCCAGGAAGCGTACCAATCTGGCTTTTCCGGCATAGCCATAAACTGCTATCGGACGCTTTTCAATCCGAGACAGGATGAAGGTCGCAAGCAGCACCAGCAGCGCCTGCACTGCCTCCTGAACCACCACGACATGTGCGGGCTGCGGCGCGCCGCGCTCCACCCGGAAGTGAATAAAGGTGAAGATGGGGAGCGCGGCAATGAATTCGAGCATGATGAAGATCGCGATGAAAAGCAGCGCGCTCCAGCCGGCCCGGATGCCATTGTCGCCGATGAATATCGAGCGTGCGTCAGGCTTCAGCGATGAATCTTCTGTCCGCGACGCCGATGTTTCTGCCAATTCGTCCAATTACCTGCCTCCAATGGTGGATTGAATGGATCATTCTACGTAATGTCCTCGGTTGCGGTTGCAGAAGATTTTGCGAGCGGCGCAGCCCTAAGCATGAGCGAAAATGTGATTCTGACGCTCAGTCCCTTGACATGGGAGGCAGTCCCGGCAATCCTAAGAGATTCCTGAGACGTTCGAATTTATTTGGGGAGCACCCAGAATCTTGAAGGTACGTGTCTTTTATCACGATAAGTGTTTCGACGGAGCCTGCTCGGCTTCGCTCTTCGCGCGATTTCATCGCGAGCGTATCACTACAGGCGCGGAATATTCGTACCATGGCTTGGTACATCGAGCGGGTGCTTTGTTTAACGAGGCTGATTTTATCGGCGATGAGAATGCCATTGTCGATTTCAAATACTCGGCCTCACCCAAGATTACCTGGTGGTTCGATCATCACCTGAGCGCCTTTCTGACGCCCGAGGATCATCAGGATTATCTTCGCGGGCTTTCTGAGGGACGGTATGGGGATCGCCGCTTCTACGACCCCGACTACACTTCGTGCACCAGCTTTCTGGCACATATTGCTGAAACTCGGTTTGATTTCAATGCCGCCCCTGTAGCGGAACTCGTGAAATGGGCGGACATCGTCGATGGCGCACTGTATGCGAGCCCGCAGGCTGCGGTAGAGATGGCGGAGCCGGCGATGAAGCTGACGCTGATCATCGAATCGACGCAGGACCCGGCGTTTGTGCCGCGACTGATTCCGCTGCTCACGGAAATGCCACTAGTGGAAGTCTTGAAGCAGCCGTTTGTGGCTGAGCTGCTGCCGCCTCTGCTTGAGCGCCACCAGGAGGCTCTGCAGCTTATCGGCGAGCGATCTGAGTCGAGGGACGGCACCATCTACTTCGACATCACAGACCACCAGCTTGAGGGCTACAACAAATTCATCCCGTACTACCTGCACCCGGATGCGACTTATTCGATTGGGTTGTCGAAGTCGAGCTTCCGGACGAAGGTTGCCGTCGGCTCGAATCCCTGGACGAAGGCGAAGCCGGAGGAGATGCTTAATCTGGCGACGATCTGCGAACGCTACGGCGGGGGCGGACATGCGCGGGTCGGCGCAATCAGTTTCCCTCCGGATAAGAGCGACCTGGCGCGCAAGGCTGCCGCTGAGATTATTGCGGAGCTACGCGCGCACGATCCGATGAAGTGATCCATGCTTCTGCGATTGAATAAATGGGCTGTGGCTGCGGTACTGGGCGTTGCCAGTGCAACAGCCTTTGCGCAGAGTTGGACAATTGGCCCGTTCTCGCGTCCCGCTACCGGCAATCCGGTGATCACGCCAAATCCAGCGTCAAGCTTCGACGATCCTATTCTGCACGCCCCGGTGCATTGGGAAGCGCTGCACACCTTCAACCCTGCGGCGATTGTCCGCAACGACAAAGTGTATGTGCTGTATCGCGCCGAAGACGACTCGGGCGAGATGCAGATCGGCATGCACACGTCGCGGCTGGGGATGGCCGAAAGCAGTGACGGAATACACTTCACACGTAGCGCGACGCCTGTCTTTTATCCGGCGGAAGATGCGCAGAAGGATCGCGAATGGCCAGGGGGCGTTGAAGATCCGCGGATTGTGGAATCGGAAGACGGGACCTATGTGCTGACGTACACACAATGGAACCGGAAGACGTACTCTGTCGGGATTGCGACGTCTCGCGATCTGGTGCATTGGATAAAGTACGGTCCTGCTTTTGCTGAGGCTGCACACGGCAAGTATGCCGATTTGAAGTACAAGTCCGCGGGGATTGTTACGGAACTTCGTCAGGGCCGGTTGATAGCCGCACTGATCAATGGAAAATACTGGATGTACTGGGGCGAGGGTGCGATTCATCTCGCAACTTCGACGGACCTGATTCACTGGAGCCCGGTAGAGGACGCGCAAGGGCAGCCAATTGAATTGTTGCGTCCACGGGCGGGGCACTTCGACAGCACATTCCCCGAGACGGGACCGCCGCCACTTCTGACGAAGGCTGGAATCGTCGTGATCTACAACGGCAAGAATGCGACGGAAGGCGGCGATCCGGCGCTGGGACCGAATGCCTATGCGGCGGGTGAAGCGCTTTTCGCCGCGGGCGATCCATCGCATCTCATCGCCCAGACCGATGCTCCGGTTCAGAAACCTGAGTTGCCGTATGAAAAGACGGGTCAGTATGCCGCGGGCACGACATTTGCCGAGGGGCTGGTTTTCTATCGCGGCCAGTGGTTTCTGTATTATGGCTGCGCGGATTCGTTGGTAGCGGTGACAATTGCTCGTTTCAACAAATAATTCATCCTTGCAAAGTTGTCTTCCATCGAAACTGCAGGAGGAGCTATGAACTTAGTTCTGTTTGGCGCAACGGGAATGATCGGCAGCCGTGTATTGAAGGAACTGGTTTCACGCGGGCATACAGTTACCGCCGTGGCGCGGGATGTATCGCGTGTTCCCAATGAACCCGGCGTCAAGGCTGTGCAGGGCGATGTACTGAATACGGTAGAGGTCGCTGAGATTGTAAAAGGCTCCGATGCGGTGATCAGTGCGTATAGTCCGGGACCGAATCCTGAGGTCGTCGTTGACGCAACCAAGTCCCTTATTGCCGGGGTGAAGCAGGCTGGAGTCAAGCGGTTCATCGAAGTTGGCGGCGCTGGCAGTTTGTTTGTGGCGCCGAATGTGCGGCTCATCGATGCGCCGAATTTTCCGGCCGAGTATAAAGCGATTGCCATTGCTCACGCCGACGCGCTTGAGGTGCTTCGCAATTCCGATCTCGATTGGACTTACTTCAGTCCGGCGGCCTTGATTCAACCCGGAGAGCGTACTGGCAAATTCCGGTTGGGCGAAGACACGCTGATTGCCGACGAGAAGGGCAACAGCAGCATTTCGGCAGAAGACTACGCCATTGCTCTTGTGGATGAACTCGAAAATCCGAAGTACATTCGCAAGCGGTTTACCATCGGCTACTAATTAAAAGGAAGTCATTTTCCAGCCGAAGTCGTCACTTTGCGGCTTGGCCAGTCGGGTGCGCGCTTTTCCAGAAATGCACGCACGCCTTCCTTGAAATCTTCAGTCACGCGCGCCTCGGCGTTCGCGGCGATGGCGGCTTCAATCTCTGCGTCGAGATGATGGTTCGCGTAGTAGTTGAGCAGGCGCTTGGTGGCGCGCATCGCTTCGGGACTGTTCCGTAGCAGGCAGTGCGCCAGGCTTCGGGCCTCGTGCATCAGATCCTGCTCATTCACGATACGAGTCACAAGCCCGAGTTCATGCGCCTCTTCCGCCTTGATCAAACGACCGGTCAGCAGCAGGTCGCGCGTCCGCTTGTCGCCGATTTGGCGGATGAGAAAGGAGGAAACGATTGCGGGAATGAAGCCGATTTTCACTTCGGTGTAGCCAAACTTTGCTTCGGGGGTCGAGAGGGTGAAGTCGCAGATTGTGGCCAGCCCCATGCCTCCGGCAATGGCTGCTCCATTGACTGCGGCGATGGTGGGCTTCTGCACATTGTGCAGAGTGCGCAGTACGCGGGCGATATTTTCCGAGTCAGCCCGGTGCTCATCGCGGGTCTTCGCGGTCATCGTCTCAAGGTGGTCGAGATCGAGGCCGGCGCAGAATGCTGCGCCGGCTCCGGTAAGAATGACAACCTCATGAGGCGAATCCGCAGCTGCCTCAAAGGCTTCCGTCAGTTCGTGAATCATCGTCGGATTCAGCGCGTTGCGCCGCTCCGGGCGGTTCATGGTGATGGTGAGTATGCCGTCTTCGCCGTGCGTACGGAGTGTCTGGTAATGGCCCATGGTTCGTTCCCCCGGAAAACAGAGCAGTGTACACGGCGGAGCGCACGAGAAGCTATTGCCGTGTTGGGCCGAATTTCTCCGCTATACCGTGACTTGCTGTAATCAGGCCGTCGAGCGGTTGCAGAGGCGGGAGTTCCGCACCCAGGCGCTCGAGTTCTGCTACGGCAATCTCGGTTGCAATGTTGCCGACGAGGGCGTCTTGCGCGAAGGGACAGCCGCCGAGTCCGCCGAGGGCCATGTCGAAGCGGCGGCAGCCTGCGCGGTAAGCGGCGCTGACTTTGGCCGCTACTTCTTCCGGACGCGCATGCAGGTGCACGCCGATTTCCAGACTGTCGCTGGTGGAAAGAACGGCGCTGACTAATCTGGCTACTTCGTCTGGAGTTGCCAGTCCGACAGTGTCGGCGAGTGAGATCTGCTCGATGCCCATGTCGGCGAGCAGGTCGCAGGCGGCGATGACTTCGTCGATGCTCCAATGGTCGCTGTAAGGATTGCCGAAAGCCATCGATATGTAGGCGACGATGCCGAGGCCAGCTTTGAAGGCGGCCTGACCGATCGCTTCCAGAGCATCGAGAGCCTCTTCCGGCGTCTGTCCCTGATTGCGCTTGAGGAACTCCGGCGAGATGGAGTAGGGGAAGCCGAGGGTGCGGACTACTTCTGTGGCGATTGCCCGCTGCGCGCCTTTCTCGTTTACGACGATGCCGATAATTTCGACGTCATCCGGTGGGTCGACATATTCGAGCACCTGCTCCGAATCGGCCATCTGCGGCACGGCGTTCGGCGAGACGAAGGAGACGGCGTCGATGTGCCTGAAGCCGGTGGCGATGAGGGTGCGCATGTAGTCGGCTTTGACTTCAGCCGGGATGGTTTTCGGCAGCCCTTGCCATGCGTCACGCGGGCACTCAATAAGTTTGACGGCTTCGCTCATCGGAACTACTCAATTTATAGATGTGCGAGCGCTACGACAATGGCGACGGCTCCGAAATGCGCGACTGCGCCCGCGAGGATCGCGGGTAGCAAGCCTTTGGCGCGCAGGACCAGTGCCATCAGCAGTCCGTAAAGGGGGAACTGCAGGTACATCATGGCCTGTGAGAGCGTACCGGCGATCTCGACTGTGAAGACGTGGCTTTGCACAAGCTGCACCCAAGGGTAAAGCATGCGCAGTGCGTCGGGGCCGGCGAGGGCCATCACACCTGCTGCACGAACCGTCAGCGGCGTTACGAGGATGCCGAGCAACAGTGGCCACCAGGTGAGCCATCCGCGCGCTGCGGTTTTCTTCTTCTTGCGGGTGGATGGTTTGCGCTGCGTTGCGGTCGGGCTCATGATTCGAGGATACCGTTGCTGCGTGCGCTTTGATCAGCGCGCAGGTGTGGAAACTCGTGTGCGTGAACCAGAAATTGCACGGGTTTCTGCGTGTTACGATTCGCTATGCTCAGAAAACCTCTTCTACTTGCCGCTTTGGCGGCGTTGTGCGTTTCGCTGCCTGCCCAGTCCATACAAGACCGCTTGCAGCGGCTTATGAATACCTCGACCGGCGCGTGGACCGAGGACCAGATCGCGACGATGGCGAAGATCCGCGATGCGGCGATGCAGGATCCGTACGCGCTGGATGAACTGCGCCATCTGACGGACAATATCGGGCCGCGGCTTAGCGGTTCTCCGCAGGCGCAGAAGGCTGTCGATTACGTGGCTGCCGAGATGCGGGCTTTGGGCGCGGATGTCCAGATGGAGAAGACCTCGGTTCCGCATTGGGTGCGTGGCGCGGAGACGGCTGAGCTTGTTTCCTGGCCGGGAATGGCTGAGGGAACCAAGCAGAAGATTGTGCTGACCGCGCTGGGCGGCAGCGTGGCGACGAATCCGGATGGATTGGTTGCTGAGGTGGTTGTTGCTGACTCCTTTGAAGCGGCAAAAAAGCTGCCTGAAGGTGCGGTTAAGGGCAAGATTCTGTTGTTTAATCACCCTTTCGATAAGCGTCTTGCGGCGCAGGGTGATGGGTTGAATGCTTACGGGCAGTCAGTTGTGTACCGGGGCGCCGGGCCTGCCGTTGCTGCCTCTCTGGGAGCGGTTGCTGTGCTGGTGCGTTCGGTTGGCGGGGCCGATTATCGGCTGCCGCATACCGGGGCCACGGTTTACGCCGATGGGTTGGCGAAGCTTCCTGCGGCGGCGGTTACTGCCGAGGATGCAGACCTGCTCGCCGACCTTACGCAGCAGGGGCCAGTGAAGATGCGGCTGGTGCTGACGCCGCAGCGGCTGCCGAATGCTGAGAGCTACAACGTTATCGCCGACTGGAAGGGTTCGGAACATCCGGAGCAGGTGGTGATTGTGTCAGGGCATCTTGATTCCTGGGACCTGGGTACGGGCGCTATCGACGATGGGGCTGGCATTGTTGTCTCCATGCAGGCGATTCATCTGCTGCAGAAGCTTGGGATTCATCCCAAGCGGACGGTTCGTTTTATTGCGTGGATGGATGAGGAACAGGGCGGTTCAGGCGCCGGGACCTACGCGAAGGAGCATGCTGCTGACCTGAAGAATCACATCGGCGCGATTGAGTCGGACCTTGGCGCAGGGCATCCGATTGGGATCATGGCCGCGGGCAAGCCTGCGCTTGCGGAGTGGCTTGGCCCGGTTGGGCATGCGCTGGCTCCGATTGGCGCGGCGGCGGTTACGCCTAGTCCGGAGGCGGGTGAGGACATTGGCTTCCTTCAGGGAGTGCCGCAGTTCGCTCCCAACCAGGACAGCCGGTTCTATTTCAACTATCACCACACG
>Ga0209139_10000052_pt1 | contig 30045 bp, 24 predicted proteins | sample BogFormECP14_OM3_FD_188246 | JGI IMG/M metagenome (GOLD analysis project Ga0209139, IMG submission 188246) | Bog forest soil microbial communities from Calvert Island, British Columbia, Canada - ECP14_OM3 (SPAdes) (version 2) | ecosystem: Environmental > Aquatic > Freshwater > Wetlands > Bog ...
GAGGGACCTAGTCCTCGCCAAGGTGGAGAAGTCTTGCAAAGTGGTACGAGCGACCAGACCTTTTCTGATAACGGCAATCTATCCAGGTGGAGTGCAGCAGAGGTGAGTTGGAGTCCGTCTCCCACTCTCAGCCCCGATGCTGAGAACACGATCCTTAGTATGACCGTCGCTGAGATCATTAAACGGGCCAGTCCACAATGGCAGGATCCCAAGGACCCGATTGTCACCTATACCCGCTACGCCGCTTTCACTGTGGATGCGACTTTGGCCGGAAAATCGAGCGGACCTCACAAGGCCATCTTCTTCTTCGGGACAGATGCAAAGGGCAAGGAGTACGTCGCTACGAATGACGTAATCAGCGGCCCGAGCCCTCTGGATTACTACATCAACTTCCCTTCTCAAGTTGATACTTCAGGTTTGCTCACGGGTAAGGTCCGCGAAGCGCCAGCCGTTGCTACCTGGCTCCGAGCGAATGTAATGTCCGATTCGAGCTGTTCACAGTCCGGTCAAGCATTGTGCTGTTCACGCGGACGCTGCGGCATATCGTCCACAGCGTTCAACCACGCGATGGAGACTCCCCTCCCAACTCAGAACTGAAAGAAGGCGACCAATGAGGAAGCGAATTTACCTACAGGGACTCTTTGTCCGCATGATGGCTATTCCCTCGTCCCTTTAGCTCAGATGGATGGGGATCCTGCGGCTGTTCTTTCGCCGACCATTGGAAACAGATGCCGAAGCCGTCGGGGTCTTTCAGATATAGCTGCTTCATGCCGTAGGGCGCGATCATGGGTGGCTTCAGGTCAATTCCTCGCGCTTTAAGGTACGCGTATGCCGCATCAGGATCGGGACAGCCGAAGTAGAGGCAGGTATCGTCGTGCGCGGCGACGCGAGCGCGATCGGGAACTGGCGGTCTGGATTCGTCATCCTCGTAGGCGGTATTGAGCATCAGGTCTGTGCCGTTCAGCTTGAGCCATGCCCAGTGGCATTTGGGTGGTGGCTGGGATGAAGCGTGAACCTCAAAGCCCAACACGCCGCAATAAAATGCGAGCGACGTGGGCATGTCGTAGACCTGAATCAGTGGCGTCATGCCGCGGACATCGATGGGCATACTTCTTTCTCGTCTCTAGGATTTGGCGTCCGCAGTATCCGATTGTCCGGTGACAGTGCGAATGTCGTCCCAGACAAGCCAGTGTGGATTAAGACTAGTTGCGCCGAGTTTCTTATACAAGCGCTGGGCTGTTGTGTTCGACGGATCGACGTCGACACAGACTTTGAAGGCATTCTGCTCGACGAACCATTTTGCCAGCAGCCGCACCAGCTCCGATGCGATGCCGCTTCCTCTGCGGTCTGGATCGACGAAGATCCACTGCAGTTCGCCGTCGCAGCTGTAGCGGCGCGTTAAGTGCCCGGCGATGAAGCCAACGACGGCCCCGTCTTCCATCGCGACAAAACCCACGCGAGGCGGCAGCGCAAGTTGAGGGTTGTGTTCACCCTCGAAATATTGGGCAATCCGGTATGACCAATAATCCTTGGTGCCCCGCTTTAAAGCACGGAGGCGGGCGATGCCGGGAATGTCGGACGCTTCGGCCTGTCGATAGCTTAGACTAGACATGAGGGCGCAATGTTGCGATGCGCCATGTTACCGCAAGAAACCCACGCTTTACATTCTTCTCCGCGTTCGTCCAAGAAGCAGATGTCGTCTAGATCCCCCTTTTTGTTTCTTTTGCCCGTGGCAGCCTTTTGTCTCCACGTTCCTGCTCAAGAAGCGACGATTCCTGCAGGTGTTCCGCTGCGGATTCAGATCAATAAGCGCTATCTCGTGGATGTTGGGACCAGGGTGGAAGGCCACCTTATCGCTCCGGTCTTTCTCGTGGATCACGAAGTTCTGCCGGTGAACACGCAGGTATCGGGCTCGGTCATTGCGACGCATCCGATCACCGGAGGCGAGCGTGCTGAAGCTCTGCTCAACGGCGACTTTACGCCCCTGGTAATGCCTGAGCTGCGCTTTGACCAGATCACCTTGCCCGACGGAACAATCGAGGCAATCTCTACGCACGTAACGCAGCGCGACGGCTCTGTGGTGCGCATGAAGTCATCGGGGAAGAAGCCGTCGCTCACGCAGCAGGCGGAGGACGTGGTCAAGCAGCGCGAACAGGACACGCTCGACCAGATTACGAAGCCAGGCAAGTCCGATCGCCTGCTGCGTATCTTCTATTCGCAGCTGCCGTATCACCCGCAGCGTATCTGGATGGGCACGCAGTTTGACGCCGACCTGACTGAGCCATTGAACATTCCGCAGAAGAACCCTCCTGCGCCGCTGCCTGTGTTGCCGCTGAGCGAAAAGTCGCTGGTGGGGGTGATCGAGGCGCGTTTGACGCAAAACCTGAGTTCCGCGACGGCGAAGCAGGGCGAAACTGTGGACGCGGTGCTTACCAAACCGCTGCTCGATGGCACGAAGAAACAGGTGATTCTGCCGGAAGGAACTCATCTGGAGGGAGTGGTATTACAGGCAAAACCGGCGCGCTGGCTTGCGCGGAACGGCAAGCTCCGCTTCACCTTCCGGCGCGTGGACTTGCCCCAGACAGCGATTGCATCCGTTCCGCGGCAGGCTCCGGAACTGGAATCACGCCAAGCGAATGGCCCATCGGCGACGGGCCATCCGATTCACGGACGAATGATCACTTCAGAGGCGAACCGCAAGCAGAATGTCGAGATCGACTCGGAAGGAGGCGCGAAGGCCACCGGAGGCCCGGACAAATATGTCGCGCCTCTAGTGCTGGGGTTGTTTGCGGCTTCAGCCTCGCTAGGGGACGACGACGATGTCGTCAAAAACGGAGTCGTCGGCAACGGCTTCGGGCTGATGGCGCGGCTTGCGACCATGGCTACGGCAAATCGCGGAGTCGCCATGGGCTTCTCCTATTACGCGCTGAGCAAGTCGGTTTACAAGCACTGGATCGCGCGCGGCAGCGAACTGACGTTTCCTAAGGACACACGCATCCAGATCGAACTTTCGGAACGCTAGATTTTCCCGCTCCCGCTCGTCTCCTCTCGGATATTATGGCGCTGTAATTCTTAGGTCAGGAGGCCGCATGGGAACGAACGCGGCTTTCGTCAGTTATTCCAGCAAAGACTCGGCTTTTGTTCAGCGCCTGGTGCGTGATTTGATGAAGGCAGGGACTGCCATCTGGCTGGACAAGTTCGAGATCAAGCCGGGGACGGAGTGGGACCGTGCGGTCGAAGCGGCCCTGATCGCGTGTCCGCGCGTGCTGCTTGTCCTGTCGCCTACTTCGGCAACTTCCACAAATGTTCTGGACGAGATCAGCGTGGCGATCCGCATGAATAAAACGATTATTCCGATCCTGTATCAGGACTGTGCAATTCCGATGCGCGTTTCTCGGCTGCATTATGTTGACTTCCGCACGGACTACAAGGAGGGATTGGCGGAGTTGCTGCCGCATCTGGTGCCTGCTGAGGACGCGGATACAGGCTTGCATTCCGCCGAAGTGGTGAAAAGTGTTCCAGCAGAGACTGCAGAGCCGGAGGCTCGAAAGTCTCCAGAAACCGTTGAGGTCAAAACCGGGGAGCGCTATCAGCATCGCGGGCAATCATGGCGGAAGGTGTGGCCTATCGCCTTAGGATGTGTGGCCGCTCTCACCATTCTTATTTTGTCAGTCATCCGCTTGGCCGGATCGAAGCAGATTCCCCAAGTTCAAAATCCGGCGGCCAAGACATCGCAGACCCAACTCCAGACCCTGCCGGTCAATGCGTCACCTCCAGAGCCCGAGGTTAAGAGGGACACGGAATCGGCGATCCCGCAGCACGAGTCCGCGAATGCCCAATCGAAACAGGCGCTTCAGTCGGCTATTCCGGCGAGCAAAATCAGACCTGCGAAAAATACTCCAAAGATTCAGCGTCAACCTGCACCGGTCAATACGCTGCCAGGAGGACCTTCCTCCGAATCGAAAACCGCTGAGCACCAGGCAGCTAACCAGGGAGGTCCCAAGACCCAGGCGCCAGCTCAATCCTCTGCTTCCGCCAGCAAAACCACTCCATCGCAAAATACATCGGACACTGAGATCACATCGAGCGAGATCACACCGAGCCTTTTGCGAAAAATATTTGGTGCTCCAGAAAGACAGCCAGCCGATACCAAGGGTTCGGCCGCGCCCGCAGATGCGAGGTCGCCAAAGCCCTCGAATAGCGGTGCAATTGCATCCACGACCGCTCAGAGCCAAGGCGCCAGCACAGGAGCGCCGCAGCCCCAGCCGACGATCAAGTCGGCTGCGCCAGCCACCAACATCCCTACGAAATCTTCTGTGGGTATGGGGCTGCGTGGACTGCTGGGGGAATCGGAGAAGGATGCGCTAGCGTATCTTGGCGCGCCTGGCGCGAAGAACGACCCCGATCCTGATTCCGGACGCCCGTCCGAAGGTTGGCTATACAAGAACCGCGGATTGAAGCTATTGGTCACAAAAACGGACGGAACTATCAACAAGATGTGCTTTTACCAGCCGGCTAGTCTGGGAGGGCATGGCAAAACCCTAGAGGTGATGGAGGGAATCTTACCCGGAATGAAACGAAGCGCTATCGAAGCCAGGATCGGCAAGCCAACAGAAGAACCCCAGGAGAGTGGTGATTTCATCACCGTTTGGTACGCTAACCTCATTCCAAGGATAGATGTGGAAATTGGATACTCTGTATATGCTTTAGAGACGAAAAGTCTCAGCTTCAAAGAGAAGAGCATCGGGGCATATGTCATCTGTATCCAGCCGAGTACGAAATGAACAGGACGATCAACGGGTCTTGAGGTACTGCCAGCCGAAGAGGTGATTCATTGGCCCCTTGCCTCGACCAATCGGATAAGCGGCCCTGAGCGCTTCTGTGACATAACCCTTAGCTCCAGCCGTCGCTTTAACTGCGCCATGCCCGTCGATCAGCTCGCATAACAGGGCCGAGGAAAAGGCGCAGCCAGTTCCATGAGTAGCTTGCGTTTCGACGCGCTCACCCCGTAGCCATTGGGCATTGCCATCCGGAGACAGCAGGTAGTCGTCAGGGCGATCGAGATGCCCGCCGGTTGCAACCACATGCAGGGTCGGGTTTCCGGCTTTGCTGGCCAGTTCCTGAAGCCGGGCGGCTGCGGCAGGAACGCCCGCACGGGAAAGCGGCCCCTCTTCTGTGAGGACAGCGAGTTCGTCGAGGTTCGGGGTGATCCAGCCCACATGTGCCAGCAACTCCGAGCGCAGTCGGGCTACTCCTTCTGAACTGAGTAGTTCCCTGCCGGAGCTGGACCGGATAACCGGGTCGAGCACCACCCGGTGGCGGTCGATTCCGGCGGTGGCCAGAAACCGGGCCGTTTCGCTGACGGCCTCTGCCGTTGCCAGCATGCCGATCTTGATCCCGGCGGGGGTCACGTCGTCGTACAAACAGGCGAGGGTTTCGCGGATCGTCTCCGCTGAAACCGGTTCGACGCGCCGTACGCCGAGCGTGGACTGGATGGTCAGGGCAGTGATGCAGGCCATTCCATATAGATTGTGGGCGGCGAAGACCTTGAGGTCGGCGGTGATTCCGGCGCCGCTGGATGGGTCGAAGCCGGCGATGGTGAGCGCGATTGGACGTGCGGAAGGTCTCTCAGATTCCCGTCTTTCCGCTTGCGCATGCTCGTTCATCGTGTTTTCATCTTAGCCGGCCAGGAAACCGGCCCTTCTCTGGCCTGAAAAATCGCGCGAATTTGCTACCACAGTTGTTACAGTTTTACAAGCATAAAGAGAATATAAAGACTTAATTTCGTTTGACTTAGCTCTCCATGCTCCTTACAATTTCTATAGGAGGACTATGAACGCTATCGCAACGGATACGAACAGACGAATTCCCAAGCTCTCGACTTACGCCGGAGTTGTCCTCGCTGCCATGCTTGGCATCTTCGGTTTGAAGGCTGATGTAACGGCCTCTACCCCTAAGATGCAGCCGCCCTCCCTTCCGGACCAGAACACCGGGAAGAAAGCCGATACCAAGGCCGACGCAGACAAGAAGCGTCACTGGTATCAAATCGGACGCGCTTCCTGGTATGGCGTAGAACTCCAGGGACAGCAGACGGCCAGCGGTGAAGACTTCGACATGAATCAACTGACGTGCGCCCATCGCAGCCTCCCGCTCGGCTCGCTGATACGCGTCACGAATCTGCGCAACCACAAAACCGTTGTGGTGCGTGTAAACGACCGCGGTCCGATGCCGCAAAACCGCGTGATCGACCTCTCTTTTGCCGCGGCAAGCTTCCTTGGTTTCAGCAGTAGAGGGACGGCGCCTGTGCGCCTGGACCTGGTGAATTCGAAGACGGAATTGGCCCGGTTGAGCTTTCCGCTGACTCCGGCGCTCGCAAAGCCGTAAAATCGTCTTCGACATGACCCCCTCTGAAGGTGTGCCTCAGGAGGCCCCTGCGCGTCTGGACGCGCAGGGACGCCTCGCCTCAGCCGCAGACAAGCTGATTGTCGCTCTCGATTTTCCGGATGCCGCGCAGGCGCTTGCGCTTGTGGATCGTCTGGATGGCCGCTGCCGCTGGTTCAAAGTGGGGCTGGAACTCTATCTTTCGGCCGGAAATAGTGTCGTTTTGACGCTAAAAAAGCGCGGATTTTCGGTGTTTTTGGACCTGAAGCTGCACGATATCCCGAATACCGTGGCAGGAGCTGTGCGTTCGGTTGCGGGACTCGGAGCTGACCTGCTGACCGTGCATGCCAGCGGAGGCCCAGCCATGCTTGCCGCGGCTGCGGAAGCGGCTTCCGGGCTGCCGGCGGCGCCTCGCCTGCTTGCCGTTACCGTTCTTACCAGCATGGACGCGGCGCAACTAGCCGCGACCGGCATCTCCGCTTCGCCCGCCGAGCAGGCGCTTCGGCTGGCTGAGATCGCACATGACGCCGGGATTCAGGGCTTAGTTTGCAGCCCGGAAGAGGCCGCGCAGATGCGCCGCGCGCTTCCCGGTTCCCTGCTGGTTACACCCGGAGTTCGCCCGGCTGGTGCTTCGATCGGCGACCAGAAACGTGTGGCGACTCCCGCAGCGGCACTCGCAGCCGGAGCGGATTACCTGGTTGTCGGACGGCCCATCGCACAGGCTGACGATCCCCTGGCTGCCGCCGAAGCTGTTCTCCGCGAATTGCAACGATCAATTGAGTCAACCCGGGGTTAATTATCGATAAACCGTGTCATTTATTTGTTTACTAGTTGATAAAGTAACAAATCAATTCACTTGTGTCGAATAATTCCATTTTTAATATTCACATTTAGAAAGTCGTATCACTTTCCATATGTTGTACCTATAGTTAATATGAGACTGAATTGTTAACCTTATACAAATAATGACATTTCGGTAACCATAACTCCCACACCAAAGTGGCCCCCCAATTGCCTTCTGACGGGCAACCAACAAAATCAGGCATTAGGTTGGAGGGGGTAAGATGAACTACTTTTTGAAGAGACTCGCGGGCCTCGCAGTGATCGTACTGTTTGTCTGCGGCGTTAGCTTCGCCCAGGTCGATACCGGTACGGTCGGTGGGACGGTCACAGATTCGTCCAATGCTGTCGTGGCTGGAGCCACAGTAACCTTACGCAGTCTGCAGACCGACGTAAAACGCACAGTCGAGTCGTCGGCAAATGGATCCTACACGGTTACTGGCCTCAGCACCGGCACCTATGAAGTCACCGTAAACGCATCTGGCTTTCAGCCTTTCACCTCGAAAGTTGAAGTCACGGTTGGCGGGCATGCCACTGTAGATGCAACCCTGAGCGTCAGTACTGCCACGACCCAGGTCGAAGTGATCGGCGAGGGTGGCACACAGGTAAACACGCAAACCCAGGAATTGTCGCAAGTCGTGAGCCAGCAGCAGGTTTCGCAGCTGCCCAGCCTGACGCGCAATCCGTATGACTTTGTTGCCTTGTCCGGCAATATCTCAAATGGCGACAGCTCGAACAGCGGCAACTCGCAAATGGGCGGGAACGCTCAGAATGCGACGACGCGCGGCGTCAACTTCAACATTAATGGACAGCGCTCGACCGGCACTGAAATTCTGCTCGACGGTGTAGAGAACATCTCTGTATTCGGCGACTCGGTCGGCATTGTGGTTCCCATCGATGCAGTCAATGAATTCCGCGTGACGACGAGCAACTTTGAGCCGCAGTACGGCCGTGCTTCCGGCGGCGTTGTCAACGTAGCCACCAAGGCGGGATCGAACAGTTTCCACGGCAATGTGTGGGAGTTCAATCGCCTTGCGGCTTATACCTCCAACACCGAGACGAACGATCAGGCGGGCATTCCCAAAGGCCAGTACACGCGCAATCAATTTGGCTTTGCAGTGGGCGGACCTGTCCTGAAGGACAAGCTCTTCTTCTTTGGTAGCACAGAGTGGACGCGCGTTCGCAGCGCGGCGAATATTACAGCGGCTGTGCCGACGCCTGAATTCCTGGCCGTCGCTGCTCCGAATATTCAGGACTTTTTCAACGCGTATTCCGGCGGCAAGAGCTTCAACTTCACGCAGACTTACTCAGCTGGCGATCTTGGCATCACCGCAATCCCGGCGAGCACGCCTTCGCTCGGTCAGGTGGCCTTCACGGCTCCGGTAAACGCCGGTGGCGGCGAGCCTGGGAACACTTACAACATCGTAGGCCGCGTGGATTACAGCCTCAACGACAAGACGCAGATGTTCTTCCGTTACGTCGACTACAAGGAAGTGGACCAGATCGGCTCGCAATTCGCTTCGCCTTATTCGCAATACAACGTGGGCCAAACTTTCGACAACCAGGCCTATCTGTACAACTTGTCGCACGTTTTCAGCCCGAGCCTGGTCAGCAGCACCAAGCTGAGCTTCAGCCGGTTCAACACCTTCTTCAGCTACAACACGGCGCTGCAGAATGTGCCGACGCTGGTTGTCTCAGTGAACGCGCAGGTGCCAAACACGAACACCTTTATTCAGCTGCCCGGCTTTTACAATTTCAACCCGGCCAACGGCGGCCTTCCTTTCGGCGGTCCGCAAAACACCATTCAGTGGAACCAGGACCTGAACTGGACCAAGGGTAAGCACTCCATGCAGTACGGAGGGCAGATCCTCTATATCCAGAGCAACCAGGCTTATGGAGCCTATGCTCAGGCAAACGAGCAACTCGGCACCAACCTGAGCACAGGCTTGCAAAACCTGCAAAGCGGTGATTTGTTTGAGTTCCAGGCAGCGGTCAACCCAAATGGAGCCTTGCCATGCGTTCGGGATCAATACACTGGCGCACTGACACAAACCCCGGGCTGCTCGATCAATCTTCCGGCCACTTCTCCTACTTTTGCCCGCAGCAACCGCTTCCACGACTGGGCTGTTTACGCGCAGGATGCCTTCAAGGTCACACCCCAGTTCACCTTTAATTATGGTGTCCGGTATGAATACTATGGCGTCCAACACAACAACCATCAGGATCTGGACTCCAACTTCTACTACGGAACACTGGAACCAGCGAATATCCGTACTGGTCAGGTATACACAACCCCGAACAGCCCCATACATGAACTCTGGAATCCTCAGTATGGAACCGTTTCGCCACGCATTGGCTTTGCCTATGATTTGTTCGGCAACGGCAAGACCTCTGTCCGCGCAGGTTACGGCATCAGCTATGAGCGCAACTTCGGCAACGTTACCTTTAACGTGATTCAGAACCCGCCGAATTACGCGGTGGTGATCGTCAACAACACTGTTGTGACCAACTCGAATGCAGGTCCGCTGGCAGGCTCGTCAGGCAGCGTGGCGCTTCCTCCAACCAGCTTGCGCAACGTCGATCAGAACATTCGTACCGCGCAAACACAGTTCTACAGCGCGGCTATCGAGCAGCAACTTGCTCCGGGCACCGTACTGTCACTGCAGTATGCCGGCGCTCGTGGCCTGCACCTGTATGACATCAAGAACATCAACGGCGTCGGCAGCGGCAACGCTCTTCTGGGCGATCCCGTCACCGATCCTAACGGAAGCGGCGTCCAGAACCTCACCCGCCTCAACCCACAGTATTCGAACATCAATAACCGCGGATCGAGCGGTGATTCGTACTACCATGCGATGAATATTCAGTTCCAGACCACGAACCTGCACCGTACGGGTCTGGGCCTGGTGGCGAACTACACCTTCGGACATGCAACTGACGATCTGAGCACCACCTTCTCGGAAACGAATAACGCCTTCAGCCTTGGCTACACGGATCCATTCAATCCGAAGCTCGACCATGGCAACGGCGATCTTGATCTTCGCCAGCGGATGGTGATCGCTCCGATCTACCAGGCACCTTTGCTGACGCACAGCAATGCTCTGGTGAAACAAACGCTTGGCGGCTGGCAGGTAACTGGCATCTATACTGTGCGTTCCGGCACCCCGTTCACCTACTTCGACAGCACGAACGACGTCAGTGGCTACAACATTCCCCGGTACACGCCGGCGGGTGGCGTAGTTCCCAAGCGCTCATTCACCTCGATTCCCAGCGGAGTCGATGGCGGTGGGGCAAATGCCTATGTTATCGGCACGTTGCCGGCTGCCAACTCGTGGAGCAACCCGAATCTCCTCGGGGCTTCAGACTGGGGACCGTACCCTGCAGACATGACCTCGCGCAACGCGTTCCGTGGTCCTGGTGCATGGAACGTGGATGCTGCTTTGCAGAAGACCTTCCCGCTCACTGAGCGATTTGGCCTGGTCTTCCGTGCGGAAGGGTTCGATGTCTTCAACCATCACAACCTGTATATCCAGGAAGGGTTTGACGATATCGGCAGCGGAAACGGCGGAACAATTACGGCGTCCAAGGGCGGCATCGGCAACGGTGGCGGCGCGAACGACGAACGCCGCTTCGGGCAGTTCTCGCTGGCGGTGAAGTTCTAACCTCGAACGTGAGTTCGAATAACAAAAGAGGGCCTTCGGGCCCTCTTTCTTTTTTTGTCTAATCACGTGTCTCGGCTTCGCGAAGTTGGGACACTGATCCAAAGAAAATACCCCACGTTAGCTTCGCGAACGTGGGGCACCCAGTAATTGCTGAATTGTGGCTTACAACTTTTCGTAGAAATCGCAGGCGGAGCAGGAGATGTATACGCCGCCCGGGATGCCGCGCTCGCGGTCCTTGACCCGCTTGACGATGCGGGTGGGCTTGTTGCACTTGGGACAATCGGTGCTCTTGGACGTGTCCATTACCTTCTTGCGGTCTGCTGTCTTGGCGATCTTAGCCATGGAAACTCTGTCTCCTCTAAATAACGTTGCTTGTGTCTCGGGGCTTTCACAAACGTGAATCTGGGAAGCGCGCCAACAAAGCTTGCGCGGCCGGACTTCTCGGGGCCTGTCATGACCATGGAACAGAGCAGAAGAACGTCGGACTCGCTCTCACTATTTTACAACATCCTGCAATCGAAAGAGGCCCGGCATCCCGTAATGGTAGAGGCGTCTTGCCCGGACAAAAAAGGCGGCGCTATCGATTCTGCACAGTCCACCGCGCATTCCAGGGAACATACCATTCTCCAGAGCCAAATGGACTGTGCGCAGCGAAATCCGGAACCGACGGCAAAACATTGTCGGAAACATTTCCTGGAGCCTCTTGCAACCAAGAAGCGTTGTATTGGGTGCGCTCCCCTGTCTGCGCCCATCGACATAGGAGATGGCCTGTTTGCGTTTGCCAGGACGTTTTCATCGATCCCCTCTTTCTTCCTGCTGCCGCAACCTTCAGGATTCGATTGAGTGGTGGCGGAAATTCGGCAGAATTATAGCCCAGAATTGGGCCTGGCATTTTCCAGCCGCACACAGCTGAGTTCCCTAGGCCCTTGTTGGCACCCTTATAGGCGAGTCAATTGCATCGTTGCCGTGTTACAAACGAAGAAGTCCCCCAAGCGAGGTTGTACGCCAGACCGAATGTCAGTACAGGAAAAAGTCTTGATCGTTGAAGACGAGGAAAATGCTCTCACGGGGCTCGCCGAACTCGTCTCCGGCTGGGGATACCGCACCGACACCGCCCGCGATGGACTGGAAGGCCTGGAACGCGCGCAGGCGTGGCAGCCGGGCATCGTCCTTACAGATTTGAGGATGCCGCGCATGGACGGCCTGGAGCTGCTGGAGCGACTGAGCGAGCTGAAGCAGCAGGACCAGGCGGTCATCGTAATTACCGCACAGGGCAGCATTGCCGAAGCCGTCGAGGCGATGAAGATCGGCGCCTACGACTTCATCCAGAAGCCAATCGACCCGAATCGTCTGCGCACCATTCTCGCTAACGCCAGCCGCCAGCGCGAGACGCAACAGGAGCTGGAAGTCACGCGGCGCAAGCTGCGCGATACCGGCGTGCTGGGGCCGCTGGTTGGCGCATCGAAAAAAATGCAGGAGCTTTTTGGCCTCATCGAACGCGTGGCGACGAGCAATGTATCGGTGCTGATTACCGGGGAAAGCGGAACCGGAAAGGAGCTGGTGGCGCGTACGCTGCATGATCTGAGCCCGCGCAAGCCTAAGCCATTTGTCGCGGTGAATTGCGCTGCGATTCCGGAGACGCTGATTGAGAGCGAGATCTTCGGCCATGAGAGAGGCGCGTTCACAGGAGCGCTGGAGCGCCGGGCCGGATGTTTCGAGCTGGCCGAGGAAGGTACGCTTTTACTGGACGAGATCGGCGAGATGCCGGTGGGCACGCAGGCTAAGCTGCTTCGCGTTCTGGAAGACAGGAAGCTGCGCCGCCTGGGGAGTAAGATTGAATCACCGGTCGATGTCCGTGTGCTGGCAGCCACGAACAAGGATCCGGAGACCGCGGTGGCGGATGGCCACCTGCGAGGCGACCTTTATTACCGGCTAAACGTCTTTAACATCCATATGCCGCCGCTCCGTGAGCATAAGGAAGATATTCCCGCCATCGTCGACTCGATGTTGCGGGACATGAATGAAAAACATAGCCGCCAGGTCGCCGGAATCGGCGATGAGATGCTCGGACGGCTGATAGCCCATGACTGGCCGGGAAATGTACGCGAACTGCGGAACACGATCGAGCGAGCTGTGATTCTGTGCGGGGAAGGCTATCTGGATTCGCGACACCTGCCACCCGGATTCGGCAGCAAACCGATGAAGCTGTCGTTCGAGCCGGACGCCAACGCGATACAGGTGGAAGTGGGCACCACGGTGGACGAGGCCGAGCGCCGTCTTATTATCAAGACGCTCGAATCGACCAACAACAACAAGACCAAAGCCGCCGAAATTCTTGGTATCAGCCTCAAGACTCTGCACAACAAGCTGAAGGAGTACGGAAGCTCAAACAGCAGTACCGACGCTATCGAAGAATAGCCATCTCCGCTTCCGGAACTGCGCATGCGACTTAAGACCAAACTCGTGGTGGCGATCACCGGGCTGGTGTTCGTCGTGGTCAATGTCCTGTCGTGGCTCTATTTTGGCGAGCTGCTGCAACAGCACATCGACCAGTCGTATAGCGCGACGGACATTATTGCTCACCAGCTTCAATTTGCCACGCGTCTGGCCATTGAATCCGGCACTCGCAACCTGACCATCAATGCCAATGATCCGGTGCAATTACGTGCGGCAATCGCTACGGCGCTGCGCAAGGATCCGGGACTGAACGCGCTGCTCAGCTCGGTCATCAGCTATTCGCCAACGGTGTTCGATATTGCAATTGCGGACGGAAGCGGGCGCGCATATCTGAGTACAGATCCAACCCAGCAGGATCAGTTGCTGCCTTCGCGGCCGGATTACGACTCGTTGCGGCACGCTACCGTGATTGAAACATTGGGGATCGTCTTTGGGCCGCCCCGCGTCTACAATGTCTCGCTCAGCCTGGAACGCCAGGGGCAAACCATCGCCAGCGTGCGCATTGGCATTCGCACAACGTTCTTGAGCGCCGCCTTTCGACCCTGGATCGTGAAGGCAGCGATCCTGATCGGCATCACGATCGTGATCACACTCATCGTCTCGGCTTTCGTTGCCAATCTCGCGTTTCAACCCATCGAACAGATCAGCCTGCGGCTGGACGCGCTGACTCAGCTCCCCGAGTCAGAACCTGCTGGAGAGCTGGAGGCAGGCGATTCCGGCGATGCGGTTGTGCAGGTTTCGCACAAGATCGAGCGGCTGGGCCGTCGCATGCGGAACGTGGAAGAGGTCTTTTCGGCTCTCAAGGAGAACCTGGATCAAATCCTGTCCAATCTGCAGGATGGCATGATGTTGTTCACGCATGACGCCCGCGCTGTGCTGGTGAGCAGTTCGATCGAGCGCTTCCTGGGCGTCGATCGGGACCGCATTCTCGGGGCGACGGTGCCCGAGATCTTTGACCGCACTACGATAATTGGAAGGATCGTTCGCGAAGCATTCGATCGCGGCATCTCACTCGTGCAGGAGGAGATTACGACCGAGACCGGGCGACGCGTCGAGGTCTCGCTCGACTTTATCTATGATGATCGCGCTCCACAGCACCGGCAAGGGCTGGGCGCACTTCTAACGCTGCATGATATTGAGTCAGTGCAGGAGATTGAATCGGAGCTGGAGCTTTCGCGGCGCATGGCGGCTATCGGGCAGCTCACCTCCGGCGTCGGCCACGAAGTCAAGAATCCGATCAACGCCATCGTCGTTCATCTGGAACTGCTGCGTAATAAAATGAGTGCGCAGGACTCTCCGGCGTTCCGTCATTTAGATGTGATCCAGAACGAGATTCAGCGTCTCGATCGCGTGGTGCAGACGCTGGTTGACTTCTCCCGCCCGGTGGAACTGAAGCCCCACGACCAGGACCTGCGGCGGATTGTGAATTCGGTGCTGATGCTGGCTTCGGTCGAGTTGGAAACGCGCGACGTGCAGGTGATCAACGAAGTGCCGGCCCATCCTGTCATCGTAAAGGTCGACGCCGATCTCATGCGGCAGGCTCTCCTCAATGTGGTTTTGAACGGGGCGCAGGCGATGTTGACTGGCGGTACATTACGAGTTCGTCTTGCTGAAGATTCCCGCTGGGCACTGCTCAGTGTCTCCGATGAAGGCGAGGGGATCCCGGAGGATATCCGGTCGAAAATCTTTAACCTTTACTTCACGACCAAGAAGGAAGGCAGCGGGATTGGGCTGGCTATGACCTACCGAATTATTCAGCTCCATAACGGCCAGGTTGACGTAGAATCACACATAGGCCAGGGGACGACATTTACTCTAAAAATCCCAGTCGCCAACCCGTCAGAAGCAAAATTCCGCGGCTATCTGGAGACCGATACCGCAACTGGCACGACCCTTTCAAAGGAGCCTTGGGGATGAAAACCGCATGCGGAGCTGCGGTCATAACAGTATTGGTACTGTCTTTGTCGGGATGTCCTAACAACGCCAAGACAACCCAACCCCCCCAGGCAGAAGCACCGATCCTACCGCCAGCGAACATGGTTCACATTCCAACGCTTCCAGCGCTTCCTCCGCCATCTTTGCGGGATGTGGCAGTTGCAACCGAGACGCCGGAAAGCCCGGAACCCGTGCATCCTCGCCGGACGACTCATCGCAAGCCGGCTGCTCCGGTAAAACCAGCCCCAGCTGTGGACGCCGGTACACAAACCGCACAAACTACGGATAAGGGCGCGCCACCCGTTCAGACCCAAGCCGCAAATACGACGCCTTCGGATGTTTCGCCGATCGGCCAGCTTTCCTCCGGCGGCGGAGATGCCAGTTCCCCGGAGCACCAGGACGTTGAGCACCTCATCACTGACACCGAAACCGGCCTCAATGGCATCAAGCGCACTTTGAACAGCGACGAGCAGGTGACTTCAACGCAGATCAAGACGTTCCTGACAAAGGCCCGTCAGCACCTTGCCGACAACGATCTGGACGGCGCAAAAACTCTGGCCAACAAGGCCAAGGTACTGCTCGAAGAGCTTACAAAGAAATAGCCGCTAATCGGCTTCCGGATAATTCCTGTCGAAGGGAAAGACCAGCTCTATCGCGGATGGAACTGGCGCGCCGTTCAGCATGGCAGGGTGAAATTGCCATCCACGCACGGTGTCGAGCGCGAGCTGATCCAGAGCATTCCCCAGGCCGCTGACCAGCGTAGCCTGCTGCACCCGGCCATCGGCTCCGAGATTTACATCGATGACGACCTTCCGGCTGCTCTGCGGCAGAAGTGAACGGTCCCTGACCTGCGGTGATGGCGAAACCGTCGGATACGCCGGATACATGCTCTGTGCATCACTTCCCTGTCCTGTTACGCCGGGATTGCTTTTTCCGGCGGCAGGCTGACTAACTTGGGCCTGAGATGGCTGTGGAGCAGTAAATGCGGGAGTGGGCTTTGCGGGAACCGGGCTCAATCGGTGCGGCGCGTTTATTCGCGGAGCCTGAGTCTTTTCTGTGAGCGCAGGATGTTCGGCAGCCAGGACGGCAGCCAGAGCTCCACGGCTGACTGCGACCACGGCAATCTGCCGCGACGATCCCTGAACCATCGGTCTGAAAATCACTACATGGCGCACGCGAATGGAACCCGCGACAATAAGGGCCAGCAGAAGCGCATGGAGCGCGATCGAAAGCGCAGCAGTCTGTCCGACTCGCGCCGGAGACTGCTCTTCGTATTGGAAAAGGCTGCGCATGGCTGCTTCTCTATTTTAGTGGGCACTCATTTCTCTCTTAGACGAATCCGATACGGAAACGGCCCCCGAGATTCTTATCGTTCGCCCCACTTCAGCTTCGACCGCAGGACATCGAAGAATCCCGCAGAGCCGAGCCGCACAAGCCGCACGGCATATTGTGAGCGGCGGCAATGCACTTCGTCACCGATCTTCAAGGGGATCGCCTCCTGACCGTCAACGGTCAAGTACGTCTGATCGGGAATGCCTTCCACGCCCACGCTCAGGTTGCAATCGCCACGCATGACAATGGGGCGCAGCGTCAGAAGGTGAGGACAGACTGGGGAGACGATGAGAGCATCTACATTCGGCACGACAATCGGACCGTTCGCGGCAAGCGAGTACGCTGTCGAGCCGGTTGGCGTTGAGACGATGACGCCATCTGCGCGAAAGGATGCCACCAGCTGGTCGTCGAGCTTGATAGTGAAGTTGACCATGCGAGCGATGGCGCCCTTCGCCACCACGACATCGTTCAGAGCCTCGTGCTCGACGAAGACTTTACCATCGCGCCACAACTCGCTATGCAGCATCGCGCGCGTTTCGATGGTGCAGCAGTTGTCGCACCATCCTTCGAGCGTGGTGTAGATGTCGGCGAGGCGCACTTCTGTTAGAAAGCCAAGCGAGCCAAGATTCACACTCATGATGGGTGTGGTTGTCTTGGCGAAGACGCGCGCTGCCGCGAGCAGCGTGCCATCGCCTCCCAGCACTAGAACCAGCTCTGGATTGTAAGCGGGCATCTCACCGCGCGGAACGACGTTCTTTTCCTGCGCATAGTTTCCGCTCACCGGATCGAGGATCGGTTCAAAGCCGCGCGATTTCAGCCAGAGAATCATCTCGGGCAGAAGCGTAATCAGCTCTTCTTTTTGCGGCTTCGAAATAATCGCTATGCGTCGCATCAGGTTTCAGTGTAATCGCAGGCCGAGGAAATTCCGTCAGATAGACAATCCAACATCATTAAGAAATCTTTTTTCGGGAAAAACGGGCATATAAAAGAAACTCGCGATTTCCCTCCGCTCCCAGGATCGGGGAGTCGGTAATCTCAATCTCTTCACCGCCCAATTCTGCAACGCTGGTGCGAACTCGCTCGATCGCCAACTGATGCGCCGCGGGATCGCGCACGATGCCGCCTTTGCCGATATGTTCTCTTCCCGCCTCGAACTGCGGCTTCACCAGCACGACGCTTTCCGTCATGCCCTCAGCCACATCCAATGCAGCGGGAATCACCGCAGGCAGAATAAGCGTAGCTGAGATGAAAGAAACATCCATGCCGAGAAACGTAATGCCCTCGGGCAGATCGCCGGGCTTGATATGGCGGGCGTTGGTGCGCTCCATCAACGTGACGCGCGGATCGGCGCGCAGCTTCTGCGCAATCTGTCCGTAGCCGGTATCGATGGCCAGCACTCGCGCTGCGCCATGCTGCAGCATGCAATCGGTGAAGCCACCGGTGGAGGCGCCCACGTCGAGGCAGAAGCGTCCGCTCAAGTCGATCTTCCAGTGCTCGAGCGCCGCTTCGAGCTTGAATCCGCCACGACTTACATAACGCAAATCATCACCGAGAATGCGAATTGCTGCGTCTTCGGTTACGCTGCTCCCCGGCTTGTCGACCTTCTGCTCGTTGACCAGCACTCTGCCGGCAAGCACGAGCGCCTGCGCTCTTTCTCGTGAAGAAACGAGTTGGCGAGCCAACAATATTTTGTCGAGACGCATCTTCATGCAGAGCCTATAAAAGCAAGGGGCATAACGTGCTCCAGCCTGTTATGCTGGCACTTCGCAGTTGACGCGGAGTCCAACCGCATTTGTAGAATACCTGCTCACACGTTGCATGCCTGAGGACGAGAAAAATCCGGAGCGCGAGCCAGCGCGTATGGAAAGTAGCGGAGCGCAGAATCCAACTGACGCGGAGTTGCTGAAACGCATCTCGCGGCAGGACGAAGCAGCCATGGGGCTGCTCTTCGATCGCTATGCAAGGATCGTGTATTCCATCGCACTGCGCGTGCTACACGATCCTTCCGAGGCTGAAGACGTGATGCAGGAAGTGTTGATGCAAATCTGGCGAGGCGCGCCATCTTTTATCGTCGGACGCGGATCGCTCGGCGGCTGGCTGGCGGTCGTTGCCAGGAACAGGGCGATTGACGTTCTCCGTAGACGTCATCCCTCCGACTCGATCGATGAGGTCGCGCTTCCCGCTTCGATTGATCTGGCAGCCGAAGCGGAACGAAACACGTTGATGGAAAAACTTCGCGTCATTATGCAGGAGCTGCCGCAAGAGCAGCAGAAATCACTACAACTGGCCTTCTTTGAAGGCTTGACTCACTCGGAGATTGCGGAGAAAACGGGCGACCCGCTTGGCACGGTCAAAACCCGCATCCGCCTTGCTCTCATTTCGATACGAAAGGCCCTGCAAGCTTGATTCGCGGCAACCATATTTCGGAAGAAGACCTCGCGCTCTACGCGATGCGCTCACTTGCGCCCGCAGAAACGGCAACGGTGCAGCAGCATCTCAACACGTGCGCGGAATGCCGCAGCAACCTAGCGGATACTCTGGGAGATCTTTCGCTGGTCGCCTTAACCGCAACGCAGGAGCCGGTTCCCGTGGAAGCGCGCGATCGCTTCATGAAGCGCCTGCGGGAGGAGTCCGCCGCGAAACGAGCCGAGCCCGCCAACCCTATAGAAATGCCGCGAGAGCGTGTGGGTTCAGGCAACTGGTTTAGCGGATTGGGCTGGGCCGCAGCCGCCGCTGCCCTGCTCTTTGCCGCGTACATGGGGAACAACGCGCACAACCTGCAGCAGCAGCTCGCCGCTGAGCGCTATCAGGTGCGGCAGCTTTCCGGGCAGGCATCGCGCGCGCAGCAGATTCTCGACGTGCTCACTTCGCGTACAGCAAAACGTGTTGCATTAACTGAAGTGAAGGCAGCCATGCGGCCCACTGCCCATGTGATCTACGAGAAAGACAAGGGCGCTCTTATCTTTGTCGCAAGTGAGATGCACCCCGTTCCGGCAGACAAGACCTACGAGCTCTGGCTCATTCCGACCAACGGTGCTCCGATTCCCGCGGGCCTCTTCCGTCCAGACGTCAACGGAAGCGCAAGCGTTGTGCTGCCGCCGCTTCCCCCTGGCGTGGATGCGAAGGCCTTCGGCATAACGGTGGAAGATGCGCAGGGCGCGACCACTCCGACCTTGCCGATTGTTATGTCGGGACAGTAAGAAAACGGATGTGTCGCTTGCTGAAAGAAAGCAGCGACACATCGGCCGCCGCTCGTTATTTTGTAGCTGCGCCAGTGATGGACAGTGGCGCGAACGCGTCAACCAGCGACATAATCTTCTGGTTGGACTTTAACTGCTCGAGTGTTGCGGGGCTGGTGATGGTGATTTCGACCGGCTCATTCGGCAGCAGGTTGACATAGTTATCAGAGAACTTCGCATCCAGTTCGCCAAACGATGCGTAGACGCTACGCGCGAGGGATGGCGATGAAAGCCTGAGCAGATAAGTATTTCCCTGCTGCGTCAGATCGGTCGCGATGTTCGGCTCCGGCAGGCGAACCAGCTTACTCGGCACGAAGTAGATGAGGTTGCTCGACACGGGCTTGCCATCCACCTGCAAATCGGCTGCGCCGAAGATCGCCGCAGCGTCTGTGCCGTTGGCGTTTACAAATTCCGACAGCGGAATCTGCAGATAGCTTTTGCTTGAGCCGGCGGGAATGCTCAGGTCCTGCTGCTCCTGACGCAGAACTTTGCCCTGGAAGTCCATGATGCGCAGGCGAAGATGCGCGTTCACCGGAGCCGTCTTATCGGAGACGACATACACAGCCAGCTTCCCGTCCTCAATATGCGGGGACACCAGCAGTGGCGCGTAGAAGCGCTTTGCATAATACTGGAGCGCCTTCCAGCGGCCGTAGTAATCGAGACTCGCCCACGAGGCCACGGGCCAGCAATCATTCAGCTGCCAGTAAATGCCGCCCATGTTGCGCGGACGGATGCGCCGCAGATGTTCCGCGCCAGTCTTGATGCCCTCAGCCTGCAACACCTGACTCGCATACAGGAACGACGCAAAGTCTTTTGGCTCGCCGAAGTAGCGCAGCATGTAATCGTGAATGATGGAATTGCCTTCGTTGTTCTTCTGGTGTGCGAGCATCACCGGCGTGAAGATGCTGGTGCGGTCCTCGGGCTTGGTGAAGGCTTCAATGGTGCGCATCTCCGGGAAGGACTGGAAGCCATATTCCGTCATGAAGCGCGGGAAGTGCGTTTCATACTCTTCGAAGTCGACGCGGCCGTGCCAGACATTCCACTCATGCATGTCGCCGGACTGATACTCCGGCGTAGTGTCTTCGTAATCCGCGCTCGGCGAGCTGGGCCAGTACGGTGTTTCCGGATTCAGCTCGGCAACACTGCGTGCGATGATGCCGCTGAAGACGGTGAGATAGTCCTCCCACATGCGCAGGCGGACGTCCTGCGGCAGCTGATCGCGCCCGGACCAGTGGAAAGCAAGTTCCGTCTCGTTGTTTCCTGACCAGATCACGATGCTGGGATGGTTGCGTAGCCGCTCTATCTGATAACGGACTTCCTTCTCCACTTGCAGCTTGAAATCGTATGTGCCCGGCTGCCAATCGTTGCCATACATGAAATCCTGCCAGATCATGATGCCGAGTTCGTCGCAAATGTCGTAGAACTCCTGGGTCTCGTAATAGCCACCGCCCCAGTGGCGGATCATGTTCATGTTGGCGTCGCGCGCCGACTCGAGCACCGAGCGGTACTGCGCCGTCGTGACGCGGCTTGGGAAACTGTCGAATGGAATGACATCCGCGCCTTTGCCATAGACCGGGATTCCATTGACGATGAACTCAAACGAGCGTCCCCACTGGTCCACATCGCGGCGCAGCACCAGCGAGCGCAGCCCTGCCTTTGCTGTGGCTTCGTCGGCAGTACCTTTGCCCTGGCTGATCTGTACACGGAACTGATAAATGGGCTGCGCGCCGTAGCCTGCCGGATACCACAGGTCGGGATTGTCGATTTCTATCGGCAGCGTGAGGTGGTTTACTCCAGCGCGAAGAAAAATGCTCTGGCTGGCATTTTTTTCTTTGCCGCCGCGACCATACACCACCGTCAGCTTTGCCTGACCATCCTGTGACGCAATCACATCGGTCTCAACATTGATGCGTGCCTGTTTTGCGCTGATATCAAGCTGATGGATGTACACGTTGTCGATGCGCGCCGCGTCCCATGTTTCCAGATGTGCAGGCCGCCAGATGCCACTGGTCACGAAGCGCGGCCCCCAGTCCCATCCATATTCGTAAGCAGGCTTGCGGATGTAGGTCTTCTCGTCTGTCTTTGTGCGCGAGCGCCACGGGTCTTTGGCTGCGACCTTCGCAGCGGCATTGATCGGCGAAGGAAAAACAATACGCAGCTGATTCGCGCCTGCCTTGAGCTGCGTCTTCACATCGACGCGCCATTCGCGAAAAGCGTTGTCAGCATGAAGCGCGAGCTGATCGTTTACGTAAACATCTGCTGCTGAATCCAGCCCTTCAAACACCAGTTCCACGTGCTGATGGCTCAGCGTTTCCGGCGACACCTGCAGCGTCGTGCGATACTCCCAGTCCGCGTTCTCAATCCACTGCAGCTTCGCTTCGTTGTCGCGATAGAACGGATCGGGGATCAGCTTGTTGTCCATCAGGTCGAGATGCACGTCGCCGGGCACCTTGGCTGGATGCCACTCCACCGGAGTGGTCGCGTCCGGAGCCAGCTGCCGGAACTCCCATCCTGAATTGAGATCGACTGAATGACGCTGCTGAGCCAGAACCGACTCTGCTCCTGAAAAGCCCAGACAAATCAAAAGAAGCAGCACCGAACGCGAAACCCTCATCCACACACTCCAGAAATCTTTCGTCACAGCTCAAAAGTGGTAACGATACCTCAGCAGATTACATGAGAAGCCCTTCTCGGCGACAGCAAGCCATCCTCAACCCACAGAAGGTTGCTACACTCGGAGTGCGCCTCATCTTTCTCAGGAGCTGAAAATCATGTCTGAAAATGAAGTCAAGATCACAGTGCGCCCCAATGGCCCTTACCGCGTAGAAGGTCTCTGCAAGCTTGTCGACGCAAACGGACAAGAGTGGGACCTGACGGGCAAGCCCGCGTTCTCATTGTGCCGCTGCGGCGGTTCCACCAATAAGCCCTTCTGCGATGGAACTCACTCGAAGCTCGGATTCCAGGCCGCAGAAGCTGCTGTAGCCAAGGCCGACGCGCAATAAGCAGATTCTGCAGGCCGCTGCCGCCCTCAACGGCCTGCTTTAACCCATTTAGCGCATCAAATCGGCTTCCTCCGGCATCTTTTCAAGTGCAGGAGATTTCGTGGCAAAACGCCCTAACCTTAGCTTCATTCTTCGCCTTATCGCCCGCGCGGCACTTCACCCGATGGAAGGCGAGCAGCACAAGCCAGTTCTCGTAGCCGACGACGAAATCGGCGTGACCTTCATCGGTCATTCTTCATTCCTGATTCAGATTGGCGGCCTCAATCTGCTGGTCGATCCTGTCTTCGCCAGTTGGCTCATCGTTCTGCATCGCATCCGCAAGCCCGGCGTCGCCATCAAGGATCTGCCGCCGATTGACGGGGTTCTGTTGTCGCATGCGCACATGGACCATCTCAATCTTCCATCGTTGCGCAGAATCATCCGGCGTACGCGCAGGCTTACGGGCAAGGCTCCCGTCGCTGTCGTGCCATGGAACGTCATCGACCTGGTCGCGCCCCTCGGCTTTGCCAGCGTTACTTCGCTTTCATGGTGGCAATCGGTAAAACTCGGCAATGTAGAAATCACGCTCACACCGGCGAAACACTGGGGTGCGCGCAAAATGACCGACACGCATCGCGGCTTTGGCGGATACGTCATCCGTAGCGGCGCGCGTTCGCTCTATCACTCTGGCGACACAGGCTACTTTGATGGCTTCCACGAGATTCGCGAGCGTCTCGCACCGCAGATCGCATTGCTGCCCATCGGCGCTTACTCACCCGACAGCTTCCGCTCCGTACACACCAGTCCGGAAGACGCTCTCCAGATTTTTACCGACCTTCGTGCGGAGACGATGATCCCCATGCACTACGGCACTTTCTGCCTTTCCGCCGAACCGATGGACGAGCCACTGCCGCGCCTGCTGGCAGCAGCCGACAAGGCTGGTATAGCCACGCAAATGCTGCCGCTTAGAGAAGGCGAGACGAAAATCTTCTCCCAAAAAGGCACTGCGGTTGAGAACACCGGAGAATTGACGGCTCATTAGTGTGCCTGAATCTGGTGCAAATCTTAAAGAAGCCGTAGACTTGCACTCAGATTCGAATGAGTAAAACTGGTTCGCACCCCACGCTCGCTGACGTAGCACGCAAGGCCGGAGTCGGCACCACCACGGTTTCACGGGTCATTAACGGCGGCAATCGCGTCAGTCCGCGCACACTGAACCGCGTGCGCTCCGTCATCGAGCAGCTGGGTTACATGCCGAACCAGGCAGCCCGCATTCTCAAGGGCGAGCGCACCAAGACCATCGGCATGGTCATTCCCAGCATCGCAGATTCGTTTTTTTCGAGCTGCGCGGAAGCTGCGCAGGAGATTGCGCGCGCCAACGATTCTCTACTCATCGTTACAGTTACAAATAACGATCCGCACATTGAGATGGAAAATCTCAACGTGCTCATGCGTCACCGCACGGATGGACTGCTGCTCGCGCCGGCAAACTACCAGAGCGAAACGCTGGCAGAATTTCTCAGCAGAATCTCCACTCCGATCGTCTCCTTTGACCGTCCCGCTCCCAAGGCAGGCGTTCCCAGCGTTGTCGCCGACAACTACAACGGCGCGCGCCTCGCCATCGAGCATCTGATCGGACACGGATACAAACGCATCCTCTGTCTCGGCGGCGAAACAACGCTCTACACCATGCGGGAGCGCCTGCGCGGGTACCGTCATGCGATTGAAGAGTCGGGTCTTCCCGCTCTGATTGATATGTCCGTCAAAGATTACAAATCGGCGGAATACGCGATCGAGAGCCACCTTTCCGCGCCGCAACCGCCGGACGCCATCTTTACCCTTAAGAACAGCGCGACGATCTACGCCTTCGAGACCCTGCAGAAACTGAAAGTTGCCGTACCGAAAACAGTCGCTCTGCTCGGGTTCGATGATTTTGAACTGGCATCCACGCTTAGGCCGTCCGTCAGCGTGGTGCAGCAGCCGGTAGAAGATCTCGGGCGGATCGCCGCCGAAATTCTCTTCGAGCAGATGTTTCCAGCTCAGAAGAAAAAGCATCCGCTCACGAAAAAGCGCCAGGATCAGGTCAAGCTTGAGACCCGGCTGGTGCTCCGAAACTCCTGCGGCTGCAATCAAACCTCGCTTTAGAACTATTTCTCAACAAGTTGCGTATACCAACTTGATACTAATTTAAGGAAACGCTACCACCCTTAATGGAATCGTTTCCACCTCTACCTTTTTCGTGTATATTGCAGAGGGTTGCGGTTGGACTTTGCATCCCTGCCGGAGCAAATCGTGATTCAAAAACTTCTCTCTGGCTGGTTTTTTTGATGTCCAGTTTGCTACCCGGCCGCGATGTCTGCGTCCAGTAATTTCGAGACTTGGCTGCATATGAGTTCTTTTTCGATTGGGGTAGATTTAGGCGGAACAAATCTTCGCGTAGCGGCCTACACGCGCGCCTCGGGATTGCTCGATACAATTCACCTGCCGACGCGCCTTTCCGCCGGAAAGCATGCCGTCGTCGAGGACATGTGTCACGCCATCCGCAAGCTGCTGGGGGCCTATTCCGCGCAACATGAACTCATCGGCATTGGCATTGGCACGCCTGGGCCTCTGGAACTGCCGGCAGGACGCCTGCACAACCCGCCCAATCTTCCCGGATGGGATGGCTTCGAGTTGCGCGCGGAGATTGAAGCGTGCCTCGACATGCCTGTCACAGTTGAAAGCGATGCTAATGTTGCCGCACTGGCCGAATGTGTTCTCGGAAGCGGGCGCACTCTCGGTATCGACTCCCTCTGCATGCTGACTCTGGGCACTGGAATCGGAAGCGGCATTATTCTCAACGGAAAAGTCTGGCACGGTACGCACGGCATGGCGGGCGAAGCTGGCCATACTAATATATGGCCCGATGGGCCGGCCTGTGGCTGCGGCAGCAACGGCTGTCTCGAGATGTACGCTTCGGCAACCGCAGTGCGACGCATCGCTCTTGAATCCGCCCGATCTGGCAAAGCCCCGGCGATTGCCGCTCTCGTCAGCAGAAAGCCTGATTTCACCACGCGCGACCTCGCAGACCTGGCGGAAAACGGTTCCCCGGACGCGCAGCAGGTCTTCGACGACGTGGGCCGCGCCCTGGGTATCGGCATCGGCGACCTCGTCAACGTGCTCAATCTTCCTCTATATGTTGTTGGCGGTGGGCTGGCCAATGCGTGGGACCTCTTTTCTCCGGCCATCTTTCGAGAGGTCGTGCACCGCAGTTATGTTTACAGGCTCACCGAGCCCGGCAGTGCAGTTCTCAATGGCAATATCAACGCCGGCACGCGTATTATTGCCGCTGAACTTGGCGCTGATTCCGGCTTGCTTGGGGCATGTATCCTCCCCTATACCATTTCGGATGAGAAAACAGCAGGGACGCCTGACAAGACTCTTCGGTAAAGGGCTCTTATTATTCTTACCTGGACGCATCGATGCGATTGAACTTCTACCTTTTTAAGAGCACGATTGTTGGCGCGCTCGGTGGCCTCCTTTTTGGCTTCGATACTGCCGTCATCGCCGGCACCACCCACCAGCTCACCGACATCTTCCATCTCACTGCCGGGCAATTGGGCTTTACTGTCTCCATCGCGCTATGGGGTACAGTCATCGGCGCCATGTCTGCCGGAGCTGTCGGCCAGAAGATCGGCAGCCGAGAAACGCTGCGCATCATGGCCGTGCTTTACGTTATCTCGTCGCTCGGCTGCGCGTTTTCATGGAACTGGACATCGCTGGTTCTCTTTCGCTTTATCGGCGGTCTCGGCATCGGTGGGTCGTCCGTTCTCGGCCCTGTATACATCGCCGAGCTGGCCCCGGCAAAGTGGCGCGGACGCCTCGTCGGCCTCTTCCAGATCAACATCGTCATCGGCATCCTGCTCGCCTATGCTTCGAACTTCTTCATCGAGCGTCTCGGACTCGGCGCGCTGCAGTGGCGCTGGCAGCTCGGCGTGGCGGCAGCGCCCGCGGCTCTCTTTTTAGCGATGCTCTATGGCATTCCCCGCAGCTCGCGCTGGCTCGTGACGCAGAACCGCATCGATGAAGCCCGCTCTGTTCTGCAGCTGATGGGCACTCCCGACTCGGAAGCCGAGTTGCGCGAGATCATCGATTCCATCCACCTCGAACGCAGCTCGAAATCGGAGCGGCTCTTTCAGTACAGATATCGCCTTCCTATCTTTCTCGCCGTCACGATCGGCATGTTCAACCAGCTTGCCGGCATCAACGCCATCCTTTATTACCTGAACGACATTTTCCGCGCAGGCGGCTTCAGTGCGATGTCCGGTGACCTGCAGGCGGTTCTGGTCGGCGCAATGAATCTTGCCGCCACGCTACTCGCCATGAGCGTCATCGATAAGCTCGGACGCAAGACGCTGCTGCTCATCGGGTCGGTTGGCACCGCAATCTGCCTGGCATGCGTGGCCGCAGTCTTCTTCAAACAGCAGCACCAGTCTTACCTGGTCTGGCTGCTTGTCGGTTATATCTTCTTCTTCGCCATCTCGCAGGGCTCGGTGATCTGGGTCTATATCAGCGAAGTCTTTCCCACACGCGTCCGCGCCAAAGGTCAGAGCCTCGGCAGCTCCTCGCACTGGATCATGAACGCCATCATCTCCGGAACATTCCCGATCCTCGCGAAACGTTCCGCCGGCTCGCCCTTCGTCTTCTTCTCCGCCATGATGGTTCTGCAGTTCTTCGTCGTGCTCTTTCTCTATCCGGAAACCAAGGGCTACACGCTCGAGGAGATGCAGCACAAACTCGGCATCGAATAGCGATTCAATCCGCACCTTTTGCGCAAAAATATGTCCGGCGAAGGCCGCATTTTGCGCCTGCGAAACCACAAAATGGCCGTTTTGTAAATCTCCAGAATCGTGTAGCCGCTGTGGTACATTCAGTTCAAACCATCGCACAAGTCTGGTTGATCTCACGGTGAATGGCTTTCCTGTGCTGGTTGTTGCGTAAGAGGTGTACTTGGATCTTTTCGAGAAAAGTCCAAATCCGATCTGGATCTTCGACTCGGAAACCATGCGTTTTCTTGACGTCAATCAGGCGGCCATCGACCTGTACGGCTGGTCCCGCGAAGAGTTTCTTAATATGACCATCCTCGATATCCGCCCGCCCGAGGATATCGCAGCAGTCATCGCACACGTCAATCTCGGCGGCACGCAGCATCCCTCGGGGCCCTGGCGGCACCGCCACAAAGACGGATCGCAACACTTCGTCCGGATCTCTTCTTACGCGTCGCAGTATGGTTCACGCCCTGCGCGCGTTGTCACTGTCAGTGACATCTCCGACTTGATGAGCGCGACTGAAGCCCTCACACAGAGCGAGGAAATGTTTCGCGGCCTCTGCGCATCGAGCCCGACCGGGGTCTACAAGTCGCGTATCGACGGCTACGTGCTGTACGTCAACCCTGTGCTCGCCAACACCTGGCAGATGACCGAAGAGGAAATGCTCGGCCATGGCTGGCAGCGGCGCGTGCATCCGGAAGACATGGAAAAGCTGGCTCAGGGCTGGCTGAGTACGAACACCGTCGGAGACTCCTATGAACACATCTTCCGGATCGTTCTGCCCTCCGGTGAGATGCGCTGGATTCACGGTCGATCCACAGCAATCCGCGGCCTTGATGGCAGGCCAGTCGCCTCCGTAGGTACAACAAACGACATTACCGAGCAGCGCGAGGCAAATGAGGCGCTGCGCATGAGCGAAGCCGGACTGCGCGCGCTCACCGATCAACTGCCTGTAGCCCTGCTCTATGTGGACGCGCAGGGCAAATGCCGCCGCGCCAACCGCGCCTTCGAGGATTGGTTTAACATTCCGCGCGAAGAGATTGTCGCGCTTGACTTTGAATACTTTGTCCTGCGCGGCGATGGAAACCAGTATGAAGCCGATGTGCGCCGCGCCTGGGCCTTGGTGATGCAGGGCACGCCTGTCCGGTTCGAGAAATCCATCGTCGTCCATGACAGAAAGCGTACAATCGAAGCCACGTACACTCCCGATTTCGATGCCGATAAGCGCGTCCTCGGATTCATCGTTCTGCTGCACGACATTACCGATCGCCGCGCGCTTGAAGACCAGTTCCGCCATGCGCAAAAGATGGAAGCCATCGGCAGGCTCGCCGGGGGCATCGCGCACGATTTCAACAACATCCTCTCCGTGATGAACGGATATGCGCGCATCATCGAACAGGAGCTCGATGGCAACGGCCGCCTCGGTCACATGTCAGCCGAGATCCACCGCGCCGGAGAGCGCGCCGCAAGGCTCACGCAGCAACTCCTCGCCTTCAGCAGGAAACAGGTCAGTCAGCCGCGCATCGTTCGCATAGACGACCTGTTGCGCGACGATGAAACGATGTTGCGCCGCCTGGTAAGCGACACTATTTTTCTGGAGATGGTTTTCGGCGCCGGCGAGGCGTGCATCGAGATCGACCCGCATCGCTTCAGCCAGGTCCTGCTGAATCTCGTCGTCAATGCCAGAGACGCCATGATTCAGGGCGGCACGCTTTCCATCCGGACGGCAGTCAAACACCGTAGCGTCCTCGTCGGCGTGAAGGACACAGGCTGCGGCATGCCTGCCGAAGTAAGAGAACGGCTATTTGAGCCGTTCTTCACCACCAAAGACGAGGGTAAAGGCACCGGACTTGGGCTCGCCACGGCCTATGGCATCGTTCGCGAGGCAGGCGGCAGCATCTCTGTTGAATCTATTGAAGGGGCCGGATCGACCTTTACCTTATCCCTCCCTGTCGTGCGCAAGAAACATCCGGCAGGCGACGCACCTGGAAAACAGGCTTTCCCTCAGGGCGGCAGCGAAACCATTCTGCTGATCGAGGATGACAGCAACATCCGGTATCTGTTGGCTCACACGCTCGAATCCTGCGGCTACCGTGTCGTGCAGGCTGAAGATGGAGTAGAAGGACTCGCCATCGCCCAAGGCATGTTGCCGCAGATCGACGTCGTTATCAGCGATGCCATCATGCCCAGGATGAATGGACAGGACGTGATTGCGAGGTTGCGCCGGTTGCGTCCAGAGTTAAAGGCGCTGTTGGTGAGCGGTCACATCGACGCGGACCCGAAGGATCTCACCAACGATCCGCTCACCTCGTTCCTCTATAAGCCGGTTCCGCCCGATATTCTGACAGCAGAATTGCGCCGGCTGCTCGACGGCACACCTGCATCCGTGTGAGCCCCTGAGTCGGAAGTA
>Ga0209139_10000053_pt1 | contig 30027 bp, 24 predicted proteins | sample BogFormECP14_OM3_FD_188246 | JGI IMG/M metagenome (GOLD analysis project Ga0209139, IMG submission 188246) | Bog forest soil microbial communities from Calvert Island, British Columbia, Canada - ECP14_OM3 (SPAdes) (version 2) | ecosystem: Environmental > Aquatic > Freshwater > Wetlands > Bog ...
TCAGCCACCGGTTCCGCCCAATCGGCAAGGCCGCAGCCGAGGTCGTCGTCGTCGCCGACAACGATCCCAACGGCTACCGCCGATGAGCGAACTGCTCTTCTCCTACGGCACACTGCGACAGCGCGAAGTCCAACGGGCGACATTCGGGCGAGAACTCGACGGCCACGACGACGCGATCGTCGGCTACGAGCTGGACTACGTCACGATCACCGACCCACACGTCGTCGCCACCAGCGGCAGCGACCGGCATCCGATTCTGCGGCCATCCGACCGGCCGGATGCACACGTCGATGGCACCGTGTTCACGATCAGCGAGACGGAACTGGCCGCGGCCGATGAATATGAGGTCGACGACTACCGGCGGATTTCGGTGCCGCTACGGTCCGGCCCACACGCCTGGGTTTACGTGTTCGCCGGCTAGCCACCCAGGCCCGGTATGAAGGAGGGGTGAGCGACGGAATCAGCCGCCGGGCGTTAATGACAACGGGTGCGGCGGCGGCCATCGTCGGCGCAGGCGCCGGTGCGGGCGCCCTTGCGCTGCTTGGGTCACCGGGTCGCGGCCCGGGCCTGTGGACCCAACCCGATCAGAGCGGCGCGCAACCGGTCGGCGGCCTGCATCTGCAATTCGGCAAGGATGCTTCCACCGAAGTCGTTGTCTCCTGGCACACCACCGACGCGGTTCGCAATCCGCGGGTGATGGTCGGCACGCCGACGTCCGGCTTCGGCCGCGTGGTGCAGGCCGAGACCCGAACCTACCGTGACGCAAAGTCCAAGACCGAAGTGCGCGTCAACCACGCCGGGCTCGACAAACTGGCTCCCGACACCGACTATGTCTACGCGGCAGTCCACGACGGCACCAACCCCGAGGTGGGGACCGTCAGGACCGCTCCGTCCGGACGGAAACCGTTGCGATTCACCAGTTTCGGAGACCAGGCCATCCCGACGCTGGGCCAATTCAAAAACCCCATCTACGGCATCCGCAACCTTGGATCCCCGGCGGCCGGAGATATCACGACCGCGATCGAACGTCTCGGCCCACTGTTCAACCTCGTCAACGGCGATCTGTGCTACGCGAACCTCGCGCATGACCGCATTCGCACCTGGTCGGACTGGTTCGACAACAACACGCGCTCGGCCCGCTACCGGCCATGGATGCCGGCGGCAGGCAACCATGAAAACGAATTAGGTAACGGGCCTGTCGGTTACGCCGCCTACCAGACCTACTTTGCCCTGCCCGACTCGGGATCCGACGCCGAGCTCCGCGGGCTGTGGTATTCGTTCACCGCCGGGTCGGTGCGGGTGATCAGCCTCAACAACGACGACATCTGCTTTCAGGACGGCGGAAACTTCTACGTACACGGCTACTCGGGTGGCACGCAAAAGCGTTGGCTGGAAAGCGAACTCACAGACGCACGAACAGACCCGCGCGTCGACTGGGTGGTCGTTTGCATGCACCAGACCGCGGTCTCCACCGCCGATCACACGAACGGCGCCGACCTGGGTATCCGCCAGGAGTGGCTGCCGCTATTCGACCGCTACCAGGTCGATCTGGTGGTCTGCGGTCACGAGCACCACTATGAACGCTCGCATCCGGTGCGGGGAACGCTGGACACCGAAACCAAAACGCCGATACCCGTCGAAACCCACGCCGGCGCCATCGACACCAGCAAGGGCACCGTGCACCTCGTCATCGGTGGTGGCGGTACCTCAACGCCGTCGAACACCATGTTCTTTCCGCAGCCCAGGTGCCGCGTGTTGACCGGCGTCGGACAATTCGATCCGGCGATCGGGCGCAAAGCGCCGGTCTACGTGGTGGAGGATGCGCCCTGGTCGGCGTTTCGTGACCGCGAAAACCCCTATGGATTCGTCGCATTCGACGTCGACCCGGGCTCGCCAGGCGGCAACACGTCGATCAAGGCGACGCACTACGCGGTCAACGGCCCCTACGGAGCGATCAGCGTGGTCGAGCAATTCACGCTGACTCGGCCCCGCCGCGGCTGAGATTTTCTACGCTTGCCGGCATGACGACTACCGATCTTCCATTGGCCGGCAAGGTTGCCTACGTGACGGGCGCCGCCCGCGGCCAGGGTCGCTCGCACTGCATCAGGCTGGCCAGGGCCGGCGCCGACATCGTCGCGATCGACGCCTGCGGACCCGTCACCGCGCACAACGGCTATCCCCCGTCGCAGCCGGAGGACCTCGCCGAGACGGTGAATCTGGTGGAGGGTGAGGGACGCAAGATCATCGCCTCGGAGGTCGACGTCCGCGACGCAGCCGGTCAGCAACGCGTGGTCGGCGACGCCATCGAACAGTTCGGCCGTCTGGACATCGTGGTCGCCAACGCCGGGGTGCTCAATTGGGGTCGGCTGTGGGAGATTTCGGCCGAACAGTGGCAAGACACCCTCGACATCAACCTGACCGGGCTGTGGAACACGATCAAGGCGGTGGTGCCGCCGATGATCGAGGCGGGTAACGGCGGGTCGATCATCACGATTAGTTCGGCGGCGGGAATCAAAGCCGTTCCCGGCTGCGGCCACTACTGCGCCAGCAAGTTCGGGGTGGTCGGGTTGACCAACTCGCTCGCCGTCGAGCTCGGCGAGTTTGGCATCCGGGTCAACTCCGTGCACCCGTATGGCACAGACACACCGATGGGTAACGACGTCTCCATGTACCAGGTCTTCGCCGACCACCCGAACTACATCCACAGCTTCTCCCCCGGCGCGCTTCCGACGGAATCGCTCGCCGCCCCGGACCTGATCTCCGACATTGTGGTGTGGCTGGCCAGCGATGCGTCATCGCTGGTGACAGCGGCTCAGATTCCCGCTGACAAAGGGTATTTGAAGATTTAGCCTGCGCTACTCAGGAAAATCTAGATTGTTTCTAAGTAATTTGTTAGGTTGAATCACGCCCGCCTTTAAGCCAACGCATGTCTTAGGAAGGGCCGGATGACTCGTCTGCGTGTATTTGGTCTAGGACTGACCGCGGGGGCATTCTTCGCCTTCGGCATGGCACCGTTGGTTACGGCGCCGGCGGCCAACGCCGACGAGTTCGACGTGATCGTCGACCCCATCATCAGTGCCCTCTCCGGCATCGACCCCACCCTGGGCGCGGATTTGGGCGCGCTCGCGACCAGCTTCGATCCGACGTTCGCCGCGGACAGCGCGGCCTCTGCCGCGACGGCCGCCGCAACCCCCGACTTTTCCGAGCTGTTCAACCAGTTCGTCTACACACCAACTCACACCGCCCTCGAGGACTGGATCACCAGCAACCTCGGTCACCAGGTGGACGGCTTCATCAATTCGGTGGCCGGTTCCGATGTGATCGGCAACGGCGCACCCGGGACAGACGCTGACCCCACCGGCGGTGCCGGCGGTTGGTTGTTCGGCGACGGCGGCGCGGGCTGGAACAGCACCGACCCCGGTGTTGCGGGCGGTGAAGGCGGCGCGGCCGGGTTCATCGGCGACGGCGGAGTCGGCGGCGAAGGCGGTGCCGGCGCCGACGGTGGCGACGGCGGCGCGGGCGGATCGTTCCTGGGCGATGGCGGCGACGGTGGAAACGCCGGCGACGGCACCGCCCCCGACGGCTTGCCCGCTCTTGGTGGGGCCGGCGGCGACTCCAGCGTGTTCGGCATCCACGGCATGGTCGGCGACTTTGGCACGGGTAGCGGCGACCCGTCGGGCGCTGATTCCCTCGGGACGACCGGGAGCTTCCTCACCAACGGTGACGGACAGGTCGTCATGCTGCATGGGCTCAACGAGGTGTACAAGATTGCGCCCGGTGAGCCCTCGGCCAGCGGGTTCAGCGACGACGACGCCGCGTTCCTGGCCGCCAACGGCTTTAACGCTGTGCGGGTGGGCGTCATCTGGTCCGACCTCGAGCCTGAGCCCGGCGTTTTCAACTCCGCTTACCTCGCCTCGATAGAGAGCACCGTGCAGACCCTGGGCAACCACGGCATCTACAGCATCATCGACTTCCACCAGGACGCGTACAGCACCGCATTCGGCGGCGAGGGTGCGCCGGCTTGGGCGACCGAGACCAACGGGGCAACCAATGTTTCGCTGCCCTTCCCGTACAACGAATTCTTCGATCCCGCAGAGCAGCAGGCCTGGGATTCGTTCTGGTCGAACGCCGACGCACCGAATAGTATTGGGCTAGAAGACAATTACAGCCAGATGTTGGAGTACGTCGCCAGCGCCTTCAACGGCAACTCCAACGTGGCCGGGTTCGAGCTGATGAATGAACCGTCGCCGGGCTCATCGACGTTCCTGTCGACCCTGTTGGGCGGCTCGTTCTTCGACAGTCAGCAGCTGACTCCGTTCTACGACCAGGGGTCCGACGCGATCCGGGCCGTCGATCCGTCCACACCGATTTTCTTCGAGCCCAACGTCCTCTCCAACGCGGGCTTGCCCACCGATCTTGGCCATGTGGACGCCACGAACACCGTCTTGTCGTTCCACGACTACTGCGAGTTCGACCTGGGGTCGCTGGGTTGCATACCGGGCGTCAGCGCGGTCGTGGGCAATGCCGAGGCATACGCTGAGGCACAAGGAATCCCGGCATTCATGACGGAGTTCGGAGCCACCAGCGACCAGACCGCGATCGCCGCTCCGATGCAAGGCGCCGACGGCAACCTGATCGGTTGGACCGAGTGGTCCTACAGCAGCCAGGGCGACATCACCACCAGCGCGTCTCCGCCGAGCTCGGAATCGCTGGTGTTCAACCCCGAACTGCCGCCGACCGGCACCAACGTCAACACCGCGAACCTGGACACGCTCGCCGAGCCCTACCCGCAGGTGATTTCGGGCACCCCGACTTCGTTCTCGTTTGAGAACGGCACCTTCGACTTCAGCTATTCCACCGAGGAGGCCGACGGCCTGGGCAGCTTTGCCGCCGGCTCGCACACGACCATCTCGGTGCCGACCGTCGAGTTCCCGAATGGCTACGACGTGAGCGTCACCGGAGGAACGGTTGCCTCGGCGCCCGACGCCCCCGAACTGGTCATCGCTTCAGACAACGGCGCAAGCACCGTCACGGTCGTGGTGACCCCGGCCGCCATCGGCGCGGCCGGCGCGGGATAACAGCGGCTTCGCGGCTGAGAAGACAGCTCTTGGCGCGGCAATGGTAACGTCATTACCGTTTCAGGCCAGTGAGACTCTCCGGAGACGTCATATGCATTCACGCAAGCTGCCGTCATGACCGAGACGACCTCGGTGCACGCAGGCGAATCGGTCGCCGCCTTCGCCGAGCGGGCCCGTACCTGGCTCGCCGACAACATGCCGCGGATCGACGACCCGAATGATCCGCCCTACGCCGACCGCGGCGACGAGGCGTCATGGCAGCACGTCCGGCAATTGCAGCGACGGCTCTACGACGGCGGCTTCGCCGGGATCTGCTTCCCCACCGAATACGGCGGGCTCGGGCTGGGGATCGAGTATCAAAAGGCGTTCGACACCGAAAGCGCTTGCTACGAGATGCCGCTGATCTTCAATACTCCGACATTCACGATCTGTTGCCCGACGATCCTCGACACCGGCAGCGAAGAACAGAAACGGCAACACATTTCGGCGGCGTTGCGCGGCGACGAGGTCCTCGTCCAATTGCTTTCGGAGCCCAGCGGCGGCTCGGACCTGGCGGGTGTGATCACCCGCGCTGAGCGGCGCGGCGACAAGTGGGTGATCAACGGCGCCAAGACGTGGAGCACCGGAGCGTTCGCCGCCGACTATGGACTGCTGCTGGCCAGAACGAACTGGGACGTGCCCAAGCACGAAGGCCTGACGATGTTTCTGGTGCGCATCGACAGCCCGGGCATCACGCTGCGCCGCATCAAACAGGTCAACGGGTCCACCGAGTTCTGCGAAGAGTTCTTCGACGACCTGGAACTCGGCGACGACGCGGTGGTCGGCGAAGTCGACAAGGGCTGGGAGGTGGCCTCGCGCCAGCTGTATCACGAGCGGCGTGCCGTCGGCGGCGGCTCGGAATTCGCCAGTGGCAGCGGCGCCGAGAACAATCAGGAACAGCCCCCCGACTACCCCGCGATGATCCAAGCGGCCGGGCTTTCTGACAATGAGCGTATGCGTGAAGCGGCCGGCCGGGCGTTGACCCATCGCGCGGTGTGGGAGCAGCTGATCGACCACGTCTACCGCGGCGTGCTGGACGGATCACTCCCCTCGACGGCCGGAACGCTCATCCGACTTTTTCAGGCCGAGGAAGTTGCGCTCGAAATCGATACCGCGCTGGCGATCGCCGGCAGCGCCGGCGTCGTCGACGGGCCGGCCGAGTTGCTCTTCGTCGGCGAACGCTACTTGTCTCGGCAAACCGCGGAGCTCGGCGGCGGCACAACGGAGATGGCCCGCAACGTGATTGGCGAACGGGTACTGGGCTTTCCCCGCGAATACGCCGCCGATCGCGGCGTGCCGTTCAACCAGGTCAAGCACAGCAGAAGCTGATCGCCTACGAAGCTCGCATGATGTGCGTCATGCGACTAACATGATGCCGATCATGCGAAAAACTGCTACCAGGCGCGCTCGGAGCAAGCAGGAGTCGCTGGACCGGATCCTCGATGCGGCGGCGCGGCGCCTGCGGGCAGAAGGCCTCGATGGCGCGGCGATCGTCCCGGTGATGAGAGACGCCGGCCTCACCCATGGCACGTTCTACTCGCATTTCGAAAACAAGGAACAGCTGGCCAATAACGCCTTCGCGCATGCCATCACCACCGGACGGCGACACTGGATCAAGCCGATGCGGGACGAATCGTGGGCCGACCGGTTGGCCAGTCTGGCCAAGCGCTACCTCACCCCGGCTCACCGAGACGACCTGTCGACTAGCTGCGCATTCGCAGCCTTGAGTGCCGATGCCGCACGCGCATCGGAGGATTTCCGCGCCGTCTACGAACGCGAACTACGCGGTTCGCTGGCTGCTATCTGCGGTGAAGACGATGCCGACGATCAGCGGCTGGATAATGCAATTGCTCTGATGGCGGTATGCATAGGCGGGCTGTCGCTCGCCCGCGCGGTGGCCGACCGGCAGTTCTCCACACGGATCCTGCGGGTTGCGCGCGGGACGGCGACCAAACTCGCTGATAAAGACACTGGGAAGGAAGGAATGTCGTGCTGAGCACCAAACCGTACGGACAGCTGCGTTATCGGGAGATCGCGGGCAACCGCATGGCCTACGTCGACGAGGGCCACGGTCCCGACGGCACGACGATCGTCTTCCAGCACGGCAACCCCACCTCGTCGTATCTGTGGCGCAACGTGATGCCGCATCTGGAAGGTCTCGGCCGGCTAGTCGCATGTGACCTGATCGGGATGGGCGGGTCGGACAAGCTCATCCCGTCGGGCCCGGACCGCTATCACTACGCCGAACAGCGTGAGTACCTGTTCGGGCTTTGGGATGCCCTCGATCTTGGTAATCGGGTGGTGTTGGTGCTACACGACTGGGGATCGGCGCTGGGGTTCGACTGGGCTAACCGGCACCGCGACCGAGTGGCCGGAATCGCGTTTATGGAGGCGATCGTCACTCCGATGACGTGGCTGGACTTCCATGACAGCGTGCGAGGCGTGTTCCAGGGCTTCCGCTCCCCCAACGGTGAGCCAATGGTCTTGGAGCAGAACATTTTTGTCGAGGCTGTGTTGCCGGGCGCCATCCGGCGACGGCTGTCTGACGAGGAGATGGACCACTACCGGCGGCCGTTCGCCAACGCGGGAGAGGACCGGCGGCCAACATTGTCTTGGCCGCGGAACATCCCGATCGACGGCGAGCCAGCAGAGGTCGTCGCCGTGGTCGACGAGTACCGGAGCTGGCTCGCGGAAAGCGACGTGCCAAAGCTTTTCATCAATGCCGATCCCGGCGCGATCGTGACCGGGCGTATCCGCGACTACGTCCGCAGCTGGCGGAGTCTGACCGAAATCACCGTTCCCGGCGTGCATTTCATCCAGGAGGACAGTCCGGATGAAATCGGCACGGCGTTGGCGCAATTCGTCCGGCAGCTGCCCGGCTAGACGTCCTTCCGCACGGTGTGAGGGCGTAAACCGCGTTGCGGCTCAATGCATCTCTGCTCATCTACGACCGGTGGCCGGGGCGAGGCGGGCCATCCCACGCAGGATCCACGGTGTCCGCCTGGCGATCACCTCTACGGCGCGGTCCGAGCGGCGCATCGCGGCCCGACGGCCGGGGGTCGGCATTGATGCCAGTTCCGCCTCGGCCGATCCCACCCGCGCGCCGTCGCGTTCGACCGCCAGGAGTTGCCAGGTGCCGGGCACGCCACGCAGCTCGACGCTGCCGCGGTCCTCGAAGCCCGTGCCCGAGCCGACGACCAGGTCACGCACGGTGCGAGAGACGAGGATTTCACCGGCACCCGCGTGGCCGAGGATCCGCGCCGCGATGTGTACGGCGAGCCCCCCGATGTCGGCGTCGAGCAGTTCGCACTCGCCGGTGTGGATGCCGGCGCGGATCTCGATGCCCAGTGTCTCGGCGTCAGCGCGCAAGGCTTCGGCGCAGCGGATGGCCTGCGTCGGGCCGTCGAACGTGGCGAGGTGGCCGTCGCCAGTGCTCTTGACCACCGTGCCGCCGAATCGTTGCGTGAATTCGGCGGTGATCTCACCAAAGCGGTGCAGCACCGCGCGCCACCGCTCGTCGCCGGTCGCGGCGGCGTGTTGCGTCGAGGCGACGATATCGGTGAATAGCACGGTGCGCAGGGCGCGATGTGACTGTGCCGGTGCGGCATGGCTGCCGGTGAGGAATTCCTCGATCGCGGTCAGGATCTTGTCGGGCTCGGTAAACCAGGGCGCGTGCTCCGCGCCGTCCACCTCAAGCCACCGCGCGCCGGGAATATGGTCGGCGAGGTACCGGCCGCACTGCACCGGCATGAGGTCCTCGCGGGCATTGATGACCAGGGTGGGCGCGGAGAGCGTCGGCAGAACCGGCCGCACGTCGATCCGGAGGCTCGATTCCATTGTCGCTCGCAGCATCCCCGGGCTCGCGCACATGCGCTCGACCATGCCGAGCTGGCGTACCGAGCGGACCGACGGGAACCACCACTTCGCTGTTGCGCCGCTGCCCCACCCCGAGCGCGCGCCGCGGACCATTTCCTGCATGCGGCCGATCTGCTTCGTCGACGGCGTGTAGTCGTCACCCAGCTCGGGCACCAGGCGCGCCCGCAGCTCGGCCGGGTCGCGATCCAAGTCGTCCCAGCTGGCGCCGGGCAGGGCCGCGAATGAGCCGTAGAGGATCAGCGCCCGCGTTCGCTCCGGTCGTTTTGCCGCAAACATGATGGCCTGTGGGCCGCCCTCGCTCATACCGAAGACGGCCGCTTTTGCGAAGCCGACGGCGTCCATGACCGCCTCGATCTCGGCCGCTCGATCTTCGAGCAAACGAACTTTCGGGATGGGGTCCGACAGCCCGACCCCAGCCTTGTCGAACAAGAGGACCCGACAGAACGTGGCGAGCTGATCGAAGAAGGCCTTGAACTCGGGCAGGGTCCAGAACAGCTCGATGTGGGTGACCATCGGCCCGACGAAGACGAGCTCGACCGGCCCGTCGCCGAACACCTGATACGCCAGGCTCAGATCGCCGCACTTGGCGTACGACGTTTCCGCCATGGCATGAGCGTAGTGCGGCCGGGCGCTAGCCGTACCGTATCCACTGCATCGCGCCCGGGCGTACGACAACGCCGCCATTTCCGCCCTTCTAGAACTCTGCCGGGCGCTGATCGGCTCGGCCGCTGTGCTCGGCGTGGTGAGCGCATCGAAGGACAACTGCAAGGCCCGGTCGAGGTCGGCCTCGAATGCGTCGAAAACCCCGACAACCTCCTCGCGACTGCTCGAATACATGTCCAAATAATATCGACGGCCACCGACAAATATCGCAACCGAGAAACCAGCGAAACGATTGAAACCGAAGTGACATAAGTGGTTTCAGTGGTCGGCGGCGTCAGCTAATGACCTAAACGCGAAAGCACCTCAGCGACAACGGAATCCGCGACGACGTCGACTTGCTCACCCGTCGAGAGATCTTTCACGCCAACGGTTCCGGCCTCGATGTCGCGGTCACCGGCAACCAAAGCCAGCCGTGCCCCCGACCGATCTGCCGCCCGCATTGCGCCCTTCATGCCACGGTCGCCGTAAGCCAGGTCCACGCGCACACCAGCGGCACGCAACTGCCCGGCCAGCATTACCAGCCGCAGCTTGGCCTGCTCGCCCAGTGCCACGCCGAACACGTCGCATCGGGCGCTCTGCCCGACGTCCTTGCCCTCGGCCTTCAACGCCAGCAGGGTGCGGTCGACGCCGACACCGAACCCGATGCCCGAGAGGTCCTGTCCGCCGAGATGGCGCATCAGACCGTCGTAGCGGCCGCCGCCGCCGATGCCGGACTGGGCGCCCAGCCCGTCATGGACGAATTCAAAGGTGGTCTTGGTGTAGTAGTCCAATCCGCGGACCATCCGCGGATTGATGACATACGGCACGCCCAAGGCGTCGAGGTAGCCCAGCACCGTTTCGAAATGCTGCTTGGCCACATCGGAGAGGTGATCCAGCATCACCGGCGCGTCGGCCGTTATCGCCCTGACTTCGGGACGCTTGTCGTCGAGCACCCGCAGCGGGTTGATCTCGGCGCGCTTTCGGGTTTCCTCGTCGAGGTCAAGCTGAAAGAGGAACTCCTGCAACAATTCCCGATATTGCGGACGGCAGGTGTTGTCGCCGAGCGAAGTGATTTCCAGTCGGAACCCGTCCAGGCCGAGCGAGCGGAAGCCGGCGTCGGCCACCGCGATCACTTCGGCGTCCAGCGCGGCGTCGTCGATACCGATCGCCTCCACACCGACCTGCTGCATTTGACGGTAGCGGCCGGCCTGGGGCCGCTCGTAGCGGAAGAACGGACCTGCGTAGCACAGCTTCACGGGCAACGCGCCCCGGTCCAGGCCGTTTTCGATCACGGCACGCACCACGCAGGCGGTACCCTCGGGCCGCAGCGTCAGCGAGCGGTCACCACGGTCGGTGAACGTGTACATCTCCTTGGTCACCACGTCGGTGGACTCCCCCACCCCCCGGGCAAACAGGGCGGTGTCCTCGAAGATCGGTAGCTCGATGTCGGTGTAGCCGGCCCGCCGGGCGGCGTCGAGCAGCCCCGACCGCACCGCGACGAACGCCGCCGAGTCCGGCGGCACGTAGTCCGGCACGCCCTTGGGCCGGGAGAACGACGGAAACTCAGTCATGAGCGCCGCTCCTTCTCATCGCTGCGCTCTGCATCGTCGCCGGCGCAGTCACGAGCTCAGCCCTTCGAGGAACGGGTTTGACCGCCGTTCCGCGCCAATGGTCGTGGAATTGCCATGTCCAGGCAGAACCACCGTTTTGTCGTCGAGGACCAACAGCTTGTCGACGATCGAGCGGATCAGGTCACGGCCGCTTCCGCCGAACAGGTCGGTCCGGCCCACCGAGCGCTCGAACAGGGTGTCGCCGGTGAAAACCAGGTCCTTATTGTCCTGAGCGTCCCTGACTCGGAAGACCACCGATCCACGGGTGTGACCGGGCGTGTGGTCGACGGTGACGCTGATCCCGCCGAGGTCGATCTTGTCGCCGTCTCGATCGAGTTCGACGACCTGTTTGGGCTCACGGAATATCGCCGCAAGCAGCAGCTGACCCAGTTTTGGGCCGAAGTCTTTGATGGGGTCGGTCAGCATGAACCGGTCCTCGGGATGAATGTATGCGGGGCAGCCGAAAGTGTCGGACACCTTCTGCGCAGACCAGATGTGGTCGATGTGGCCGTGGGTGAGCAGGACCGCCGCCGGAGTCAGCCGATTTTTGTCCAGGATGCGCCGCAGCTGGCCCATCGCACGCTGGCCCGGGTCGACGATGATGGCGTCCGCCCCAGGGTGCGGCGCCAGCACATAGCAGTTGCACTGCAGCAGGCCGGCGGGAAATCCGGTGATCAACACGATCTCCATTTTCCCATGCGCCGCCTGACGACGATGCGGCCCATGCAGTGGGCCGCGGGCCCGGCGTGGGTCGCGCCACCCCTATCCAGCATCAACTGGCACACTCTCCCTTGGTCAGATGAACCCCTGACTCAGCACACAACCACGGAGGGACATCGGCGGTGCCGACCAACGAACAGCGACGTGCGACAGCCAAGCGCAAACTCGAGCGGCAGCTGGAACGCCGCGCCCAGCAGGTTCGTCGTCGTCGGATGCTCGCCATCGTCGGAGGGGCGGTCGCGGCAGTGGTCGTGGTCGTCGCGGTGGTAGCCACGGTCGTGCTGACCAATCAGGAGCACAAGAACAAGCAGGCTTCGGCAACCGCGAGTTCGTCCACCAGCGCCGCTCCGACCAACTCCTCAGGAATACCGGCATTGCCGGCGTTCAAGCCGGCCGCCAATCCGGGTGCCAACTGCCAATACGAGCCCGCGGCGGAACCGGCCAGCAAGCCGGCGACCCTGCCGCGGCAGGGCAAGGTGCCCACCGACCCCGCGCAGGTCAGTGTCAGCATGGTCACTAATCAGGGCAATGTCGGCCTGTTGCTCGCCAACAACGAATCACCCTGCACCGTCAACAGTTTCATCAGCTTGGCGCAACAGAAGTTTTTCGACAACACCAAATGCCACCGGCTCACCGCCTCGCCGACATCGTCGGTGCTGCAGTGTGGCGACCCGAGCGGCGACGGCACCGGCGGGCCGGGCTATCAGTTCGCCAATGAGTATCCGACCGACCAGTACCAGCCTGACGATCCAGCGGTGCACGAACCTGTGGTCTACCCGCGTGGCACCCTGGCCATGGCCAACGCCGGACCGAACACCAACGGCAGTCAGTTCTTTATGGTGTACAAGGACACTCAGCTGCCGCCCGAATACACCGTTTTTGGCAAGATCCAACAGGACGGCCTGGCCACCCTGGACAAGATCGCCAAGGGCGGCGTTGCCGGTGGCGGTCAGGACGGCCAGCCAACCACCGAGGTCACGATCAAGTCGGTGCGGCTGGACTGATCGAGCCCTCGGCTAACAGGAGAATTGTTTGTGCAGGTGACGACATTCGGGCGCTACCAGCTCCTCGACTTAATCGGCCGTGGCACAACGGGGAAGGTCTACCGGGCCAGTGCCACTATTGTCGACGGCACCGATCGGGTAGTCGCCCTCAAGGTGCTGGCGTCGGAACTAGCCGAGAATCCAGAGTTTCTCGAACAGTTCCGCCGCGACGTATCCGCGGCGGCAGGCCTCAACAACCCACACGTGGTGCCGATCCACGACTATGGCGAGATCGACGGTCGGCTGTATGTGGACATGAAGCTGATCGACGGCAGCAACCTCGGTCGGCTGATCAGAGACGAAGGCGGCCGTCTGCTTCCCGCACGCGCGGTTACGCTGATCCAGCAGGTCGCCGCGGCGCTCGACAGCGCCCACCGAGCGGGGCTGGTCCACCGCAACGTCAAGCCGTCGAACATTCTGGTCCCGCCGGGAGATTTCGCCTACCTGACCGACTTCGGGATGGCGCGCAGCGTCGAGGAAACCGCTGTGAACAGCATGGGCCATGTCCCCGGGGCCTACGCGGCGCCCGAAAGATTCAGCGGCGCAGGCGATTCCCGCGCTGACGTTTATTCGCTCGCGTGTGTGTTGCACAAATGTTTGACCGGCCAACAGCCTTTTCCGGGGGAAAGCCTCGCAGAACAACGCGCCGGGCACCTGACCGCCCCACCGCCGCGACCCTCGATGTCTTCTCCCGGTATATCTCCGACGCTCAACGCGGTGATCGCCGCCGGTATGGCCAAAAGCCCGGAGGCCCGCTACCAGACCACCTTGCAGTTGGCCGAGGCGGCAAGAGCCGCGTTGGAGGGCCGTTTCATCCCGCCGCCGAGTCCTCCGCCGCCACCACCCGGAACGCCGGCCACCCCCCGACCGCCGCGCGATGAGCCGGATCCGGCCGAACAATCTGTAAGCAGAGGGCACACGCTGGCCACCCTCGGCGGCCTGGCCGCAGCGATGGCGGCACTGTTCGGCGTGATCGCGCTGGTGATCATCACCGCCACAACGTCGGATCAGGGCGCCAGCCCGACGACCTCGGCCGCCCCGACCAGCACATCCGCAACCACGAGCAGCACCACCGCGAGCCCAGTCGCGCCGCCCGCCAGTCCGCAGCTGCCGCCATTCGTCCCCTCGGCAAGCGTGGGGGCCAACTGCCAGTACCTGCCGTCCACCGACGCCGCCGACAACACGGTGACCCCACCACAGACCGGCGCTGTGTCGACCGACCCCGCTCGGATCGGCGTGAATATTGTCACCAACCGCGGCAAGATCGGCCTGCAGCTCGCGAACAACGAATCACCTTGCACCGTCAACAGTTTCGTTAGCCTGGCGCAGCAGAAATTCTTCGACGGCACCCAGTGCCACCGGCTAACCACCGCGCCGGGGTTGTCGGTGTTGCAGTGCGGTGATCCGAAGGGTGACGGCACCGGCGGGCCCGGTTATCAGTTCGCCGACGAGTACCCGGCCGATCAGTACCCGCCCGGCGATCCGGCGCTGAAGAGGGCCGTCCACTATCCGCGGGGCACAGTGGCGATGGCCAACGCCGGGCCGAACACCAACGGCAGCCAGTTCTTCTTGGTGTACCGGGACTCGCAGTTGCCGCCGGCATACACGGTGTTCGGCACCATCGACGCCGCCGGCCTGGCGACGTTGGACAAGATCGCCGCGGCCGGTGTCGGCGGCGGTGGCGACGACGGTCCGCCCGCCACCACAGTCACCATCACCTCGGCGCGGGTGAGCTGATCGCCTGGCTCCGGTCCACGTAGGTCTGGGCTGCCCGTTGGATGAAGTGTTCGGTGGGCGTTGGATACCAGCCGAGTTCGCGGGTGGCTTTGTCGTGACTGGCCGGCGAGGTGAGTTCGATCAGCCGCGCGCTCTGCCTGCTGATCGGGATGTCACGGCGGAAGACCGCTCTGACAGCATCGGACACGTGCGCGAATCCGTGAACCACTGACATCGGGATCCCCAGTCGGGGCGGTCGCGCGCCTACTGCCTCCGCGGCGACGGTGACCAGTTCTCGCTGCGTCATGTAACGCTCAGAGATGATGTAGCGCTGGCCAACTCGTCCACGTTGGGCCGCCAGCAGCAGCGCGTCGGCGACGTCGTCGATGCCGACCACCTCAGCCCCGACGCCGCGGATATAGAACGGCAGCTTTCCCAGCGCGGCGAGCTGGACGAACATTCCCTGGCGCGGCTGCCAATCGGGTGGACCGTACGGGTTCGACACGTTGGTGACCACGGCCGGCAGCCCGTGGTTGGCGGCGTAGGAGAACACCAACTGTTCGGCCTGGCGCCGCGACTCGATGTAGCTGCCGGCTTGGTCAGCCCAGTTGAAAGGGGTGTCCTCGTCGACGGTTTCGCCGTTTCTGCCGATCGCGATGGTGCCGATCGTGCTGAGGAAAACGAACCGCCGCAGATTCGCGTTCACCGCCACGTCGAGCACCTTGCGAAGGCTGTTGACGTTGGTCTCGAACAACGGGGCGGGATCTCTCAGCTCCGCCCTGGTGTCGACGACACAGTAATAGATCACGTCGCGATCGGACATGGCCGCCGCGACATCCGACGTGTCGGAGATGCTGCCGTAACAACGTTCGACGTCGAGGCCTTCGATTCCCTTGGTGGAACTCGACTTTCGTAACAGGACCCGGACATCGGCGCCATCAGACACCAGGTGACGGGTGACGCAGGCACCCACGTTGCCGCTGGCTCCCATCACGAGGGCGCGCTGTCCGGCCGTGGTCATCTGTCTGGCGCCATATCAGGCGGCGGATGTCACCCGGTAGACGTCGTAGACACCTTCGACATTGCGGACCACGTCCAGCAGATGCCCCAGGTGTTTGGGGTCGCCCATCTCGAATGTGAACCGGCTGATCGCCACTCGATCACCCGATGTGGTCACCGACGCCGAGAGGATGTTCACCTTCTCGTCGGCCAGCACGCGGGTGACATCCGACAGCAGCCGGTGCCGGTCGAGCGCCTCGACCTGAATGGCGACCAGAAACACCGACGACGGCGACGGCGCCCAGTGCACTTCGATGATGCGTTCGGCCTGCTGCTGCAGCGACGCGGCGTTGGTGCAGTCGGTGCGGTGCACACTGACCCCCCCACCGCGGGTGACGAATCCCATGATCTGATCGCCGGGCACCGGCGTACAGCACTTGGCGAGCTTGCTCAAAACGCCAGGGGCACCGGGCACCGCCACCCCGACGTCGTCGCTGCCGCGCGGGCGCCGCAGCATGGTCGCCGGAGTGGACCGCTCGGCCAGATCCTCCTCGGCCTGGTCGATACCGCCCAGCTCGGCCAGCAGCCGCTGCACCACATGCTTGGCCGATACATGACCTTCGCCGACCGCGGTGTAGAGCGCGGACACGTCGGCGTAGTGCAGCTCGTTGGCCACGGCGGCCATGGACCCGCCGCTGACCAAGCGCTGCAACGGAATTCCGCCGCGGCGAACTTCGCGGGCCATCGCCTCTTTGCCGGTCTCCAGCGCCTCCTCGCGGCGCTCCTTGGCGAACCACTGGCGGATCTTTGTCTTGGCGCGCGGCGACACCACGAATTGCTGCCAGTCCCGCGACGGCCCGGCGTTGGCCGCCTTGGACGTGAAGACCTCGACGACTTCCCCGTTTTCCAGCTTGCGCTCCAGCGCCACCAGTCGGCCGTTCACCCGGGCGCCGATGCATCGGTGCCCCACCTCGGTGTGCACGGCGTAGGCGAAGTCCACCGGCGTCGACCCGTTGGGCAGCGTGATCACATCACCTTTCGGGGTGAACACGAAAAGCTCTTGCACCGCAAGGTCGTAACGCAGTGACTCAAGGAACTCGCCGGGGTCGGCCGCCTCACGCTGCCAGTCGAGCAGCTGACGCATCCAGGCCAAGTCGTCGATCTCGGCTGCCGCAAGCGCATGCGGAACTCCGTTGCGGCCCTTGGCTTCTTTGTAGCGCCAGTGCGCCGCGATGCCGTATTCGGCGGTGCGGTGCATATCGCGGGTGCGGATCTGGATCTCCAGCGGCTTGCCTTCGGGGCCGACGACCGTGGTGTGCAGCGACTGGTACACGCTGTAGCGCGGCTGGGCGATGTAGTCCTTGAACCGGCCCGCCATCGGCTGCCACAGCGAGTGCACCACGCCCACAGCGGCGTAACAGTCCCGGATCTCATCGCAAAGAATACGGACGCCGACCAGGTCGTGGATGTCGTCGAAGTCGCGGCCCTTGACGATCATCTTCTGGTAGATCGACCAGTAGTGCTTGGGCCGTCCCTCGACCACCGCGTTGATCTTCGACGCGTTGAGGGTGGCGGTGATCTCGGCGCGCACCTTGGCCAGGTAGGTGTCGCGCGACGGTGCTCGGCCGGCGACCAACCGCACGATCTCCTCGTACTTCTTGGGATGCAGGATCGCGAACGACAGATCCTCCAGTTCCCATTTGACCGTGGCCATACCCAGCCGATGTGCCAGCGGCGCAATGACTTCCAGCGTTTCGCGGGCCTTGCGGGCCTGCTTTTCCGGCGGCAGGAAGCGCATGGTCCGCATGTTGTGCAGTCGGTCGGCGACTTTGATCACCAGCACCCGCGGATCGCGCGCCATGGCGGTGATCATCTTGCGGATCGTCTCGCCCTCGGCGGCGCTGCCCAGCACCACCCGGTCCAGCTTGGTCACCCCGTCGACGAGATGGCCGACCTCTTCGCCGAAATCAGTGGACAGCGCGTCCAGCGTGTAACCGGTGTCCTCGACGGTGTCATGCAGCAGGGCGGCGACCAGCGTGGTGGTGTCCATGCCCAACTCGGCGAGGATGTTGGCCACGGCCAGCGGGTGGGTGATGTACGGGTCCCCCGAATGCCGCAGCTGGGTGGCGTGCCGTTGCTCGGCGACCTCGTAGGCCCGCTGCAGCAACGACAGGTCGGCTTTCGGATGGATCTGGCGGTGCACTGCCACCAGCGGTTCGAGGACCGGGCTGAGCGCGCTGCGCTGGGCGGTCATTCGCCGCGCCAACCGGGCCCGAACCCGGCGCGACGCGCTGGTCGGTGTCTTGACACTTATCGAGGGCTCGGCCGCCGTGGGCTCGGCGGAAGGCAGGTCGGCGACCTGCAGCGGTTCGGTAGGCGGCTGAACCGCCGTGCCTTTGTCGTCCGCCAAGTTCCTCACCTCCGCCGTTCAAGGATATCGCTCAGAACTGATTGCCCCCGCTAGATGCGCCGCAAGCTGTGCACCGGCAGCGGCGCGAGCCGCTCACGACCTCCCAGTGCGGCCAGCTCCAGCACCACCGCGGCCGTCATCACCCGGGCACCGGCTTCTTCGAGCAACCTGTGCGCCGCACTCACGGTGCCGCCGGTCGCCAGCACGTCATCCACGATCACAACGCTGCGACCGGCCAATTCGATCCCCTCGGCGGGAATCTCCAGGCAGGCGGTGCCGTATTCGAGCTGGTACTGCTCGCTGCGCACCGGCGGCGGCAGCTTGCCGCCCTTGCGGATGGCCAGCACGCCGGTGCCCAGGCGGGTGGCGAGCGCGCCACCGATCAGGAATCCGCGAGCGTCGATACCGGCGACCAAATCGGCACCGGACGCCACGTCGGCCAACGCATCGGTCACGGCGGCCAGCCCCCGGCGGTCGGCGAACAATGGGGTCAAGTCCTTGAACTCGACTCCGGCCGTTGGGAAATCTGCGACCTCCCGGGTCAGCGCTGCGATGATGTCAGCGAGGTCAGATACCGAGCCGCCGCCCGCTGCAGTCACCGCACCAGAACCCATCGGTCCATATTCCAGCCGGCGCCCCATCGGCTCGGGTTACCGCTCACGGCATACATCTTTTTCGACGTCAGCAACGTCCGCTTTTGGCGATACAGCGGCAAGGTCGGCATGTCACCCCACAACACCGGCGCGCTTTGAGCCAGCAGCCGGACCAGCTCGGCGGGGTCGGCCGACACCGCCAGCGCGCTGATGATCCCATCGATCTGACCGTTGGTGTACCCGGACAGGTTGTTGCCGTTGCCGGTATGCAGGTCATAGGCATCCATCGCCGACGATCCGGTCGAACCGCTGCCGGTCGCGCCGCCGGTGCTGGCCAGCAGCACGTCGATCTTCCCGTCGCGCAGCGTCTGCGGGCCGGTGGAGTCGGAGGTGACGTTGGAGACCGTGATACCGGCCGGGGCGCAGGCCTTGGCGATCGCGCCGACAATCGCGGCCAGCCGCGCGTTGGGCGCCCGATAGCCGATCCGCACGGCCAGCGGCTTGCCGCCCAATGCACCGCGGGCGCCGTCGGGGTTCGACTTCAAGTACTGCCCGGCCTCGGGGACGTTTTCCGCCCGTCCCACGGCGTCTTCGGACGCGGCGTGCAGCCGCGCGTTGGCGATCGGGGTCCGGGCGTCGCGCGCAATGACATCGCGCGGTGTGCACGAGGCCAGCGCACGGCGCGCGGCGACATCGGCGAGCGGGCCGCGCGGCGCGAAGATCAGCTGCTGGATGCCGTCCGACGGCGAATCGGTGCGTACGTAGTTGTCCGGGGTGGTCAACGTTCCCGACGAGCCGTCCGCGACGTCGACGACGTCGGCGCTCTTGTCATTGAGTCGGTCCTGGATATCAACTTTCTCCGGCCAGACGGTGACCCGCCTGGTCATCGGCTTGGCGCCCCACCAGCGGTCATTCGTGACGAGCACCACCGCGCCGCCGTCCAAAATCGATTCGACCTTGTATGGCCCCGACGACGGGAAGTGCTTGGCGATCGTGCCCGGCTCAATGCCGGGTTTGAGATCCCAGGTGGTGTTCCACAGCTGCGCGATGCGCCCGATGGCCGGCAAGTTGTTGCTCATCAGCGCCCCGGTCACGTCGATCCCCAGCTCCTCGGCGATGACATGCGACGGCATCATCGCTGTCGCGGCGAACAACTGGTTGTAGTCGACGATGTTGCGGTCAGGGTCAAACGACACCCGGGCTTTCTTCTGTCCCGGTTGGCAGTCGATCGAGGTGATGTCGACATAGCCGGCCTGGCTCGCGGCGTCGAAGCCGGGGAACCGACCGGATTGGGCCGCCCACGCCAGCACCACGTCATCGCAGGTGACCGGCTTTCCGTCGGAATAGACGGCGTTGTCGGCGATCTGGTAGTCGAGCACCAGCGGCGAACCGCCGACAATCGAAATCGTGCCGAAGTCGCGGTCCGCGACGACCTGACCGTCGGGACCGTGGTAGCCGAACCCGGTAAGTGTGCGAGCAAACGCCTGCGCGCCGGCCGACGCGGCACCGGTGACGGTATTGCTGTTGTAGCTGGCCAACGCGCCGTCGACGAAGTAGTCGATCTGACCGGCGGCGCTGCCGGAGCACGCCGTCAACGTGCCCGGCGCGGCTGCAGCGAGCGCGACCGCCAGCCAGCTGGCGGCCACACGCCAACGTCGGGCAGCCACCACGGCTACTGCTTGTTTCGCTTGCCGGTCGGACGGTGACGCCCGCCGCCCGGCCGTACCGGACGCGCACCCGGAGCCGGCTTGCTCCCCACCGCGCTGCCACTGGCCGCGAGCGGTGCCTTGCTCTGTTTGCGCGGCTCATCGTCGGCCGACTCAGCGCGCGGCTGATCCTTTTCCGGATCAGGACCGCGGCGCCTGTTCACCCGGCGGTTGTGCGTCCGCACCAACGCCGTGCGTTCACGCAGGCTCACCAGCAGCGGCGTGGCGAAGAAGATCGACGAGTAGGTACCGACGATGATGCCGACCAGCTGCACCAGCGCCAGGTCCTTCAGCGTGCCCACGCCCAACAGCCATACCGCCACCACCATCAGGGCCAGCACCGGCAGCACCGAGATCAGGCTGGTGTTGATCGAGCGCATGAACGTCTGGTTGATCGCGAGGTTGGCCTGCTCGGCAAAGGTGCGCCGGGCGGTGTGCTGGAAGCCGTGGGTGTTCTCCTCGACCTTGTCGAACACGATGACGGTGTCGTAGAGGGAGAAACCCAGGATCGTCAATAGGCCGATGACCGTGGCCGGGGTGACTTCAAAGCCGACCAACGAGTACACCCCGGCGGTGACCGTCAGGTCGAAAACCATTGTCGTCAACGCGGATATCGCCATATAGCGCTCGTAGCGAACGGTGATGTACAGGCTGACCAGCACCAGGAACACCACCAGCGCGATCACCGCTTTCCTGGTGATCTGACCGCCCCAGGTCGAGGACACCGCCGAGTCGGAGATGGCCTGCATGCTGGGCTTGCCGTCGGCGCCCTTGGGCTGGAATTTGTCGAACAGAGCGTTGCGCAGCTTGGTCGTCTTGTCGTTGGACAGCGCCTCGGAGCGAATCTGCACGGTGGCCGAAGAGCCGTTGCCGACGACCACCACGGACTCGGGATCGCTGCCCAACGCCTGCCGGACGACTTGCTCCACCTGGCTCACCTGAACCGTGCCCGTCGCACCTGCGGCGGGCATTGACATCGTGGTGCCGCCCTTGAAATCGATGCCAAAAGTGAACCCGCGCAAAACGATGCTGACGATTGCGATTGCGACGATCGCCCCGCTGACCCCGTACCACAGCCGGCGCCGGCCAATGACCTCGAACGCGCCGGTACCGGTGTAGAGACGCGATAGGAAACTGTGGCGGGGCAGGTCGGCGAAGGTCTCGTCACCGGTTGGACGCACAGCGGTTGCGGTGTCATCGCTGAGTTCAACGGCGGTCGTCTCGTCGGCCATCTCGCTACCCCCGTCCCGTCAGTTGAGCTGCCCGCCGTTCGCGCGCGACCTGTTGCACCGCGCCCAGGCCGTTGTATGCCGGCTTGGACAGCCACGTGGACTTGGACGCCAGGTACACCAGCGGCCAGGTCACCAGGAAAACAACGACGATGTCGAGAATCGTGGTGAGGCCCAAGGTGAAAGCGAAGCCCTTCACTTGACCGATCGCCAGGACGTACAGCACGGCAGCGGCCAAGAACGTCACCGCGTTACCCGACACGATGGTCTTGCGGGCTCGCGCCCAGCCGCGGGGAACCGCCGACCGGAACGTACGGCCTTCGCGGATCTCGTCTTTGATGCGTTCGAAGAACACCACGAAGGAGTCCGCCGTCGTCCCTATACCGATGATCAGACCCGCGATACCGGCCAGGTCAAGGGTGTAGTTGATGTATCGGCCGAGCAATACCAGGATCGCCAAAACCATTGCGCCGGAAGCTATTAGTGACAACGCCGTCAGCAGCCCCAACACCCGGTAGTACATCAATGAGTACAGCAGCACCAGCGCCAGTCCGATGCCACCGGCAATCAGACCCGCGTGCAGCGACGTCAATCCCAATGTCGCCGAGACGGTTTGAGCTTCTGACGATTCGAACGACAACGGCAGCGAGCCGTATTTGAGGACGTTAGCGAGCGAGCGTGCTTGGGCTGAGGTGAACTGGCCGTGGATTTGCGTCCGGCCGCCGGGGATCGCTTCCTCGATCCGGGGTGCGCTCACCACCTGTGAGTCCAATGTAAAGGCGGTCTGAGTGCCGATGTGGGCAGCGGTGAAGTCCGCCCAGGTGTTGGCTGCCCCGCTCTTGAACTGCACATCGACGACGTAGCCGCCGCTGCGTTGGTCCATTCCCGAGCTGGCGTTCTCTATCTGGTCGCCGCTGATGATCGACGGCGCCAGCAGGTACACCTCGTTGTGTTCCGTATTGCAGGTCACCAGCGGCAAGTTGGGGTCGTCGTTGCCGGCCAGAATGTCTTCCTGGTTGCACTGTCTGGCCATGACTTGCAGCGCTACGAACTGCACACCCTGATTGGTGCTCTGGCGCCATTGCCTTTGCTTGGCGATGCGTTCGGCGGTAGCCATCCGCGGATCGGGTGGCCCGGCCTGCACCGGTGCGGGCGGCGGAGCTCCCGGCGGGGCCGGTGCCGCCGTGGGCTGTGCCGGCGTAGGCGGTGGATCCAGGGGATACGGCCGTGGCTGTGCCGCAGGCGCCGGCTCACCCGGCAGCAACGGCAGCTCGCCCGGCATGGGCAAGCCTCCCGGTGCGGTCCCCACATCGCCGCCGGACGGGAGTCCGCCGGCCTGCCCACCGGCACCCGGCAGCGGCGCGCCACCCGGGTTCCCACCGGGCCCGGGTCCGCCAGGGTGTGCGCCGGGCACGGGGCCGCCGGGCACAGGCAGGCCGGGCACTCGTCCACCGGGCACGGGTGCCCCGGGAATGGGTCCGCCCGGCACGGGTCCGCCGGGCTGTCGACCAAGCGGCAGCCGCGGTCGGCCATGCGGACCCGGCAACCCCTGTGGGCTTTGCGGCAGCGGACCGCCCTCCACCGGAAGCTCCTGGATCACCGGACGGATGTACAACCGTGCCGTCTGACCCAGATTGCGCGCTTCGCTGCTGTCCTTCCCGGGCACGGTGATGACCAGGTTGTCTCCGTCGACGATGACTTCAGAACCGGACACGCCCAGACCGTTGACCCGGGCGCTGATGATCTGCTGCGCCTGAGACAGCGCCTGCCGTGACGGCCGCGACCCGTCCGGGGTTCGTGCGGTCAACGTGACCCTGGTGCCGCCCTGCAGGTCGATGCCGAGCTTTGGGTCGGCGCGCTTGCTTCCGGTGAGGAACACCAGCAAATACACACCGATGAGCAGGATCAGAAACACCGTCAGGTAACGGGCAGGGTGCACCGGCGTCGATGGCGATGCCACGTGTCGAGTCTCCTCATCCGGTCCTCGCGGGTCGTCACCGGCCCGCGCTCGTTTTCCGCGCGTCGATCAATTCGACGGCACCCGCAAAGGGTACGGGGCGGGCCGCCAAACTCAGTCTCTGGGCAGGCGCTCCGGGTCGTCGGCGAGATCGTCGGCCTCCTCGGCCTCAGTGTCCAGGATTTCCGGCTCGATCCGGTCCCTAACCGCCAGCTTCATCCAGGTGGTCACTACGCCGTGCGCTATCTCCAGGTCCACCGTGTCGTCGGTGATACCGGTGATGGTTCCCTGCAACCCGGACGTGGTGTGCACCCGGTCGCCGACGCGCAGCGACTCGTGCAAATCGATGGTGGCTTGCATCGCGCGCTTTTGCCGCCGCGACGCGAAAAACATGAACGCCCCCAAGACGACGAGCAGCGGGAAGAAGACAACCATTTGGTTCATGACGGCAACGATCTTTCCTGTTGGTCTGTGAGTCGGCGTCGGACCGGAACGGCCCCGGAACCGCGTCAGCCACCAGTGTGCCACTACGCCGTCGACCGCCGACCAGGCCCGGTGCCTTGACGGGCGGGAGGGCTTGACGCGCAGACACGACAGTGGCACAACATGTAGACGATGGAACTCACGCCTGATCGACCGACGCCTCATCGGACCGCTGCGCGGCCCGCATCGTTGTCGCTCAACGACGCATTGCGCACCACCGGGGCGGTCCGCGACTTCACCGATCAGGCCGTCGATGACGCTGTGCTGGCCCGGGTGCTCGACACCGCGCGGTTCGCGCCCAGCGGCGCCAATGCGCAGGCGTGGCGGATCGTGGTCGTCAAGGACCCCGACAAACGCCGCCGGCTACGGGATTCCTACCTGCGGGGTTCCAAGGACTATCTGGCCATGGTCACCGCCGGGTTGCGGCCGTGGGCTCCGACCAACGACCGCGATGCCGAAGCAGCGGCCTTGGCCGCTGACAATGTCGCAGCGCCGGGGGGTTTGGCTGAGCACTTCGACGAAGCCCCGGTCTTGCTCGCGCTGTTCGCCGACCTGTCGATGTTGGCGGCGGTGGACCGCGACGCGGACCGCTACACGTTCGCCGCCGGCGCCTCCATCTACCCCTTCGCATGGAGCGTTCTGCTGGCGGCCCACGACGAGGGCCTGGGCGGTGTCATCACCACGATCGCGATCCGCGAGGAGGAGAAGGTGAAGGCGCTGCTCGGCGCGCCCGACCCGCTGGCCCTGGCCGCGGTGATCGCGTTGGGATATCCGGTGCGGCGGCCACGCCGACTTCGCCGCCAGCCGGTCGCCTCGTTTGCTTCCGTCGATTCGATCGACGGCCCCATTTTTGGCCCGCCCTGACGTATCCTGCAAGGGAGGCTGGCACATGAAAAAGTTCGTGCGCCTCCTAGCACCAGTCGCCGCGATCGCGTTGATGCCGATGGGGGCTATGACGATGCCGACAGCGAGTTCGGCGCCATGCGACGACGGCCAATGGTGGAGCCCGCATTCCAATGCGTGCCAGCCGCTGCCATGTCCTTACGGCGCAGCGTTCGATGCGAATGACGACGTGTGCCAGTGCGACGTCGGCTGGCGTTACAACCCGTTGCGGAACATCTGCCAGTCGGTGTACATATACGCTCCCCCGCTCCTGCATCGCTGAAGCACCTTGACTGCGCGCGAGCCGGTCCGCTCCTTTGCTACCGTCGACTCGATCGACGGCCCAGTTTTTGGTGCGCCGTGACGTTGTGGTTGACGGGAGGTTTGCAGATGAAGAAGTTCGTTCGCCGTCTGGCACCGATCGCCGCGATGGCGCTGATGCCGATGGCGGCGGTGACGATTGCGATGCCGGCTTTGAGCTCGGCAGACCCGCCGAACTGCGACCCCGGCCAGTATTGGGATCCGACGGGCAGTGTGTGCCGGCCGCTGGGCCAGGGGCCGCAGCCGCTGAACTGCGACCCCGGCCAGTATTGGGACCCGACGACGAATGTGTGCCGAGAGTTAGGACATACGGCGGCCGGTTAATTCCGGGGCCTCGTGGCCGGGGCTCGGCACGGCTGGATCTGATCGGCCCGACTTCTCAGCGAGCCTCGCGGCTCGCATCGTCGCCGGGCTACGCTGCTGACGTGTCCGCTGTCGAACAGAGTCGCCGTCTCCTCACCGAGATCCCCGGTCCGGCATCGCTGGAACTGACCAACCGCCGAACCGCGGCGGTGTCCCACGGCGTCGGGAACACCATGCCGGTGTTTGCGGCCCGCGCCGCCGGCGGCATCGTCGAGGATGTCGACGGCAACCGGTTCATCGACTTGGGTTCGGGTATTGCCGTGACCACCATCGGCAACTCGGCACCGCGGGTCGTCGACGCGGTACGCGCGCAGGTCGCCGACTTCACCCACACCTGCTTCATGGTGACGCCGTACGAGGAGTACCTCGCGGTGGCCGAACAGCTCAACCGGCTCACGCCCGGCTCAGGTGAAAAGCGCTCGGTGCTCTTCAATTCCGGCGCCGAGGCGGTGGAGAACGCCGTCAAGATCGCTCGGTCGTACACCCGCAAGCCCGCGGTGGTGGCGTTCGACCACGCCTACCACGGCCGCACCAACATGACCATGGCGCTGACCGCGAAGTCGATGCCGTACAAGAGCGGCTTCGGGCCGTTCGCGCCGGAGATCTACCGGGCGCCGCTGTCGTATCCGTTCCGCGACGGGCTGATCGACAAGGAACTGGCCACCAACGGTGAGCTGGCCGCCCAGCGTGCCATCGACGTCATCGCCAAGCAGGTCGGCGCCGAGAACCTGGCCGCCGTCGTCATCGAGCCCATCCAGGGCGAAGGCGGCTTCATCGTCCCGGCAGAGGGATTCCTTCCCGCGCTGCTGGACTGGTGTCGCCGCCACAACGTGGTCTTCGTCGCCGACGAAGTACAGACCGGAATCGCGCGGACCGGGGCGTGGTTCGCCTGCGAACACGAGCGCATCGAGCCCGACCTGATCTGCATCGCGAAGGGCATCGCCGACGGGCTGCCGCTGTCGGCCGTGACGGGCCGCGCCGAAATCATGGACGCCCCGCACACCAGCGGCATCGGCGGCACGTTCGGCGGCAACCCGGTCGCCTGTGCGGCCGCGCTGGCCACCATCGACACCATCGAGGCCGACGGGCTGCTCGAGCGGGCCCGTCAGATCGAACGGCTGATGAAGGACCGGCTGTTCGCGCTGCAAGCCGCCGACGATCGGATCGGCGATGTACGTGGCCGCGGCGCGATGATCGCCGTCGAGTTCGTGAAACCCGACAACGCCGAGCCCGACGCGAAGCTGACCAACGCGCTGGCCAACGCCGCCATGGCGACAGGAGTGATTGTGTTGACGGCGGGCACATTCGGCAACGTCGTGCGGTTCTTGCCGCCGCTGACGATCAGCGACGAGCTACTTTCCGAGGGCCTCGAGGTGCTGGCCGGGCTGCTCGGTGAGCTTTAGCGGCAGCTCACCGCTCAGTCGATGCGTTTGGCGCCGAACACCATCAACGACCCGTCCGGGTGTTCCTCGAGAGCTTTACGCAGCGGCATGAGGTGGACTTCGTCGCTGTCTGACGACACCACCAGAACTGAACCGTTCTGGTAGCGAGAAACAGCATCGCGAAGCGTGACCAAACCGATCGGCACCGGCAGTTCTCGGTCGGCCTTGCCGTCGGTGAACGGCATGCGCGGGGTACCGGGCAGCGGTTCGAGCCAACCGAACTCGACCAGCATGCTGACCCACCCGTTGTCGCCCAATTTGTAGTACTCGGCGACCTGTCGCAGTTCCTCGGAGTTGGGAAAGCTGTCGTCGAAGCCGCGGCCCGAGCCACTGGGCTCTCCGTAGTACGTGGCACGGGTCAGGCCACACGCCCGCCGGACCTCTTCGATGGTGAGGTCAGAACCTACGATCTCGGCCTGCAAGAAAGCCTTCAACGGCCTGCCACGCCTGTCTAGCCGAGTCATTTCAGACAACCGTATGTCAGCCGTATCGGCACGGAAGCGCCCCCATTCGCGGTTACCCGTGCCACGCATCTGACCGGATCCGCGTGGTTGGGTACCCCACCGGCTGGGATCTCACTCGGATGCACCGAGAACGTCGTGCAGAACATCACACAGTGCTGACCCGGCACACCCTTCCGGGAATACCGTTAGTTTTGCTAACGTAGTACTGATTAGGTTAGGCGCAACGGAGCGCCCCACAAATTTCCCGATTCACAAGTTGCGAGGTTTCCTTATGTCGATTGATGTCCAAGAACGCCTAGAACGTCGCACCGAAGAGTTGGCCGCCAACGACCCGCAGTTCGCCGCCGCGCGCCCCGATGACACCGTCAACGCGGCCATTCAGGACGCCGGGCCGCACCTACCGCAGGTCGTCAAGGCCGTGCTGGACGGCTACTCCGACCGTCCGGCGCTGGCTCAACGCGCCGTCGAGCTGGTCAAAGACCCGCAGACGGGCCGCACGTCGGCCAAGCTGCTCCCCTGGTTCGACACCGTCACTTACGGCGAGCTGGCCACCCGCGTCGACGCACTGTCCCGCGCTCTGACCGACGGAGTGGTGGCAGCCGGTGACCGTGTCTGTGTGCTCGGCTTCACCAGCGTTGACTACGCCAGCATCGACATCGCGCTGGGCGTTATCGGCGCCGTGTCGGTGCCGCTGCAGACCAGCGCGGCGATCGCGCAGTTGCTGCCGATCATCACCGAGACCCAACCCACGGTTGTCGCGGCGAGTGTCGACTACCTGTCCGATGGGGTCGATCTGATCCTGGCTGCCACTGACGCGGGCCACACGCCCAGCCGGCTGGTCATCTTCGACTATCGCACCGAGGTCGACGATCACCGCGAGGCGCTGCAGAGCGCCCACGAGCGGCTGGAGGACAAAGGCGTATACATCGAGACGCTGCAGGAGCTGCGCGACCACGGCGCGGCACTGCCGGCGGTGCCTGCCGTCGAGTCTGGCGCAGACGATCCGTTGGCGTTGTTGATCTACACCTCGGGCAGCACCGGCGCCCCCAAGGGCGCGATGTACCCGCAGAGCAACGTCGCCAAGATGTGGAACAGGTCGACCAAGAACTGGTTTGGGCCCAGCGCAGCATCGATCAGCCTGAACTTCATGCCGATGAGCCACGTCATGGGCCGCGGCACCCTGTACGGCACCCTCGGCAACGGCGGCACCGCCTACTTCGCCGCCAAGAGCGACCTGTCGACCCTGCTGGAGGACCTGCGCTTGGTGCGGCCCACGGAATTGAACTTCGTGCCGCGCATCTGGGAGATGTTGTACGGCGAATACCAGAGTGAGGTGGGCCGACGGATTTCCGCAGGCGCCGACCGCGAGACCGTCGAGCCTCAGGTGCTGGTCGAGCTGCGCCAGGAGCTCCTCGGCGGGCGCTACATCTTCGCGATGACGGGCTCGGCACCGACCTCTCCTGAATTGAGGACCTGGGTCGAGTCGCTGCTCGAGATGCATCTGACGGACGGCTACGGCTCCACCGAGGCCGGCATGGTCCTGCTCGACGGCGAGATCCAGCGTCCGCCGGTCGTCGATTACAAGCTGGTCGACGTTCCTGATCTGGGCTACTTCGCCACCGACCGGCCGTATCCGCGTGGCGAGCTGCTACTCAAGACCCCGAACATGTTCCCCGGCTACTACAAGCGGGCCGAAACGACCGCCAACGTTTTCGACGCCGACGGTTACTACCGGACCGGCGACGTCTTCGCGGAGGTCGGTCCCGACCGGCTGGTCTACGTCGACCGTCGCAACAACGTCTTGAAGCTGGCCCAGGGCGAATTCGTCACCTTGGCGAAGCTGGAGGCGGTGTTCGGCAACAGCCCGCTGGTCCGCCAGATCTACGTCTACGGCAACAGCGCGCAGCCCTACCTGCTCGCGATTGTGGTGCCGACCGAGGATGCGTTGGCCGGCAACGATATTCAGGCCCTCAAGCCGCGGATCGCCGAATCGCTGCAGAACGTCGCGAAAGAGACCGGCCTGCAGTCCTACGAGGTGCCACGCGACTTCATCATCGAAACCACGCCGTTCACCCTGGAGAACGGTCTGCTGACCGGGATCCGCAAGCTGGCGTGGCCGAAGCTGAAGCAGCACTACGGCGAGCGTCTGGAGCAGCTCTACGCCGACTTGGCGCAAGGTCAGGCCGACGAGTTGTCCGAACTGCGCCGCAGCGGTGCGCAGGCGCCGGTGCTGCAAACGGTCAGCCGGGCCGCGGCCGCCATGCTGGGTGCCGCCAACTCCGATCTGACGCCCGATGCCCACTTCACCGATCTGGGTGGAGACTCGTTGTCCGCGTTGACATTCGGCAACCTGCTGCACGAGATCTTCGACGTCGACGTGCCGGTGGGTGTGATCGTCAGCCCGGCCAACGACCTGCAGGCCATCGCCGACTACATCGAGGGCGAGCGACAGGG
>Ga0209139_10000054_pt1 | contig 30004 bp, 26 predicted proteins | sample BogFormECP14_OM3_FD_188246 | JGI IMG/M metagenome (GOLD analysis project Ga0209139, IMG submission 188246) | Bog forest soil microbial communities from Calvert Island, British Columbia, Canada - ECP14_OM3 (SPAdes) (version 2) | ecosystem: Environmental > Aquatic > Freshwater > Wetlands > Bog ...
TTCGTTGGCGTCGGCGAGAAAATTGAGGACCTGCTGCCATTCGACAGCTCGGCGTTTGTTGATTCGCTGCTCGGAGCCTGATCTTGCCTGACGATATGCAGTGGATGGCTCGCGCGCTGGAACTTGCGCAGCGCTCGGTTGGAGTGTCGTCGCCGAATCCTGCAGTTGGTTGCGTCCTCGTACAAAAAGACGGAAGCGTTGTCGGCGAGGGCTTTCACGAGTACGACAAGCTGGATCACGCTGAAGTTGTGGCGCTGAAACAGGCTGGCGAGAAGGCTCGCGGTGCGACGGCTTATGTCACACTGGAACCTTGTTCGCATCAGGGACGGACGGGGCCTTGTGCGGATGCGCTGATTGCAGCGCAGGTAGCGCGCGTTGTGATTGCGACGGCCGATCCGAATCCTCAGGTGAATGGGCAGGGTATCGCGAAGCTGCTGGCCGCGGGTATTTCCGTTGCGACAGATCTTCTGCGGGACGAAGCGCGCGTTCTGAATGATGGTTTTGCCAAATACATTCGGCATCGTTTGCCTTTCGTTACGTTGAAGGCTGGCGTTTCGCTGGATGGGCGCATTGCTCCGGCGTCGGTTCCCGTAGGGCAGACGCATTACATTACCAGCGAGGCTTCGCGCGCGATAGTGCAGCGGATGAGGCACGCTTCGGACGCGGTGATTACCGGCGTGGATACGGTGATTGCTGACGATCCGATGCTTACCGACCGCAGCGGATTGCCTCGACGCAGGCCGCTGCTGCGGGTTGTGCTTGATTCCTCGTTGCGATTGCCTGTTAATTCGAAGCTGGTGCGGTCAGCGCAGGGCGACTTGCTGGTCTTTCATGCGTCGGCTGTTTCTGATCGTGTCTGGGCGCTCGAAGATGCTGGGGTTCGCTTGCAGCGCGTGGACGCCGTTGATGGTCATGTATCGCTGCAGCGTGTTCTGGAAAGGCTCGGCGAACTTCAGCTGCTGAGCGCGATGCTCGAGACCGGTTCGCGGCTGAACAGCGCGGCCCTTGCTTTGAGTGTTGTGGACAAGCTGTGTTTGTTCTATGCTCCTCGCTTTCTTGGAGCGGATGCGGTTCCGCTGCTGGCCGGGAGCGGACGAATCGATGGTGCGGCTGAGCGCATCTCATGGAAGACTATCGGTGACGATGTTTGCTTTGAGGGGTATCTTCGCGATCCCTGGATCGTGAGGGGGAAATAGCGGCTATGTTTACTGGACTGATTGAAGCTACAGGAAAAATTCTTAGCGTTGACGAGCGCGTGGGGACGCGGCGGATTGCGGTGTCGGCTCCGGGTCTCGCCGGACGGCTTCGGACGGGCGATTCCATCGCTGTCAGCGGCGTCTGCCTGACCGCGCTCGATATTTCGGTCGATCCTCCTCAGTTTCATGCCGATTTGGCGGCGGAGACGGTGGCGCGCACTTCGCTTGCCAGCCTGGTGCAGGGAACGGTGGTCAACCTGGAACTGCCGACACCCGCCGGCACTCCGCTGGGCGGGCACGTTGTTCAGGGGCATGTCGATGCGACCGGGACGCTGCTCGGGCTTGAGCCTGTTTCTCCCGAATCAGCCCCTTCTGAGACTGACTGGTGGCTGCGGATTGCGGTTCCTGAGAATGTCGGGCGCTACGTGGTCGAGAAAGGTTCAATCGCCATTGAGGGCATCAGCCTTACTGTTGCCAGCTTCGACGGCAAGACGGTTACGGTTGCGATCATTCCGCATACCTATGCTCATACGAATCTTCAAACGCTCAAGGCTGGCGATCCGGTGAATCTGGAAGCGGACGTCATGATGAAGTTCTTTGAGCAGCGACAGAAGACTGAGCCTGAGTTTGAGCTGACGCTCGATTACCTTATCGCCAATGGGTACTGATTTCAGCGGCTTACGGGGATTTCTGAAAGCCCACAGCTAAGGCCCTCTCCCCCCAATTTTTTTTGCTTACTGGCCTGATAGGACGGTGCTTCCCCCCTGGCCTTGCCTTCGACAAGGCTATTCATTTTTCTGCTACTTTCAGCAGGATGTAGACAAGCTACAACCTTGGTAGTAGAGTGTCTACATCTTTATGGCGAAAGAAATTTATAAGAACCGGATTGAGCTGCTGCAGGGGACGCTGGACATGCTGATTCTGCAAACCCTGCAGTGGGGACCACAGCACGGGTATGGCATCAGCCAGGCAATCCGCGTCAGCTCGGGTGAGGTATTGCAGGTGGAGACCGGGTCGCTCTATCCGGCGCTGCACCGACTGGAGCGGCAGAAATGGGTCGAGTCGGACTGGCGTGTAACAGAGAGCAATCAGCGGGCAAAATACTACAGCATCACAGCGGCAGGTAAGGAGCAGCTGGCGGAGAATCGCGACCGATGGGAACAGATGGTGGCGGCGATTGGCGGGGTTCTGGGGACAGAACCTTCTTAGGAGTCGATGGCGAAATTGGTGTCAATAGACGTTCGAGTCATATCGAGGAGTAAGCGCGATGCGGTGGTGGCGGAAGCGTAGCGAGCTTGATGCGGAGATTGAAGCGCACATCCGCATGGCGGTTGCTGAGCGGGTGGCGCGTGGGGAAGATGAAGCTGCTGTGCGGCTCGAGGTCGAGCGGGAAATGGGGAATGTGGCTCTGGTGAAGGATGTAGCACGCGAGGCCTGGGGTTGGGTGTGGCTGGAACGGTTGCTGCAGGATCTTCGCTATGCGCTACGGCAGTTGCGGAAGTCGCCTGCGTTTGCGGTGACGGTGATTGCCACGCTGGCGCTGGGCATTGCCGCTCCGGCGGCGATGTTTACGGTGGTGGACCGGGTGATGCTGCGTCCATTGCCTTACAAGGATGCGGACAGGCTGGTTTACATCAACGACGCCAGCAAGCGAAATGAGCATGATGGGAGAAGCCGCGCGCCGTATCTCGACCTGCAGGAGTGGCGGAAGTGGAACAGGAGCTTTGAGAGCATTGGCTTTTATACGCAAGCCAATGGGCGCAATTTTCTTGAAGGCAAAATTGCAACTGAGGGTGTGGGATTTTACAAGGTAAGTGCGAACCTGTTTCCAGTGCTGAGAGTGGCTCCCGCGCTGGGCCGCGACTTTCGCAGCGATCCTGACAGCTTCGCAAAAAATGCGGATGAAAAGAGCCTCGTCATCAGCGACGCTGCGTGGCGGTCGATGTTTGGCGGCGATCCGGGGATTTTGGGTCAATCGGTAAAGATCAACGGCGAGCCATATATCGTCGTGGGAGTGATGCCGCGTGGGTTCTCATTCCCGTTTGACCCGGAAAATCCTGAAGTCTGGACGTTGGTACAACTGGCTGACGCGGACAAAGGCCGCACTGATGAGACACCGGAATACACTGTGCTTGGGCGTCTGAAATACGGAGTAAGAGAAGCGCAGGCGGAGGCGGAGCTGATGACTCTGCAGAAGCAGATTGCCGTTGGATATGCGGATACTGAAACGCGGCAAGAACGCTCTGGAGTGTGGCTTGGCAGCTACTCCGGATCTTTAGTCGAAAAGGATGCGAAGCGTGCGCTTGGAATGCTGCTGGCTGCGTCGGGCATATTGTGGCTGATTGCCTGTGTGAACGTGACGAATCTTTTGTTGGCGCGGGCGATGGTGCGGCAGCGCGAGGTCGCAGTGCGCGGTGCTCTGGGTGCGGGACGGTGGCGAATCATGCAGCAGTTTATGGCTGAAGGGCTGCTGTTGAGTGGATGCGGCGCAGTGATCGGACTCGGACTGGCACTGGTTGCGGTGAAATTATTTGCAGGCGGTATCAAGCATCATTTGCCGTTTCCTGTTGCGATTGTTCCGGACTGGCGAATGATCGCCGCGTTGCTTTCGTTGACGGTTGTTTCGGCGTTGATCTCGTCGATCTGGCCGGCGTGGATGTCGGCACATGCTCCGATAGAGCCTGCGCTGAAGCAGGGTGGCTGGCAGACGGGAGCCGCGCGCAGGCAGAATCGCATGCGCAGTGCGTTGGTGATTGTAGAGATTGCTCTTTCGCTGACGCTGCTGGTTGGTTGCGGGCTGTTGCTGCGGACGATCTACGCGCTACGGCATGTGCCGCTTGGCTTTCGCACGGACCATATCATTGTGGCGAATCTGCAGATTCCCGGTTACAAATTCGCCGGGCGGAACATGACGAATAATCTCTATCTGCCGCTATTGGAGCGGGCGAAGCATCTGCCGGGTGTGCAGGCTGCGGGACTGATGTCGGAGGTGCCGCTGGGAACGACCTTTAATGTAGCGCTGACTTTAAAGGGAGACAATACAGGGTCCCGTGGCGCAACGAAAGATGTGAGTGCCAAATTAAATGCGGCCAGTCCTGAGCTGCAAAAAATTTTCGGCTTCAAGATGCTTGCAGGACGCTTTTTCAATGAGCAGGACACGGCATCTTCAGAACCTGTCATTATTGTCAATCGCGCATTTGCGAAAGCGTTTGCGCCGAACCAGTCTGACCTGAACAAGGTGATTGGCATGGAACTGTGGCACATTACACCAAACAAGAACGCCCATATCATCGGCGTACTTGATGATATGCGGCAGATGACTGTGGCCGATCCATCGCAGCCGGAGGTCGAGGTCTCGGTTCCGCAGATCACTCCCGAGAGCGGAGTCTACAAATTTCTTGAAGGCATTGCGATGGATCTTGCGTTGCGCACGGATCGTGATCCGAAAGAGGTGATTCCGGAGTTACGTGAAGTGCTGCGGCAGGCTGATCCGGCCCTGGCGGGGAGCAATTTCACGACGATGGATCAAGTGGTGGAGGATTCATTTGGCAGCCAGCGGCTGGCGGCGCATCTGCTGGAGATCTTTGGCGGGTCGGCGCTGCTGCTGTGTGTTGCCGGGCTGTATGGGCTGCTGGCGTATGTGGTTTCGCAGCGGACACGCGAGCTGGGAGTGCGATTGGCGCTCGGCGCTCAGAGGGGCGATCTGCTATGGCTGGTGATGCGGCAGGCTTCGGTGATGCTCGTTTCGGGTGTGGTGATTGGGCTTGGGTTGGCGATTGCTTCGGGGCGCGTGGTGCGGAGTTACCTGTATGGCGTGAGTGCTCGCGACGGATGGACGCTTGGACTGGTGGCGGTGACGCTGCTGGTGGTTGGGTTGTTGGCAGCTTATTTGCCGGCGCGGCGGGCGGCGGGGGTGGATCCTATGGAGGCGCTTCGGGCTGAGTAGACTTGAGACGCTTGACACCGCTGATATCCTGTAACCAAAAGAGAAAGCCCGGTCATCTGGCCGGGCTTTCTTATTCGGATCGGGAAATGCGCGGAAGTCAAATACCGCTAAGTCCCTTATCTTGGACTAATTTACAAAAATACCGGGGGGGGGTTAGTAGGCCTGCAGTTGTTCGATAGGCAGGCGGATCTGGAAGCAGGTGGCTCCGGGTTCGGATTGGACGCGCACGTAGCCGCGATGTTTGCGGATGGTGCGTTGGACGGAGTCGAGCCCGAGGCCCAGGCCGAGGCCCGGTGCTTTGGTGGTGAAGAAGGGCTCGAAGATGCGGTCCTGCAACTCGGGTGGGATGCCGGGACCGTTGTCCCACACCTCGATGAGGAGCATGTCGCCGGAGACCTGAACGCTGAGAGTGATCTTGCCGCGATCCTGAATGGCGTCGAGAGCGTTTTCGAGCAGGGCCATCCATACCTGATTCAGTTCGCTGGCGTAGGCGCTGATGTGGGGAAGATCCGGGGCGTAGCGGCGCTCGATTTCGACGTGCTGCAGGCGCGACTGCAGCATGGTCAGCGTGTTTTCGAGGCCCTGAGGGATGTCGATCTCCTGGATGGGCGCTTGGTCCATATAGGAGTAGTCCTTGATGGCGCGGATGAGATCGAAGATGCGGCTCGTCGAATCGAGCATGGCTTCGGCCATGCCGCGCGCGCGCAGCGAGGATGCGAGTTGCGTGAGGATTACGGCGATGGCGTCTGGCTCGAGGAACGAGCAAAGAGGCTCGAGTGTGTCGGGCACGACTCCTGCTTCGGCAAGTTCCGGCGCGATTCTCCACGGCTCTTCGATATTGTGATTGCGCATCCACGCGGCGAGCTGGTCTTCGCGTGTGGCGACGTCTTGCAGCTTGCCGCGAACTTCCCTGGCGTGCTCGATGATCGCATCCTGCCATTTGCGCACGACGAGCAAATGCGCTTCAGAAAGGCAAAGGCTGCCGAGGCGGAATTTCTCCTGCCCGTAGACATGCAATTCATCGAGCAGCCCAGATGCGGAGCGTTGTGCGGCGGAGGCCGGGTTGTTGAGCTCATGTGCGAGATTACCGGCGAGCTTTCCGAGGGCGTTGAGTTTTTCCGTCTGCTGCTCCATGCGGGTGATTTCACGCACGCGGTCGAGCAGAACCGAGACGCAGCGCTGCGTCATGGACGGGACGGCTGTAATCATCTCAGGGAAGATGGATTTCGGATATTGCAGGCCCCACGTTTTCGCAACGGCGTAGCCGTGGCCGCCATAAGTCTTCATCCGCGAGAACGGCATCAGCCCCGAGATGTTGCCGGAGCGCCCGACCCAGAACGCAGCGGGGCCGCCGTGCTCGCGGCGCACGTGAACCTCGCCCTTGAGCATGATGGTCATTTCCTTCGCAGTGTCGCCCTCACGGAAGATGGTCTCGCCGGGTTCGGCAAAGCGCTCGGTGCCATGTGTAGCCAGCCATTCGTATTCGAACTCCTCCATGCCTTGCAGAGGGGGAACGCGCTTGAGGGCGGCGATGATCTCGCCGATGGGAGTCGGATTTCTCGGGGCAAGACTCTCGGGGACAGTTGCGATGCTGGCTGTGTTCATAGACCCTTACCTGTATAGATGGTACATCTTAGCGCGGGATGCGCTGAATCGCCGTCAAGAAACCGTTGAATCGCACTAATTGGCGTGCGGGCGCTGCATTTCGATCTTTCGATCGGGCATGGCATCAATAAGACTGTTGAGACGCCTGATAGTTACAGGAGTGGTGCTGGATAGTTTGATGGTGCCGTCTTCACCGAGCAGCAAAACCGTAAATTGATTTTCCGCGATCTGAAAGCGAGTGCGGATGGATGCAAGTTCTTTCGCGCTCAGGAGCGCGTAGGGCGTGTCGAGTGGCGGCTCATAATTTGTTGACTTTGTGAGGATCGGGACGAAGAGCACGAATCGGTCCATCATGTCGTCGGCTGCTTCGTCGAGCGAGGATTGCTGCTTGATGAGCCGCGCATCGGTTGCGCCGGGGCTGAAGACGAGCAAGGGGCGATAGCAGCGCCGCATCTGCGTGAGCGACGTTGGCTTGAGTGCGCAGTCTGGCCGTGCCTGTGCATGCGTGAACACGGGAGCGAGAAAAAGTATGGCGAGGAGGAGGAGAGGCTTCGTCATACGCTTAACTCTAGGTGTTACTCAGTTAGATTCTTTTCCTAGTTACGCGGCATCTACTTCGATCCGAATAAAATACCCCACCCTGACTGCATCAGGATGGGGCACCCATTGTCTGGCTGACGCTATGCTTGCACGGTTTCTGGTTGTGCGGCTTGCGGCGCATTGTCCTTGACTGTGACCGGATCGAGGAAGGGCATTGCGGCGCGGAGTTTCGCGCCCACTTCTTCGATCGGGTGTTTCGCTTCTTCCTTGCGGATCGCGTCGAACTTTTTGCGGCCTGTTTCGTTTTCGGCGATGAAGTTTTTCGCGAATGTGCCGTCCTGGATTTCGGCGAGCAGCTTCTTCATCGCGGCGCGGGTTTCGTCGGTGACGATGCGCGGGCCTGCGGTGTAGTCGCCGTACTCAGCGGTATTGGAGATCGAGTAGCGCATGTAGGCGAGACCGCCGCGATACATGAGATCGACGATGAGCTTGAGTTCGTGCAGGCATTCGAAGTATGCGACTTCCGGCTGATAACCTGCTTCGACCAGGGTTTCAAAGCCAGCCTTGACGAGCGCTGCGGTGCCGCCGCAGAGAACAGCCTGTTCGCCGAAGAGATCGGTTTCGGTTTCTTCGGTGAAGGTGGTTTCGATGACTCCGGCGCGGGTGCAGCCGATGCCCTTGGAGTACGAAAGGCCGACAGCGAGCGCGTTGCCGGTTGCGTCCTGCTCGACAGCGACGAGGCCGGGTGTGCCGCCGCCTTCGGTGAAAACTTCGCGCACGCGATGGCCTGGGGCCTTGGGTGCGGCGAGAAAGACGTCGACGCCAGCGGGCGGTTTGATGGTGCCGAAGCGGATGTTGAATCCGTGCGCGAAGGCGAGAGCTTTGCCCGGTGTGAGATGAGGCGCGATCTCTTCCTTGTATAGCTTGGCCTGGGTCTCGTCGGGCGTGAGAATCATGATGACGTCGCCCCACTTGGCTGCGTCGGCGATGGAGGTGACTTCAAGGCCTGCTTTCTTTGCCTTGTCGATGGACTTGCTGCCCGCGGGCAGGCCGACGCGCACCTGCACGCCGGAGTCCTTGAGGTTGAGGGCGTGCGCGTGTCCCTGCGATCCGTAGCCGATGATGGCGACTTTTTTCTGCTGGATGAGTGAGAGATCCGCGTCGTGGTCGTGATACGTCTTTGCCATTCTTTTTCCCTTCGTAAATAGACCGGGGCTAAAGCCCCTCTGTTGGTAATCTTTTATTCACCGGCCTGAAGGCCGGTGCTTCTACCTTTAATCACTACCGCGCTATTTCTGAAAATTCGATTCTTCTTCTACCAAGTCGAAGACCGCTGTGTTTTTGGTTTCGCCTTCGGGTTCGGCGGCGACGCGCATGGCTTCAAGGACGCGGCTGGTGTGATGGCCACGGCGCATGACCATGCGCCCTGTGCGCGAGACTTCGAGGATCGGGTCACCGCTTTCGATGAGGACCTGGATGAGGCCCTCGATCTTGCTTTCGACGCCGGTGATTTCGATCATGAGCGATTCGGGCGCTAGATCGACGATGCGCGCGCGGAAAACTTCGACGAGCTCGAAGATGTGCGAGCGGGTCTTCGGCGTTGCTCCGACCTTGATGAGCGCGAGTTCACGGCTGACGTTTGCGACCTGATCCATGTCGTCAACTTCGAGGACATTTTCGAGCTTGTAAAGGCTGGCCATGATGCGATGGCCGGCGGAAGTGGACGAATGGGCGACGATGGTCATGCGCGAGACGCCAGGGCGCTCGGATCGTCCGACGGTCAGCGATACGATGTTGACGTTAAGGCGGCGAAATAGTGAGGAAACGCGCGTGAGTACGCCGGGCTTGTCTTCTACGAGTGCGACAAATGTATGCAGCATGGTTACAAATTCTTCCTTATGCGTCTTCCGCTGTTTCGATCATTGGATTGTCAGGGCGGCGGATCATTTCGTGCAGTGCCGCGCCTGCGGCCACCATCGGGTAAACGGAGTCTTCTTTTTCCACGAGAAAGTTTATGAGAAACGGAGCCCTGGATGCACGCGCGCTTTTGACGGCAGACTCAACTTCGGAACGGGTGCTGACGGTAGCGCCGGCGATGCCGTGTGCGTCGGCGAGCTTCACGAAGTCAGGGCTGAGGATGGGTGATGAGGCGTAATTCTTGTCGTAGATGAACTCCTGCCACTGACGCACCATGCCGAGGAAGCCGTTGTTGATGATGGCGATGTTGAGGTCTAGGTTTTCCTGCGCGATGGTGGAGAGTTCGGGTGCGGTCATCTGAAAGCCGCCGTCGCCTGCGATAACCCAGACTTCTTTCTCGGGGCAGGCGATTTTTGCGCCGATGGCAGCGGGCAGTGCGAAGCCCATAGTTCCGAGGCCGCCGGAGGTGATGAGCGTGCGCGGCTGGTCGTGCTTGTAGTACTGAGCTTCCCACATCTGGTGCTGGCCTACGTCGGTGACGACGATGGCTTTGCCGTCGGTCGCGTTCCAGAGGTCATTGATGACGTGCGCGGCGTAGAGGTGGCCGTTATCGGGCAGGTTCTTGATGTCGCGCACAGCGCACTCGCCTTTGCTCTCGTTGATTTCACGCAGCCACGGTGAGCTGGTGCGTGTGGAGAGGTGCGGCAGCAGGATTTCGAGCACCTGCTTGAGATCGCCGATGAGGGCAACGTCGACTTTTACGTTTTTATTGATCTCGGCGGGATCGATTTCGATGTGAATCTTCTTGGCATTTGGCGCGTAGGTCGCAAGCGTGCCGGTCACACGATCATCGAAACGCATGCCGCAGGCGATGAGCAGATCGGCTTTCTGAATGGCTTCGTTGACCCAGGCTTCGCCGTGCATGCCCATCATGCCGAGGGAGAGGGCGTGCGATGCCGGGAAGCAGCCGAGGCCGAGCAGCGTAGAGGCCACGGGAATCTTCATTCGCTCGGCGAGTGTGCGGACCTGCTCGTAGGCTTCGGATTGGATGATGCCATGTCCGGCGAGGATGACGGGGCGCTTCGCCTCGCGGATGAGCTTTGCGGCGTCGGTGATCGAGTCGGCGTTGGCTCCGCGCATGGGATGCGGGCGATAGGCCTTGGGCGCTGCAGCATCGAAGTTGAATTCTGCATAGGCTTGCTGCGCGTCCTTGGTGATATCGACGAGGACAGGGCCTGGGCGTCCGGAGCGCGCGACGAGGAAGGCTTCGCGCAATGCGGGCGCGATGTCTTCAGCGCGTGTGACGAGGTAGTTGTGCTTGGTGATGGGCAGGGTGATGCCGGTGATGTCGACTTCCTGAAAGGCGTCCGAGCCTAGCACTTTGCTTGAGACCTGCCCGGTGATGCAGACGATGGGCACGGAGTCCATCATGGCGGTGGCAAGGCCGGTGACCATGTTGGTGGCTCCGGGGCCAGAGGTGGCAAGTGCGACGCCGACGCGGCCCGAGGCGCGCGCGTAGCCGTCGGCCATGTGCGTTGCGCCCTGCTCATGCCGCACGAGAATGTGGCGGATGGGGAATTTGCGCATCGCATCGTATACAGGCAGAATGGCCCCACCGGGGTAGCCGAAGACATCGCTGACACCCTCGCCGACGAGCGTGGCCCAGACGATTTCTGAACCGGTGAGGCGGGTGGTGTTGGGCGATGGTGAGTCGTTTTGTGAGCTATTGCTCATTTTGGGGGACTCCTTTATTCCTCTTAAAGCCTGAGCCGAAGCTAAGAAGCAGATCCTTCCACTTCACTTCGTTCAGCATCAGGATGACAAACGTTAAAACCTAATTTGTGACTGCGCCTCTTGATGCTGACGAGACGGTGTCGGCGTACTTGCGGAAGACGCCGCGCTTGAACTTCGGCTCGGGGGCCTTCCAGTTTTGTAACCGTGACTGTAACTCTTTTTCAGATATCTCAACATCGAGCTTGCGGTTCGGGATGTCGAAGTGGATGATGTCGCCTTCGCGGATAGCAGCGATGGGGCCGCCGACTGCGGCTTCAGGCGCAACGTGGCCGACCATGAGGCCGCGGGTGGCTCCGGAGAAGCGGCCATCTGTGAGCAGTGCGACGGTTTCCGATAATTCGGGAATGGCGACGAGCGCGGCGGTGATCTGAAGCATCTCGCGCATGCCGGGGCCGCCCTTCGGGCCTTCGTAGCGGATGACGAGGACTTCGTTCGGCTTGATACTTCCTGTATCCACTGCGCGGAAGGCATCTTCCTCGCAGTCGAAGACGCGCGCCGGGCCGCGATGCTCGAGGCGATTGTGGCCTGCGACCTTGATGACGCAGCCTTCGGGCGCGAGATTGCCTTTGAGGATGACGAGGCCGCCGGTGGGCTTGATCGGCGACGAGACGGGATGGATCACATCCTGATCGGGCGCTTCGACGGCGTCGGCTGCTTCTTCGGCGATGGTACGGCCGGTGACGTGGATGGAATCTTTGTGCAGCAGGCCGGCCTCGATGAGGCGTGCTGCGAGCAGACGGCTGCCGCCTGCGTTGTGATAGTCGGTTGCGACGTATTTGCCGCCGGGCTTGAGATCGCAAAGCAGTGGCGTATTGCGGCTGATGCGGTCAAAGTCATCTACGGTGAGCTTGATGCCAACTTCATTGGCGATGGCGATCAGGTGGAGTACAGCGTTAGTTGAGCCACCGGATGCGGCGACGGCGGTGATGGCGTTTTCGAGCGACTCACGCGTGATGATCTGGCTGGGGCGCAGGTTTTGGCGGGCGAGTTCCATCACCATCGCTCCGGCCTTGCGCGAGGCGGCGTGCTTTTCTGGAGACAGGGCTGGAACACCAGAGAGGCCGATGGGCGAGATGCCAAGGAATTCGCCTGCCATGGCCATGGTGTTGGCGGTGAACTGTCCACCGCATGCTCCTGCGCCTGGACAGGCACTGGCTTCGATAGCTTCGAGTCCGGCGTCGCTGAGCTTGCCGGCGGAGTGCGCGCCGATGGCTTCATAGACATCCTGAATGGTGATGGCTACGTTGTTGAGGTGGCCGGGCGCGATGGAGCCGCCGTAGAGCATGAGGCCGGGGATGTTGAGGCGTGCGAGCGACATGACGGTGCCGGGCATGTTCTTGTCGCAGCCGGCGATGCAGACGAGGCCGTCGAAGAGATTGCCGCGCGAGACGAGTTCGATGGAGTCAGCGATGACTTCGCGGCTGATGAGCGAGGCCTTCATGCCTTCGGTGCCCATGGTGATGCCGTCGGAGATGGTGACAGTGTTGAATTCCATCGGCGTGCCGCCTGCGTCGCGCACGCCCTGCTTCACCGCTTCAGCGATGGTGCGGAGGTGGAAGTTGCAGGGGCCGATTTCCGTCCAGGTGTTGGCGATGCCGATGATGGGCTTGTGCAGGTCTTCAGGAGTGAAGCCGATGCTGCGCAGCATGGAGCGCGCTCCGGCCCGGCTGGGGCCTTCGGTGAGTGCTCCGCTCTTCCATTTCGGGTTCTGGCTCAAGTGTATTCTCCGTGTTTTTATGCTCTGGGGGTAAGCCAGAACTTTTCGTTGTGCTGCGTTTCAAAAGCATCGAGTGCGGCGGCGTGACGCAGGGTCAGGCCGATGTCATCGAGTCCTTCGAGCAGGCAGTAGCGGCGGAAGGGATCGATGGAAAACTTTGCTTCGAAGCCGTGATCGTCGTGGATGGTTTCATTTTCAAGCGAGACGGTGAGGCGATAACCTTCATGATGGCTGGCCTGACCGAGAAGATGGTCCACGTCTTTTTCCGGCAGCGTGACGAGCAGTATGCCGTTCTTGCCGGCGTTCGAGTGGAAGATGTCGGCGAATGTCGGCGCGATGACGCAGCGGAAGCCGTAGTCGAAGAGCGCCCATGCGGCGTGTTCGCGGGACGATCCGCAGCCGAAGTTTTTTGCGGCGACGAGAATCTGCGAGCCTTGATAGCGCGGCTGATTGACGAAGAACTCAGGCTCGCGGCGCCAGTCGAAGAAGAGGAATTCGCCGTAGCCGGTACGCTCGATGCGCTTCAAGAACTGCTTGGGGATGATTTGATCCGTATCGACGTTGGCGCGGTCGAGCGGCGTGACGACGGAATTGACAACGCGAAATGGCTGCATTAGGCCAGAACCTCCTCGCCCTTGTATTCCCATTGGCGGATGTCGGTGAAGTGGCCGGTGACGGCTGCGGCTGCAGCCATCTCAGGGCTGACGAGGTGCGTGCGTCCTCCGCGTCCCTGGCGGCCTTCGAAATTGCGGTTGCTGGTGGAGGCGCAGCGCTCGCCGGGCTGGAGAATGTCGGGGTTCATGCCGAGGCACATGGAGCAGCCGGGCTCGCGCCACTCGAAGCCAGCCTCGATGAAAATCTTGTCGAGGCCTTCCTGTTCGGCTTGCGTCTTGACGTGATGCGAACCGGGAACGACCATGGCGCGGACGTGCGAGTAGACGTGATATCCGGTGACAACTTTTGCGGCGGCGCGGAGATCTTCAATGCGCGAGTTGGTGCAGGAGCCGATGAAGACGCGGTCGATGGCGATGTCTTCGATGGCCGTGCCAGGCTTGAGGGCCATATACGTGAGTGCTTGATTGAAGCTGCGGCGCTCTGCCTCGCTGTGCGACTCAGTTGGGCCGGGCACGTGTCCGGTGATGGGAACGACCATGCCGGGGTTGGTGCCCCAGGTGACGAAGGGTGTGAGCTCTTCGGCCTTGATGAGCAACTCGCGGTCGAAGGTTGCGCCGGGATCGGTCTGGAGTTGACGCCACTCGGCGACAGCGTTGTCCCATGCTTTGCCTTCGGGCGAAAAGCCGCGATCCTTGAGGTAGGCAAAGGTTGTCTCGTCGGGAGCGATCATGCCGGCGCGCGCGCCTGCTTCGATGCTCATGTTGCAGATGGTCATGCGGCCTTCCATCGAAAGTGCGCGGATGGCCGAGCCGGCGTATTCGACGACGTGGCCGGTTGCGCCGTCGTTGCCGATGCGGCCAATGATGCCGAGGACGATGTCTTTCGCGGTGACGCCCGACGGCAACTCGCCTTCGACGGAGATGCGGAAGGTCTTGGGCTTCGATTGCTGCAGGCACTGCGTCGCCATGACGTGCTCGACCTCAGAGGTGCCGATGCCGAAGGCCAGCGCGCCAAACGCGCCGTGCGTCGAGGTGTGCGAGTCGCCGCAGACGATCGTCATGCCGGGCTTGGTGAGGCCGAGCTCGGGGCCGATGACGTGGACGATGCCCTGGTTGGGCGATTGAATGTCGTAGAGCTCGACGCCGAATTCCTGGCAATTCTTGCGCAGGGTGTCGATTTGTTTCGCGGCAATGGCGTCTTCAATGATGAGGCGGTTCGGCGTCGTCGGGACGTTGTGATCTACAGTGGCCACGGTGCGATCGGGGCGGCGGAGCTTGCGTCCGGCGAGGCGCAGGCCGTCGAAGGCCTGCGGCGACGTGACCTCGTGGACGAGATGCAGGTCAATGTAGAGCAGTGTGGGCTCGTTCGCGGGTTCGGCGACGAGGTGCTGCTCCCAGACTTTCTCGAAGAGTGTTTTCGGTTTGGACATCTTGAATTGGACCTCAGGGGGTAAAGCCCCCTTTGATTGTTTTTCTTTTGTGTGGGCTAAAGGCCGTACCTACCCTACACGGCGTGCATTGCCTGCCGTTTGTCAATGATTTCGTTCAGGGCTTCGTGTACCTGCTTGCCCATTGCTTGTGTGGACAGGATCATCTTCTTGTCCTTCTCGCTACGGGCGAGGTCGGCGGTGCGATAGCCCTGCTCCAGAACTTTGCGGACCGCGGTTTCGATTGCCAGCGCATCCTGTTCGAGATTTGCGGAGTGGCGCAGCAGCATGGCTGCTGTCAGGATTGCACCCAGCGGATTAGCGAGGCCCTTGCCTGCGATGTCCGGCGCGGAGCCGTGGACTGGCTCATACAAATTGACCTGTCCGCCGATGGTGGCCGAGGGCAGCATGCCGAGGGATCCGGTGATGACGGCAGATTCGTCGGAGAGAATGTCGCCGAAGAGATTCTCGGTGAGCACGACGTCATAGGTACGCGGCGTATTCATCAAGTGCATGGACATGGCGTCGACGTATTGGTGATCGAGAGTTACGTCGGGGTAGTCTTTTGCGACTTCGGTGACGGTTGCCCGCCAGAGTTGCGAGACTTCGAGGACGTTTGCTTTATCGACAGAGGTAAGTTTTTTGCGGCGCTTCTGCGCGAGTTCGAAGGCCACACGCGCGACGCGGATGACTTCGTCGCGGGTATAACGCATGGTGTTCCAGGCGGAGCCGGCTTCGCGGTCCCACTGGCGTGGCTCGCCGAAGTAGAGGCCGCCGAGGAGTTCGCGAACGAAGAGGATGTCGGCTCCATCGATCACTTCGGGCTTAAGCGGCGAGTTGGCTGCGAGCGCTGGATGTGCGAAGGCCGGGCGCAGATTGGCGAAGCCACCGAGAGCCTGGCGAATCTGCAGGAGGCCGGCCTCGGGGCGGCGATCGGGGGGTAGCGAGTTGAATTCGTTGCCGCCAACTGCTCCGAGCAGCACGGCGTCGCTGTCAAGCGCCGTATCGAGCGTCGATGAAGGCAGCGGCGTTCCCTGGGCCTTGATGGCGGCGCCCCCGATCAGCGCTTCGTGGAATTCGAAATCGTGTCCACCCCACTCGGCTACGGAGCGCAGAATGCGCGCGGCTTCTGCTGTGACTTCCGGGCCGATTCCGTCTCCGGCGACGATAAGAACCTTCAGCTTCATCTTTGCGTGTTCTCCGGTCATTCACGGGGCTAAAGCCCCTTTTCGTTCGTCTCAATTCACCGGCCTGAAGACCGGTGCTTCTACCGTTTCACTGAGGTAAATCAGCTGGCTTCGCTGACGGGTTCAGCCGAGATCAGGTCTTCGTGGCGCTTGTGATGCGCGACGAGGTTGATGAGGTCCTGATCGTAGATTGCTTTCTTTTTGTCGGCCAGCTCGGTAAAGGCGCGGTACGCTGCGTCGAGATCATTGGCGGCGAGTTGATAACCGAGCTCGGTAAGGCGCGAGCGCAGCGCGTGGCGGCCCGAGTGCTTGCCGAGAACCATGCGGTTGGCCGGGACGCCGACGGAAGCAGGCGTCATGATCTCGTAGGTCAGCGGATTCGAGAGTACTCCATGTTGATGGATGCCCGCCTCGTGGGCGAAGGCATTGCTGCCGACGACTGCTTTATTGGGGGAGGGCGCGAAGCTGATGACCTTTGCGAGTTGTTGGCTCGCGGGATAGAGTTGGTCAGCCTTGAGGCCATGCTCGACCGGATATTGATCTGCGCGAACGATCAGGGCTGCGGCGATTTCTTCAAGAGCTGCGTTGCCGGCGCGCTCGCCGATGCCGTTGATGGTGCACTCGACCTGTCGCGCTCCACCGTCGATGGCGGCGAGGGAGTTGGCGACGGCTAATCCGAGATCGTTGTGACAGTGCGAGGAGAAGATGACCTTGTCGGCACCGAGGACGCGGTCGCGCACGGTGCGGAACATCGCGCCGTATTCATTGGGCACCGAATATCCAACGGTATCGGGCATATTGATGGTCGTTGCTCCGGCCTCAATGGCGACCTGGACGATCTTGCACAGGAAGTCGATGCTGGTGCGGGTCGAGTCTTCGGGGGAGAATTCGACGTCGTCGACGTAGGTACGCGCGAGAGTGATGGCCTTTGCTGCCTGTTCGAGAGCTTCTTCGCGGCTCATCTTTAATTTGTATTGAAGGTGAATGTCGGAGCTGGCGAGGAAGATATGGATGCGCGAGCGCTCGGCGTGTTCGAGGGCGGCGGCGGCGCGTTCGATGTCTTCGCGCTTGGCGCGGGCGAGGGACGTGATGCGCGGCTTGCGGATTTCTTTAGCTACTGCCTGAATACCAGCGAAGTCGCCGTCGGAAGAGATGGCAAAGCCGGCTTCAAGAATGTCCACCCCGAGGTCTTCGAGCGCATGGGCCATGGCCAGCTTTTCGTGCTGCGTCATGCTGCAGCCCGGGGATTGTTCGCCATCGCGAAGGGTGGTATCAAAGAAAAGAAGTCTGTCCTGGACGACGTCTGGAGTCATATCGGGGAAGCCTCGACTGCATTCAGTTTCGCAAATGCGGAGCCATAATTCAAATCTTTAATTTCTTGAATTACCATAAATTATCGTTATGATGCCTGTACGAGCGCTGAGAAGCCCGTAAGAGCCTTATGGAATTATCTCAACTGGAAACTTTTCTCACCGTGGTTGCTGAACGCAGCTTTTCCCGCGCCGCTGTGCGTCTGCATCGAACGCAGCCTGCCGTGAGTCAAGTGATTCGCAAACTGGAAGAAGAATTTGGCGAGCCGCTTATTGACCGCGCTTCGCGTGACGGGACGTTGACGACTGCCGGAGAAGTTCTGCGCGAATATGCTGAACGACTGTTGAGCCTGCGGAATGAGGCGGCGAGTGCTCTTGAAGAAGTGCGATCGCTGGAGCGCGGACGCCTGACGCTTGCCGCGAATGAGTACACCTGCCTTTATCTTTTGCCAGTTCTGGATGAGTTTTGCCGTCAGTGTCCGCAGATATCGATTCTGGTGCAACGTTCGCTCGCGAGCCGCATTCCGGATGAAGTGCTGCGGCGCACGGCAGAGATTGGTATCGTCTCCTTTCAGCCTGAGGACGAGCAGCTGAAAGCAGTCGCTGTTTACGCGGATGATCTTGTCTTCGTGGTGCATCCGAAGCATGTGCTGGCGCGAGAGACAGAGGTACGCATCCGCGACCTGGGTGCGGAGAATTTCATCGCGCACAACGTAGCGTCGCCGCGGCGGAAACTCGTTGAAGAATCGTTTGCGAAACATAAGACGCCATTGAACATTGGTGTGGAGTTGCCGAGCCTGGAAGCAATCAAGCGTTTCGTCGCGACCGGAAACGGCGTGGCGCTGGTACCTGCATTATCGGTGCAGACAGAGGTTGCGCGCGGCGAACTGGTCACGGTTGCCGTGCCCGAGTTGGATTGCTCACGGCAGCTTTGGCTTGTTTATCGTAAGCAGGGAAGTCTCTCGTATGCGGCTCTTGCTTTTATGCGGGTAGTGCGGACACTGGCGGAGGATCGCGGCACTCCTTTTCTCTATGACGAGAAAAAGTCTGGCGCGTCTAAACAACTTGAAGCCACCCTATAAGTTAATGACAGGCTAGGCTATAGCAAAACGGCGTTCGGCAGGTACAATGGCGAGGTGGGCCTTTCGGTCCACAACACTTTAAAATCGACGAGCCCGAGAGGCGTTGTGCCTGCGGTGCTTTTAGCAGGCGAGAGGTTCACGAAACGGATGAAGAAGATTTTGTTGTCTTTGGCGTTGCTGTCATTTTCGGCAGCGGCTGGATTTGCGCAGGAGAGCAGGCAGGATGCGAGCATAAGTTGGGCAGGCTTGTTTACCCCGCACGTAGTGGGCAACACGGTGCAGCAGGACGGGACGGTGGGCATCTGGGGCGCATTGGCCAGCTACCGCTACATGCTCACGCCGCGCAGCGCGCTTGAGCTGAACTACCAGTACAACCAGAATGTCGAGAAGTACATTACCAGCTTCAACTCGATCCGCGTGCACGCCCGCATGCAGGAAATATCCGGCGCGTATGTGTACAACTTCACGTTCAGGAATTTCAACCCGTTTGTGGAAGCAGGCATAGGCGGCTATATCTTTGGCCCGATCAAGGACCAGAAGACGACCGATCTCGATGCCAAGCAGAGCACCAACATCGGCGCGTTGTACGGCGGCGGCATTGCTTACGAACTGAGTCCGAGCTGGGACATCCGTGCCGAGTATCGCGGCATTGTTGTCAAGGCGCCGAACTTCGGCCTGGAGCAGTACCGCACGAATCGCTACTACAACATCAGCAATCCGACGATTGGCGTGGCGTACCACTTCTAGCCTTAATCAGGAATGAAAAAAGCCCCGGAATGATCCGGGGCTTTTGTTTCGGATGTTGAGCCAGCGCGTCAGAAGATTTTGTAGGCAACGCCCACGCTGAAGCCGTTGGGGGTCAGGCCATTGCTTGGACCGGGAAAGGTGAATTCAATTCCCGGAGCCGAGGGCCATCTCTGGTACTCATAGTCGCCGCGGAGGATCCAGTGGCGCGCCAGGCGGTACTCCGCGGTTCCACCCGGAGCATAGGCGAAGTAGCTGCCGCTGCCGATGTTACCCGGATAGGTGATGAAGCCGCCGCCCATCAGGAATTTTGCGTAGCCCGAAAGACCGTGAAAGCGAATGAGCCGATAGCGGGGCCCAAGCAGGTACATGGCCTCTGTTTCCCCTGCATGTCCGCTCCAGTGGAGCCAGCGCGCTTCGCCTTCTGCGCCAAGATTGTGCAGGACAATCCGATCGAGATCGGCGAATACGGCAATGCCATCCAGACGGTTAGGTCCCCAGTCCGGCTGAAAATTGGAATACTCTGCTCCAGCAGAGAGTGACAACCCACCACCACTAGCAGCAGGTTTGACCTGTGCAAAAGTGGATACAGGAATGAGAAGAAGGGCAATACCGAGTAGTTTTCGAAACACGTTGCGATCTCCAAAAGTGTGATCTGCCAAGGAATGAATACTCCCAAATAAAAAGTGAAAATTTCGAGCTGTTCACAGCCCTGCAAAAGCAGGCCCGAACTTCCGGGCCTACTGCGGGTTCTGTTGCGGCTGAGCGTTGTTGCTCTCCGTTGCCGGAGCCTGCGGCTGTGCCTGAGCTGTGCCCTGCGGAGGTGTCTGCGCGGGGGCTGGAGCGGTGGCCGACGTCGGAGCCACGGCCGGCGCCTGATACCGCTGCAGGCGGAAGTAGACCGGGGTCAGTTCGAGCGGCATTTTGTCGCCTGGATTCAGGATCTGGTCGGCTTTCACGTTGAGGGCGTAGACCTTGTCGTCCCAGGCGTCGGTTCGCAAATGGCTGCCGAGCGGCAGAGCGGCGCGCTGCGCGAGATCGTCCATGTTCAGCTTTGGTCCCTGGTTGAGGAATCCCGCCATCCACGGAGTGCCGTCAGCCTTGAGCAGGGAATCGCCGAGACGCGGAGTTACAAGCGCGGGCAGTGTCTTCGCGCGAGTGGTGAGCTGCTGGTAGAAGAGGCTCACGCTGGCCGATTTGTCGTGATATACGGAGCCGTTAAACAGATCCATGGCCTTCTTGGATGCGGCTTCGTTGTCTGCCGCGGTGTGGTTCATATTGATGCGCTCGAAGGTCGCTTCATCGGGAAAGAGCAGACGATCGTTGAAAGCATAGCGGGTATCGATGTGGTGGCCGAGGACGATATGGGCCAGCTGGAAGCTTAACACCGCCGCCAGGTCTTCTTCCGTCGGCAGCACGTCAATGAGGCCCTTGCTGAGCAGGATGGTGTTGCCGATCGCGAGCGATTCAAGCGGTGTCGTGAGCATCACGCGGCAGTGGATGTCGGATGGAAGGCTGAGATTACTGCCGATAATGATGTTGTTGGTGACGGTTTCAAGCACCTTGTCGAAGTCACTCGGCGGAGCCAGCAGGCCAGCCTGCACCAGACGATCAAGCACATTCTGTTCAGCCTGTGAAACCCACTGACGTCTTGCAGCCAGAGGGCTTACGTCCTGCGAATTCTCGCTCTGGTCCTGGGCGTTTTCGACGGTGATTGATTCGGCGTCCGACTCGCGGGTGGGCAGCTTGAGCGAGTAGCCCCAGAACTGGGATTGGGCGCGGAAGCCAGTACCCTTTTTGCCGGTGCCGCCCTGAGACTCTTCTGCATAGATTGCAGCCGGCAGCCAGACATCTGGCTGAATATTCTGGCGCCAGCTATCGAAGTGGTAGTAGCGTGTCACTTCGTCGTTTGCATTGCTGGTATAAGTGCCGTTGAAGCGGACGATATTGCCGCCGTCGTCTTCGATCCAGATGCGGCCGAAGAAGCGGCCCGCTCCGGTTTTCGGCTTGGGGCGAACGTCGAAGACTTCCGTGCGGATAGTGCCGAGAAACTCGCGGCGCACAAAAGCGAAGTCGTAGTGCTGCTGATCAAAGCTGACCGGGTCGAGGAACATCATGTCCATGAAGCCGGTGGCGGAATAGCTGATATTAAATGCTTTGGTCAGGCCGCTGACATATTTGAAGGAGCCTTTGAAGAACCCGTGCTTGGTGGCCTTTGTTTCATAGCCCTTGTTATCGAAAGTCTTGCCAAAATCGACGCGGCCGAGCATGTACTGATCCGACTCCGGCACGGAATAAAGTTTCGGATCAGGCCGCATGTTCTGGATGTAAGTCTGTACGACGGGAGTGTGTTCCTGAATGGCTTTTACCGTCGCTTTCTCCTGCCCTATCGCCTTCTGGACGAGGGCAGTCTGAGCGGGAGTAAGTGGTACGGGGGGAGCAAACTTGGCTGTTTTTGCCTGTACTGTAAGCACCCCCAAAGAGACCGTCAGACCGGTCAGCCACAACTTGCGAAAGGACATTTCCTGACTCCTGGTTTTTCTTTCTTTCATTTGTTTCATTCGTTTAGACAACAGCAATGACAGCAATACTCCATGACGACTCCTGCCGCCCATGCTCAGGCCAGCTGGAAGCTGATGTGTATCACGCTTACCTGATCAACCGGCGCACCGTTCTTGGTCGCTGGCTTGAAGCGGATGCGCTCGGCAGCCTGCTTCGCCTGCTCGTCCAATCCGTGCCCAAGTCCATTCATCACGCGCAGAACCTGCACTTGCCCGGAAGCTGTGAAACGCACTTCCAGCGTGACATCGCCCTCGATCTTCAGTTGCTTCGCCTCCGAGGTGTATTGGGGGAGCGGCTTGGTTACAACGACGATTGGAGTAGAAGCAGGGCTCTCAGCCTTGGCGGCATGTGGGCTGCCAGAGCCGACGTTTACCGGACTGGAAAAGCCGGTCGTTGCAACCGTTCCATGGCTGCCCGGAGTGCCGGTTCCGCCAACTACGCCGTTGCTGAATCCTGCCGAGGCAACGGCGCCGCGATCTTTTCCTCCAGGAACTCCATTGGCCACGCCTGAACCAAAGGAGGTGCCGTGCACACTACCCTGTCTTGCTGCGCCAGCACCCTGTGCCGGACCGGGAGCCGAGCCGAAGGCGCCCACTGCAGCAATCGTCGACGGCTTGCTCGCGGTTGGATTTGGGGTGACACCCACCGGATCGCCGAATCCGCCGGTTTTCAGGCTCGGAGCAGAGTTGTTATTGGCAACCTGCGTTGGAGCTGCGCTCTTGAAGAGTCCAACTTTAGGCTGCGGTGGGGGTGCAACCGCCTTGGGTGGCGCGGCAACAAGATGCGGAGTCTCAGGCGTGGGAATTCTCACTACTTGAGGCTTGGGCGGTTCCGGCTGCGGTTTAGGGATGGAGATTTTTGGCTTTACCTCTACCTTTGGTGGCGGAGGAATCACTTTTACCTTCGGCACAGGCGGGATATAGGGTTTGGGCTGTTCGACGGGGAAGACAAGCTCTGTTGCCTGGTACTGATGCATCTTTTGCTGATGCACCTGAGCCATGGTAAGGAGGACGAGAATGCCCCCAGCCACAACGTTGACGACTGTACTTACCCCAAAGGACCCAAAACGACCTTGTGGTTCAGGTAGAAGGCCAAGATTCGCGCGATTCAGTAGATCGTTATCAGTTCTCGCCATAAGCTCATTGGTTCAAGGTTTCAAATGAAATTTAATTGGTCTTCTATAAAACAGACGCAAAAGCGGCTGTTTTATGCGGTCTTCTGCAGGCCAGGTATCTCCACAGTTTTGTACGAACCATGAAAGACACAATTCCCCTCAATCCGTACGAATCAAGTTGCAAGATGGCTTCCAAATACTCGGAGTTGGTAAGTGATCGTACAATATCGCAACTGAAGGCCATCAGAAGTTAAGAAGGCGCTGTATCTGTATTCTTCTATATTACAGAAGTAACGCTTCTAGTAACCACCCTGGTCAACATTGTCAATTCCAGGACACCACGTAACTATTACCGCAGAAAATGCTTGCACCCATGTAATTTTTCTAGTGCAAACCTTTGTGCCCGTGATACTTGGACGGTCGTTATGCCCGGAGGGTTGTTTTTGCGGATGCGAAAGCAGTTCTTTGGGCTAGATATAATTTGTAGCGGTAAGGGGAGACAGCTTGAGACTTTTAGTAACCGGTGGAGCAGGTTATATCGGTGGAACGGTCGCCGAACTCCTTTTGAATAAGGGGCATGAGGTTACCATTTACGACAATCTCTGCCACGGGTACAGGTCGATGGTTCCGGCTAGGGCAGAGTTCATTGAGGGAGAGCTGGCCGATCAATCAAGGCTCGAACAGATTTTCTCCGCCGATACATTCGACGGAGTCATGCATTTTGCCGCTTTGATTGAAGCGGGAGAGAGCATGCGGCACCCGGAGTTGTACTTCCGCAATAACTCCGCCGCGACGCTCACGCTCCTTGAGGCGATGCTGGCAAAAGGAGTTCATCGGTTAGTTTTTTCATCGACAGCAGCTGTGTATGGCGAGCCGGAGTCGACGCCAATTCGCGAAGATGCGCCGTTGCGGCCTACGAACGCTTATGGCGAGTCCAAACTACTGGTCGAGCAGATGCTGAGCTGGCTGAATCGCGTTCACGGCTTTCGTTACGCGAGTCTGCGCTACTTCAACGTTGCGGGAGCGATCGAAGGCCGAGGCGAAGCCCACGAGCCGGAATCTCACTTGATTCCGCTGATTCTGGATGTTGCGCTGGGTAAGCGCAAAAGCATTAAGGTGTTCGGCCAGGACTATCCAACACCGGATGGCACCTGCATTCGCGACTACATTCATGTGCAGGACTTGGCGCACGCTCATCTGCTGGCCTTCGAGGCACTCGCTGAGCGCGACCGATTGATCTTCAACGTCGGCAATGGACAGGGTTTCACTATCCGCCAGGTGATCGAATCAGCGCGACGCGTAACCGGCTATCCGATTCCGGTTGAGGAAGCGGAGCGGAGGCCGGGTGATCCTGCAGTGCTCATCGCCAGCTCGGAAAAGATTGAGCGAGAACTCGGGTGGACGCGCGCATTCGACAAACTGGACGATATTGTCGCCAGCGCATGGAAGTGGCATCAGCAGCGGTATCAGGTAGCAGGCATCTGAGATCGCTTTCGTAACGCCTGGGGGAGCGCTAACGATCTGACGCCGGTGAAAGAACTGTTCACTGGCGTTTCGCATTTTGGGGGAGGGCCGGAAATAAATTAATACACAGTGAAATTATGGACGTGTTCCATTGTTCTCAAGCACGCAGCCTGGCTGGTCAGTCTGAATGCTTGCAGCATTTGCAACGATGGTGTTGTTGAGGATGGCGCTCGGGCAGGTGGCCTCAAGGCCAACGCCCTTGTTCAGAGTTATGGTACTGCCGGTGACGCTGCCGTTCTGCGCAACAATTCCTCGTCCGCCATTGAGGGAAGAGACATCTCCGATCGCCACACCACCCCTGCCATCGGTGATGATGCCGTCTCTGACGTTACTCGCAGCTTCGCTGTCACGCACGATGAGCGCGAGGATTCCCGTTGAGCCATTTCCGATAGCCGAGCTTTCAATCACGCTACCCGCTACTATGATTCCGGCGCCGGCATTGCTCTGAACAGAGACCTTTTCTACAAAACTGCCGTCGCCCGACATGAAAATTCCGTGAGAGCCCATACCCCGCACCGAACCATTTAAAACCTTGACGTCCGCCGGGCCAGGCGTTCCCTCATCTCCAGCTTTTATCCCGACACCGGTAGTGGCAGAGGGACATGTCGCCGGATTGTCACCAGTACAAACGACTGGCCCGACAATGCCGAAGCCATTGAGATCGAGAGTGACATCCTGGGAAAGAATGTCGATGCCATCCACGCCTGCGGGAACGACAAGATTACTGGTGAGTTTATAGCTGCCCGGCTTCGTGATTTTGTAGGGAAAGCCGCCGTCAGCCTTGACCGTGGCTTGATCGATCTCATGCCTTACGGCAAACACCGGAGCGGATTCTGCGAGCACAACCAACATGCATATTGCTGTCACTATCTTTGACAAGAGTCTTTCTCCTTTACTTCAAGAAATCGGAAATCGGCAGCCAAAAACGACAAACTCTCCGTAACATTCGCGAGACGATGACATGTGTTGATGACGCTAACAAAACATCCGCTGGTCTCCGACTCGATGAGGGCCCTTTACGCTAATTCTGAAACGGCCATCGCAGAAATAACTGGATATTTTCACGGCCCGTCAACGAACCTCGGCTAAAATCCAGAGGACTTCCCCAAAGAGAAGCGCCGGCTCTTCATGAAACCCTAAATCTGCGGTACTTGCATTTTCCAACAAGTGAGTAGGGTCGCTCTGCATGCTGAAGCTGTTACTCGTTGGGTTGTCTCTTGGTCTATCTCTGCCTTTGTACAGCCAGGTGGTGGGTTCTGGTGAAGAACGCGCTAACCACCTGTATATTGGCGCCGAATATTCATGGCTAAATCCTGATTACTGGGCCTATCCGACCGTCTACATGAATGGTCTCAGCGTGTATGGCGGGTACAACATCTTCGTCAAGCCGCACACCGGCTTTGGCCTTGAAGGCACATGGCGAACCTTGCTGGAAAGAGATGGCGGACGCCGCAAGGAAGATAGCTTTCTAGCTAGCGGCAGATACATCTTCCATATCAACCGTTTTTCACCTTTTATCAAAGGCGGCGGTGGGTTTGGTCATTTCAGCGCGTCGTCCGGTAGTCCAAACCCGAATCCCGGTCAGGATGGATTTCACTGGGTTGGGGCCGTCGGGTATGGAATTGACATCCGCTTGACGTCACACGTTTATCTCCGTCCGCTGGAATGGGAGCAGCAGGTATGGAGTTTCGCGCCGCATCTCCTGGGGCCTCACTCCTATAACTTTGGCGTCGCATACCGCTTTCGCTAGCGAAATAGCTTCATCGCATTCAGCACTGTGTTGTAGACGCCCCAGGCGGCCGGGATGGAGACGACGAGCCACGCCAATGCAATCAAGGCTGGAGAACTTTTCTTTTCCATGTCAGCGGCCTCCTACGGATGCGTAGATTTCGGTCTTGAGCCAGTATTTCTCCGCAACCGGACGGACGAGTAGATTGGCGAGGAAGCCGACGACCAGCAGTCCAGCCATGATATGCAGAATCACCGGATAGGCTTCCTGCTTGGGAATGTGCTGCGCGACGTAATGATCGAGAATGCCGTTCACAATCAGGGGGCCGACGATGCCAGCGGTTGACCACGCGGTGAGCAATCGGCCGTGAATGGCGCTGACGTGATACCCGCCGAAGAGGTCCTTGAGATAGGCGGGAATGGTGGCGAAGCCTCCGCCGTACATCGTGAGCAGCACTCCGGAGATGAGCACAAAGAGCGCAACAGAGTTCAGATGCGTGGTGCCAGTGTAAGGCAGCAATGCGTAGAGTATGGCGCCCAGGGTAAAGAAAATCATGTATGTGGGTTTCCGCCCGATAAAGTCGGAGGTGGAGGCCCAGAAGAAACGGCCAGCCATATTGAAGAGGCTGAGCACGCCGACGAATCCTGCGGCCGCGACGGGTGTGATGCTGCCCTTGAAGAGGTCCTGAATCATGGGCGCGGCCTGTTCGAGGATGCCGATGCCCGCCGTGACGTTCGTGCAGAGGACGATCCAGAGTAGCCAGAACTGAGGCGTCTTGAACGCCGCATTCACGTCGACATTGTGTGCGCTGATGAGTGCCGACCGGTTCGGTTTCGGCGTCCAACCGGCCGGCTTCCAGTTTTTCCGCGGTACTCGCACGGTAAAGACGCCGAACATCATGAAAACGAAGTAGAGAATGCCCATAGTGATCCACGCAGCGGCTATGGGCTGATGACCAGAGGTCTTATAGAAGGCCATCAGTTTGGTGCCGAGGGGCGAGCCAATCATGGCTCCTCCGCCAAAGCCCATGATGGCTAGACCGGTGGCGAGGCCAGGCCGGTCGGGGAACCACTTGATCAGCGTCGACACAGGGGAAATGTAGCCGAGTCCCAGCCCGATACCGCCAACGATTCCGTATCCCAGATAAATCAGGAGCAGGGAATGGAGCGTCACTCCAATCGCGCCGATGAGGAAGCCGCTACCGAAGCAGGTGGCCGACACAAACATGGCTTTACGAGGTCCGGCTGTCTCCAGCCACTTGCCAAACAGAGCCGCGGAGAGCCCGAGCACCGCGATGGCGATGGAAAAAATATAACCGATCTCTTTCAGGCTCCAGATACTGCCATCGGCGGCTTTGAGAGCCAGCAAAGGGTTTTTGAAAACGCTGAAGGCATACACCTGACCGATGGAAAGATGCACAGCAAGGGCCGCCGGCGGGACAAGCCACCTGCTGAAACCGGGTTTAGCAACGGAACGCTCGTAATCGAGGAAAGAAAGAAATGCCACTTGGAATTGCCTCCAACTCTTTATGTGAAACGAGTCTGAAACGCGAGGATGCTAGCAATTCTCCTTGATGGCATGCAAAGTGAATTTTCAAACAAGTTTCATAAAGGAAAAGTCAGTGTCAATCGCACGATTGTGACGGGAGGGTAGATTAGATCGACTTGAGGGCACGGCATTTTGTAGCATCTAAGCTATGAGCATGCTGCGCTGTTTTAAACACCTCACGTAAGAAGCGCATCAGGCGAAGCCGCAAGACAACGGATGACATGGCTTAAATCGAAAGCAAACTGATTGCGGGACCCATTCCTGCAAGGAGACAAAACTATGGGCGTCACCATCGACAAGGCCTCACGTATCCTGGAATCACGGGGTTTCTTGGGATTGATACAGCATGGAAAACATAGTTTAGCTACGACGATCTCGGCCTATCGCATGCTTCGTAAGCAGCCTCAATTTCATGATGTGGACAGTCTTCTGGATTTTTCCGGGCAATTCTGTGGTGGCTTAATCAGTTCCATGCAGGTACGGTCGGAAATCAAGTCCACACTGGAAATGGTAAGCGCTCTGCGTCCTAACACTGTGCTTGAAATTGGAACTGCAAGAGGTGGCACACTCTTTCTCTGGACACGAGTTGCAGCTGAGGATGCACATCTCATCAGCCTGGATCTGCCGGGAGGCAAATTCGGAGGTGGTTACGCCTGGTGGCGTTCCCCAGTGTACAGAACGTTTGCGACCGGGAAACAAAGATTACATCTTCTGCGCGGTGACTCTCACAATATAAACGCGTTAAACCGAACCAAGAGACTGTTGCACGGTCGGCCTGTCGATCTGCTTTTCATTGACGCAGGGCATACTTATGACGATGTGCGGTCGGATTTTTCCATGTACAGCCCGCTGGTTCGCCCGAATGGTCTAATTGTTTTCCACGATATCGCGATTCATCCAAAAGAGACCGATTGCGAGGTGCACCGTTTCTGGTCAGAAGTGAAACAGCAATATGATTCCGGCGAGTTCATTGAAGATCCGAATCAAGGATGGGCGGGCGTCGGATATCTTCGTTACCATCCTCAAGCTGCTGCCCAAGCTTCCTAAGAATCCACGCCAACCCGACTTACTAGCGGACGGATAAAATGTATAGCCGTCTATACAGAATAATCTTGCCACCCATAGGAACCAACCGTTAACGTGATTGCGGTGGAGAATTGAATTTTCCTCGTTCTCTTAACTCTTTATTCATGCAAGAGAGGTACAGCCAGAAGCATGTCGTCGACGACTACGAGCCCTGATCCGGATCTCGATTCCACTCTGCGCGAAAATCGCGTCTTTCCCCCGCCAGCCGAGTTTGCCGCTGCCGCGCGGATTAAGAGTCTTGCGGAATATGAGCAGATATATCGCCGGTCGGTGGAGGACCCTGAGGGATTCTGGGCTGAGGCGGCGCGCGAGCTGCACTGGTTTGCGCCGTGGGACAAGGTTCTCGAATGGAACCTGCCATGGGCCAAATGGTTTGTGGGCGGACGGATCAACCTGAGCTACAACTGCGTTGATCGTCATGCGTTGGGAGACAAACGCGACAAGGTTGCGATTGTGTGGGAAGGCGAGCCGGGCGAGATCCGCAAGCTGACTTTTGGCGACCTGCATGCCGAAGTGCAGCGTTTTGCCAACGTGCTCAAGGGGCTGGGGATCAAGAAGGGCGATCGTGTTGCGGTCTATATGGGAATGACGCCTGAGCTGGCGGTTGCGGTGCTTGCCTGCGCGCGCATCGGCGCGGTGCATTCTGTCATTTTTGGAGGATTTGCCGCGCACGCGATTGTTGATCGGGTCAACGACGCTGAATGCGTTGCCATTCTGACGCAGGACACTGCTTACAGGCGTGGTAATGAGGTGAAGCTCAAGGCGACGGTCGATGAAGCTGTCGGTCAATGTCCGACAGTGAAGAATGTGGTCGTCTATCGGCGTTCGCGGTCGCCGGTAAAGATGGAGACCGGACGCGACCACTGGTGGCATGAGCTGATGGCGAAGGCCGCGCCGGATTGTCCAGCGGAGGAGCTCGATTCGGAAGACCCGCTCTACATCCTGTACACCTCGGGAACAACAGGAAAGCCGAAAGGGCTGGTGCACACGACCGGCGGCTATTCCGTTCAGACCTACCTGACGAGCAAATACATCTTCGATCTGCGCGACGACGATATCTACTGGTGCTCGGCGGATATTGGATGGGTTACGGGCCATTCGTATGTGGTTTACGGGGCGTTGCAGAATGGCGTTACAACGCTGATGTACGAAGGCGCTCCGAATTTTCCCGATCTAGATCGTTTCTGGAAGATCATCGACGAGCACAAGGTCACGATCTTCTACACCGCGCCGACGGCCATCCGCGCCTTCATCAAGTGGGGCGACCAGTATCCGGAAAAATACAAACTGGATACGCTGCGATTGCTGGGGACCGTCGGTGAGCCGATCAATCCGGAAGCGTGGATGTGGTATCGCGAGAAG
>Ga0209139_10000055_pt1 | contig 29969 bp, 27 predicted proteins | sample BogFormECP14_OM3_FD_188246 | JGI IMG/M metagenome (GOLD analysis project Ga0209139, IMG submission 188246) | Bog forest soil microbial communities from Calvert Island, British Columbia, Canada - ECP14_OM3 (SPAdes) (version 2) | ecosystem: Environmental > Aquatic > Freshwater > Wetlands > Bog ...
TGCACCCATCCTGCACAAAATTTCAAAGACAATTTAAGGTGAGGAAGCGATGTCGGCAAAGTACATCTTTGTGACCGGGGGAGTAGTGTCTTCGCTCGGGAAAGGGCTGGCGGCGGCCTCGATTGGCTGCCTGCTGGAGAGCCGTGGGCTGAAAGTCAACCTGATGAAGTTCGATCCTTACCTCAACGTGGATCCGGGCACGATGTCGCCCTTCCAGCACGGCGAGGTTTTTGTTACCGACGACGGCGCCGAGACCGATCTCGACCTCGGCCACTACGAACGCTTTACCCACGCCAAACTTTCTCGCGATAACAACTGGACCACCGGGCGCATTTACGAGCAGATCATTGCCAAGGAACGGCGCGGCGATTATCTGGGCAAAACCGTGCAAGTCATTCCGCACGTGACTAATGAAATTAAAGCGGCGATGAAAAAGGTCGCGCAGGATGTGGATGTCGCGATCGTCGAAATTGGCGGCACGGTGGGCGACATCGAGTCGCTGCCATTTCTCGAAGCCATTCGCCAGATGCGGCTGGAACTGGGCGCGGAGAACACGCTTTTCGTGCATGTGACGCTGGTTCCGTATATCGCCGCGGCCGGAGAACAAAAGACCAAGCCGACGCAGCACAGCGTAAAAGAGATGCTGGGGCTGGGGATTCAGCCGGATATTTTGCTGTGCCGCAGCGACCGGCACATTCCCGAAGAGCTGAAGAAGAAAATCGCGATGTTCTGCAACATTGCGGATGCTTGCGTGATTTCCATGGAGGATGTGGACACCATTTACGCGGTGCCCGTGGAACTGAATCGCGAAGGACTGGATTTGCAGATTTTGCGTTTGCTGCATTTAGAGGCGCGTCCGCAGAATTTTGGTCCGTGGCTCGAACTGGTGGAGCGGTTGCACAATCCCATCGGCGAAGTGCGGATTGCCGTGGTCGGCAAATATGTGCAGCTCGAGGACGCTTATAAGAGTTTGCGCGAAGCGCTGCTGCACGGCGGATTAGCGCATCAGTACAAGACGGTACTGGAATGGATTGAAGCGGAAGAGATTGCTTCAGCGGAGCAGGCTGCGGAGCGACTTCGCGGTTACGACGGGATTTTGGTGCCCGGGGGATTTGGGAAGCGCGGGATCCAGGGGATGGTGCATACCATTCAATATGCGCGGGAACATCGGGTGCCATTCTTTGGGATTTGTTTGGGCATGCAGTGCGCGACGATCGAGTATGCGCGAGACGTGGCGCGCTTGCCGGACGCGGACAGCACGGAGTTCGATCCGCAAACGCCGCATCGCGTGATTTATAAATTGCGCGAGTTGCTGGGCGTGGACGAAATGGGCGGAACCATGCGTCTGGGCGCGTGGCCTTGCAAGCTGGTGCCCGGGTCCTTCGCGAGCAAGGCTTACGGCAAGACTGAAATTAGCGAGCGCCACCGCCATCGTTACGAATTCAACCGCGAATACGAAAAACAGTTGGTGGCTGCGGGATTGAAAATTACCGGGCGCACGCCAGACGAAAATTACGTGGAAATTGTGGAGGCGCCGGAACATCCGTGGTTTCTGGGCTGCCAGTTCCACCCGGAGTTTAAGTCCAAGCCGCTCGAGCCACATCCGTTGTTCCGGGCGTTCATCGGCGCAGCGCTGGAGCATCAGGAAAAAAAACGGCGGCCCACTAGCGCCGCAGCGGAATCGCATCGCAGCCAGGTAGCTGAACCGCAGCTGGCGTCATCTCTTGATCAGGAACGCGAAAGCGCCTTTCGCGCCGCCCCTCACGCAACTGCATAGAGCCTGCCCAAGCGCATTCTCTTCAAGCAACTCGTGCCGTGCCCGCTCTTGCCCGGACGCAAGACTTAGCGCATCCTTTTCTGCGACGACACCCCAACCATGAACCCAACGCGCGAACTTAATCTTGGATATTTACGGCTTGGCGGCAGCAAGCCGCTTTTCTTGATCGCCGGACCGTGCGTGATCGAGTCCGAAGGGCACGCCCGCAAGATGGCGGAGTCCGTCGCAAAGATTGCCGGCGATGCGGGCGTGCCGTATATCTTCAAGGCGTCGTTCGATAAGGCGAATCGCACCTCGGTGAAGGCATTTCGCGGGCCGGGTTTGCGCGAAGGCTTGCGGATTCTGGGAAAAATCAAAGCAGATTTGAACCTTCCCGTCCTGACGGACATTCACGAAACGTCGCAAGCCGCGCCCGCGGGAGAAGTTTGCGACATTCTGCAAATTCCAGCTTTTCTTGCGCGACAAACGGATCTGGTGGTGGCGGCTGGAAAAACCGGAAGGATTGTGAATGTGAAGAAGCCGCAGTTCGTGGCGCCCGCGGACATGGGAAACGTGATCGAAAAGCTGGTTTCCACCGGTACGGAAAAAATAATTTTGACGGAACGTGGCGCGACTTTTGGATACAACAACCTGGTGGTGGATATGCGCAGCTTCGCCATCTTGAAAAGCCTTGGCTATCCGGTGGTTTTTGACGCCACGCATTCCGTACAGTTGCCGGGCGGTCAGGGGCACGCGAGCGGCGGGCAGCCGGAATTTATCGAAACGCTGGCGCGAGCGGCGGTTGCCGCAGGCGTGGACGGCGTATTTCTCGAGACGCACGACAATCCGAAAGAGGCGCTCTCCGACGGGGCCAACGCGCTCCCGCTAAATCAGCTCGCGGGATTGCTTGCGCGGCTCAAAGAGCTCTCCGAGATCGTGAGGAAGTGGGACGCATGAGCCTCGAGACCGCCCGCCGCGTTTTGCGCATTGAAGCGCGAGCCATCGAGGAAGTTATGGCGCGCCTGGATGGCGCGTTTGAGCGGGCGGTGGATTTGCTGCTGGGCTGCAAGGGGCGAGTGGCGGTTACCGGAATGGGGAAATCGGGGCTGGTGGCGCGGAAGATTTCCGCGACGCTCTCGAGCACCGGCACGCCTTCCTTTTTTTTGCACCCGGCGGATGCGGTGCATGGAGATTTGGGAATGCTGGCGCGCGGTGACGCCATGCTTGGCGTTTCGTATGGTGGAGAGACCGACGAGATTGTGGCGTTGCTTGAGGCGCTAAAGCGACTGGAAATTCCGCTGGTAATGCTGACGGGGAAAACGAAATCGACGCTCGCGGAGGCCAGTTCGGTGGTTTTGGACGTGAGCGTGACCGAAGAAGCGTGTTCGCTGAATCTGGCGCCGACGGCAAGTACGACGGTGGCCATGGCGGTGGGTGATGCGCTGGCGGTTGCGCTGCTTGAGCGGCGCGGCTTTCAACCGGACGATTTTGCGGCACTACATCCGGGCGGACGGCTGGGCAAAAAACTATTGCGCGTGGAGCATCTGATGCATGCCGGCGCAGCGATGCCACGCGTCGACGTTGCTTCCGCGATGCCCGACGTTTTTCATGAAATGAGCGCGAAAAAATTGGGCATGACGACGGTGACGACCAGCGATGGGCGACTTGCGGGAATTTTGACGGACGGCGATTTGCGGCGTCTGATGGAAAAGCATCGCGGAGCGGCGCTGGAGCTGACGGCCGGCGAAGCGATGACTGCCAATCCGCAAACCATCGCGCGGCACACGATGGCTAGCGAAGCGCTGAATTTGATGGAGAAGCGGCGCATCACCAGCGTGGTGGTCACGGACGAAAACGGCATCGCGCTCGGCGTGGTGCACCTGCACGATTTGTGGACCCTGCAGCTCATATAACTTACTTTTATTCGAGAAGAGCGCCGTCGCAACTTTCTCCTCGAGACGGCCCCGCGACGGCGCTGTTCCCTTCTGACTAGTTCCCAGCACGCATGGCTTTCACTATGAAATCCATGACTTCGGGTTTGATGGCGTAGGCGCTTTTGGTTGTCGCCGGCCAGTTGTTCTGATCGGCGTACATGGCGTTCAATCCCTGCTGGATTTGCGGGTCGCCACCGGTGAATGCTCCGACTAGTTTCTTCCACCGTGCGGCGAGAGCCTGAGCCGTCGGGCCCGCCGGGTCTTCACCGAAAGCGGCTTCGACCTCCGCGAGCAAAACGCTCCATTCTTTGGAAACGCGTTCCTGCAACTCGGGCGACCACAACGATTTACGGGCTTCCACCTTTTCTTGCGCTTCCGGGCTGTAATACTTTTTTGTCCAATCCGTGCTTTTTTGCATTTCGATCTCCTGAATGATGTATTTCAGCAGGTCCCAGTTGGGATCTCGCTGCGGGTCAAAACAGCGCTGAGCGTTGGTGATGGCGGCGACGGCGCGATCCAGCTGCCTGCGCTTCTCCGCCAAAACCACTTGCTGGCGCTGCAAGGCCTGCGCCAGATCTGCGTCCGCTTCGAGAAGCCCGCGAATCTGCCTCAAGGGCATGCCGAGATATTTCAGGACCACGATCTGCTCGAGGCGCGCAAAATCGCGTTGGCTATAGAGACGATATCCGCTGCGCGAACGCTGCTTGGGTTTCAGCAAACCGAGTTGGTCGTAATGATGCAGCGCGCGAACGGTGACGCCAGCAAGTTTGGCGAATTCCCGAGCCTTGAACAGTTTTTGTGATTCCTGAGTCACGGCAAACTCCTCATCGCAGGGTCGGCCCTGACGTAACGTGAGGGTCAAGCGATTTTTTTCACTTTTCTTACAATCGCGCAAACGGTTCCAAGCATCAAGTTATGTGTAGCGCATGCTACACTTTGCGTCCTGCATCTTCACGAACTCTTTGGTCGGGGGGAGCCGTGCCACCTCATTCGCCGAAAATATCGGCCCAGCTCAAGAAACGCGCGAAACAGATCAAGGTGTTGTTGATGGACGTGGACGGAACCATCACCAATGGCGGGGTCACCCTGCTATCGATGCCCGACGGCTCAGCCATGGAAATCAAGACGTTTGACGCGCACGATGGACAAGGCATGACGCTGGCGCGCACTGCGGGCATTCGCACCGGAGTGATTACCGGGCGGGAGAGTGCGGCGCTGCGACGCCGCTGCCGGGAGATGGGCATCGAATTTGTTTACGAGAAGCAGCCGCAGAAAATTCCGGCCTATGAAGAGGTTTTGAAAAAAGCCAGCGTTACAGACTCGGAAGTCGCCTACCTAGGCGACGACTTGCCGGATTTGACGGTGATGCGGCGCGTGGGGCTGGCGGTAGCGGTCGGCGACGCCGCCGCGGAAGTGAAAAAGGCCGCGCATTATACGACCAAGGCGGTGGGCGGACGTGGCGCGTTGCGCGAACTGGTGGAACTGATTTTGAAGTCGCAAGGGATCTGGGAAGAGATGATTGATAAAGCGCGCGCGTGAATTCGGCGCGTTGTTGAAGTACCCCGATGCGCTCGGGGTACTTTAACGACGACTTCTCCGAAGCGAACTAATACGACATTACTAGATGCACGAGGGTGCGGAGGGCAACCGCCGTTGGACCTTTGGCGAGCCACGGTTTGGCGTCGTCGTTCCAGGCGGTGCCGGCAATGTCCAGGTGGATCCAGGGGGTGTCACCGGCGAACTCGCGGATAAACCACGCGCCGGTGATGCTGCCGCCGCCTTTGCCGCTGCTGATGTTTTGCAGGTCGGCAAAACTGCCCTTCATGAAATCGCGGTATTCGTCGTCCATGGGCATTTGCCACATTTTTTCGCCGGCAGCCTTGGCGGAAGCTAAGAGCTTGTCCGTGAAAGCTTGATCGGAGCCGAAGACTCCGACGTTGATGTTGGCGAGGGCCACGACGATTGCACCCGTTAGCGTAGCGGCATCGATCAGAACGGTTGCGCCCAATTGCTTGGCGAAGGTAACGCCGTCGGCGAGGATCAGGCGGCCTTCGGCGTCGGTATTTAGGACTTCGATGGTTTTGCCGGACATCGAGGTTTGAATGTCGCCGGGTTTTTGGGCGGCGCCACCGACCACGTTTTCGGTGCTGGGTACAACGCAAATCACTTTTACGTTGGGCTTGAGCGAGGCAATGGCGCGCATAACGCCGAGCATGGTGGCTCCGCCAGCCATGTCGTACTTCATTTTTTCCATGCCGTCGGCGGGCTTGATGGAGACGCCGCCGGTGTCGAAGGTGACCGCTTTGCCGACGAGACCGATGACCGGGGCGTTCGGATTGGGCTTCTGCGGAACGTAGGTGATGACGATGACGCGCGGCGGCTCAGGGCCACCCTGCGCAACGCCGAGCAGCGCGCCCATTTTCAGGTCGGCGATGCGCCGTTCGTCGAGAACCTCCACCGCCAGGCCAGCGTCGCGAGCCATGGCTTCGGCTCTTTCGCCGAGGATGCGCGGAGTTAATTTGTTAGAGGGCTCGTTGACCAGGTCGCGCGTGAAATTCTGCGCATCGCCGATGGTGCGGCCTTTGGCGATAGCGGCTTCCGCGGAAGCGCGGGAAGAATCGGGATAGCCCGCGATGGCCACAGATTCGATATTTTTGTCGGTCTTCTTGTCCGTTTTATATTTATCGGTTTCGAAGTTCGCGGTGGTGACGGCTTCGGCGATGGCCTGCGCGCTGGCATCGTTGGCGTCATTTTCGCCGACCAGAAAAGCGATTCTCTTTGCGCCTTTGGACTTCAACGAGCGAGTAGCGGCTCCGACAATTTTGCGCAGCGTAGCGCCGGAGAATTGCTCGCGCTTACCCGCACCAACGAGCAGGAGGCGAGATGCCGCCAGCCCCGCAGGGGTGTGCAATAGTGTAAATTCCAGGGTTTTGCCGGTTAGTTCCCCGCTCTGCACTAATTTTTTCAACAAGCCATTCACCGATTGATCGATTTCGAGCAAGTGGCTTTGAATGGGATCACTTTCTTCAAAAATGTAAGCGACCAGGGCGTCGGCCTCGAGCGCGGCATAGGGCTTGGTTTCCAGCGTGATCTGCATGATGCGTTTATCGTCTCCTGTTGCGATACATGGATTCGTCCACTTCCCTGCGCGCTTCTTTTTTGCGTTCGTCGGCGCGGCGGTCCCAGGTCTTCTTGCCTTGCGCCAGAGCAATTTCGCACTTGGCGATGCCGTTTTTGAAATAGATGCGCAGGGGTATGACGGTTAAACCTTTGGCCTCGGTACGCACCGAGAGCTTGTGAATTTCATTGCGATGGAGCAGCAGCTTTCTGGAACCCAGCGGTTCGTGGTTCCAAGGACCGCCCGCGAGATATTGGGCGATGTGCGCATTGACCAACCACGGTCCGCTTTTCTTAAAATCGACATAAGCGTCGCGAATATTAGCTTTGCCTTCGCGCAACGCCTTCACTTCCGTGCCGTGCAGCACCAAACCGGCCTCGTACCGGTCCAGCAGAGTGTAATTATACGACGCTGCGCGGTTTTGGGCGACGAGCAGCTCGGCAGGCTTCCCGGATTTTTTGGGCTTGTCCGATTTTTTGGGTGAACTGGACTTGTCCGCAGTCTTGTGAAGATTTGGCACACATCCATCATAACTGCTGTGTTAAATCCGCGCCAGACGACGATGAATAGGGTGTAAACGAGGAACAAAAAGGGGGTTATCGGACTAAAGACAGCCAACCTTCCGTTGCTTGCTGCGCTTCTAAGTCGAATGTTAGACTGCGAATCAAGTCTGGAATGGCTCGTGTGTAGGGCTCGGGAGAGTTCATGCGCCGTTGGGGGAAATTAGCGGTTTGTCTGGGGATAGCACTGCTCGCGGCAGGGTGCCCCAAAGGCCAAAAAGATTACGATCAGGCGGAAAAAGCCGGCAATCTTGCGGATTTTGACGATGCCTATGTGTACTACCAGAAGGCGCTAAAGGCCGATCCGAACAACGCGAGCTATCGTATCAAAGTGGACCAGGCGCGTTTTGACGCCAGCCAATTGCACCTGCAAAGGGGTTATGCGCAACGGAAAAAGGGTGATTTGCAGGCGGCGCTCAGCGAATTTCAACGGGCGCTATTCATCGATCCGGCGAGTTCCGTAGCAGAACAGGAAATTCAGAAAGTCACTGACGCCCTTGCGGAAAATAGCCGCGCGGCAGAGGCCGCCGCGGAGCCCGAGCCGGAAATTGGCGGCCAGCCTCTGGCATCAGCGCCTCCGGAATTGAAGGCCCTCTCCAATGCCGCCATCACCTTGACGATGACCAACGACGCCAAGATGGTGTTCGACACCATTGGCAAACTTGCCGGACTGACGGTAATTTACGATCCGGACTTCACCGCCAAACAGATCAAGGCCCAACTGAACAACGTGACGCTGGAACAGGCGCTGGATATCGTCTCGCTGCAGGCTAAAGCGTTTTGGAAGCCGGTGACGGAAAACATTATTTTTGTGATTCCGGACCAGCCGCAAAAACGCCGCGACTACGAAGAAGAAGTGGTCAAGACCTTTTACCTCGGAAATACCGTACAACCACAGGACATTACGGAAATTGTCACCGGATTGCGTCAGCTATTGGACATGAAGCGGCTGCAACAGTTGAATTCGCAAAATGCGATCATCGCCAGGGACACGCCGGACAAACTGGCGCTGGCGGAGAAAATGATCCGCGACATTGATAAGGCCAAGCCCGAAGTGGTGATTCAGGTCGAGGTGTTACAGGCGCGTACGGATCGCCTGCGAGATTTGGGAATTCTGCCGGGTCAGCAAGCGTCGATTGCGATCGTTCCCGCAACTTCGACTACCACCACCACCAACGGTACCTCAACTGCGGGCACCACCACGACTTCCGGCACCGTCACCCTGAGCCAACTGAAGCATTTGACCAACGCCGATTTTAGCTTGACCGTTCCGAGCCTCACAGCGAACGCCGTGCTTACGGATACCTACACGAAAATTATTCAAAATCCAGAGATACGCTCTATCGACGGGCAGCCAGCGAAGCTACGCATTGGAGACAAAATCCCCGTGGCGACCGGCAGCTTTCAGGCTGGTGTCGGCGTAGGCTCAACCGGCGGCGCAGGTGTGGTAAATCCACTGGTAAACACACAATTTCAATACTTGGATGTCGGCGTGAACGTGGACGTAACGCCGCGCGTACACCCGAATCACGAGATCAGCATGAAGATCAAAGTTGAAGTTTCGTCGCAAACTGGAACTTCGACGATTGGCGGCATCCAACAGCCGATCATCAGTCAAAGAACCATCGAGCACGACATTCGCCTGAAAGAAGGCGAGGTGAGCGTGCTCGGCGGATTGTTTGAAAAAGACGATACGCGGACGTTGAACGGCTGGCCCGGATTGGCCAAGATTCCGTTCCTGCGCTACTTCTTCTCCGACAACAGTACCGACAAACAAGACAACGAAGTATTAATCGTGCTCACGCCGCACATTGTGCGCATGCCGGAATGGACGAAGGCTAATCTGCAACCGCTTTATTCGGGCACGGAAACCAACGTGCAGATAAAGCGGGAAGCATCGATTCGCGCGCCGATTGCTCAGCCGCCGGCACCGACGCCTACGCAGCAGGCGCCACTCGTGAGCCCAGGTGGAGCATCGAGCGCCGTAACGCCGGCGCCCGGGAACAACGCACCGCCCGCGAGCGGTGGGCCGCCAGCAAGATTGAAGTTTGAACCGCAATCCGTTTCTTTGAAAGTGGGCCAGGAAGCAATGATTGCCATTGCCGTGGAAAATGTGAATGACCTCTTTTCCATTCCGCTCCTGCTGCAGTTTAACCCTGCGGTGATCAGCGTCGAAGATGTGGAGCACGCCGCGGGTGAAGGCAGCCACGGGGGCTTTCTCTCTGGTGGAACGCAGGAGATTGCCATTGTAGAGCGCATTAACGCGGACAGCGGGCAGGCCATTATCTCTGCCACACGCCAACCAAACACCGTGGGCGTGAGCGGCAGCGGGACGCTGCTGGCGGTGAAGGTCAAGGCGCTGGCTCCGGGAACCTCAAACCTTTCCATCGTGCAGGTTAATGCCAAGGATTCGCAGCAGCGGTTGATCCCACTGGTTACCGGCGAGGCCACGCTGCAGGTCCAGCCATAGCGATCTGCCATGAAATGTCGATGAACGCGGATGGCAAAAACTCGGAGTGCAGCGTTAGCAAAACATCTTGTTGTGCGCACCGTAGCCTAAAAAAAACGCAGACAGGCATGACGCTCCTGGAGCTGATCATCGCCTGCGCAATATTGCTGGTGCTTGCTTCGGCGGCACTACCGATCGCGCGATATTCCGCGTGGCGTCATAAAGAAACGGAATTGCGGGACGACCTGGAGAGCATGCGAGACGCGATCGACGCGTATCGCGACGCTGCCGACAAGCAGCAAATTAAAACTACGCCGGGTGGGAGCAACTATCCCGCGGATTTGGAAACACTGGTAAAAGGCGTGCCGCTGACCGCGAACGCCGACAAACGCATTCGGTTTCTGCGCAAGATACCGGTGGACCCTATCACCGGGCATGCGGATTGGGGATTGCGCGCTGTGGAAGACGACATCGATTCGCGGACCTGGGGCGGCAAAGACGTGTTCGATGTGTATTCCACGTCCAGCGGTACGGCGATGAATGGGACGAGGTACGCGGACTGGTAAGCAGCGCTAAGCCGGCCCTAGCGCGGTTGGCGGCCCACGGTGACGCGATCGGTGGTTGAGCGGAAATGTTAATTCTGAATCGGGAGCGGCATTTGAACAGATGGTTGCACAGTGTCGGGCAGCATAGGCTTAGGGGCGCGGCCTCTCGTCGCCGCCAGACCGCCGGGTTCACGCTCATCGAGTTGATGATCGTTATTACCATTATCTTGATCCTGCTAGGCATTGCGGCCAGCAGCTACCGGAACGCTGTGCGTCACGCGCGCGAAGCGGTTTTAAAGAGTGATCTGCAGGAGTTGCGCAAGTCGATCGACAACTACACCTTGGACAAGCAAGCCGCGCCGCAATCACTCGATGATTTGCTGCAGGCGAAGTATTTGCATTCGATTCCCATCGATCCCATGACGCATCAAGCCGACTGGGTGCCGGTGTTCGACAATGTGGTGTTGAGTCCGGACCAAAATAACTCCGGTATGACCGACCTGCATTCCAACAGCGGGGACACTGCGCTGGACGGCACGCCTTACAACACCTGGTAGGGACTTCCTGGAGTTCGCCAAGATTCCAGCTTTTACCGGCCGCAATTTGACCGGTGCGTCCGCGTCCGCTATAGTGGTTGTGCGGGGTGGAGCAGCCTGGTAGCTCGTCGGGCTCATAACCCGAAGGTCGTCAGTTCAAATCTGACCCCCGCAACCAACCTGAGACGCACGAGGCCGGAATCCAGGATTCCGGCCTTTTTCTTGCAAAATTATCTTCCGAGCTAAAGTCGAATTTGCAACCGTTCGATTGACGGGCATCTGTGTTATTCCATCACGTTTTACCGAATCGCATGTTTTCCGCCGAGACTCCGCAAATTGCGATGGACCGCCGGAGAGTCCTGCCCGGTTCAACACATTGTCTCAACCGCTCAGCCTCTTCTGATTTTTCGCTCACCAGAAACTGTGCTCGATTTTGTGCCCACCCTGGGTCAACATCTGCGCCGTTAAGACTTTCCACCGGCTTGGCCATTGTTCCGCGCGCTCAGGATCGAGCGCGCCGTTTCAGGGCTTAGAACCGGCGCGAAACGCTTCCGGCGGATCGAAATAACACTGCTTCCAAAATTCGTCTTCGGAAAGTGTCTCTCCCGCGAGCTGCTTGACGCTGTCCTGCGTTGCGCCAATAATTCCTCCGTCGGCCGAATCGTAAATCACCACCACGCCTTCCACCGTTGCCTCGCTATCGTTCGCCGCAAACTTGCGGAATAGTCCCGCCGCGAACGACAATTTCGCGCGTGCATCGGTCTCTTTGGCGTCCTGTAATATCGGTTGCACGGTGTAAATCTTCACCATCTTTCCCTTCAAGCTTGGCCAATCTCCGGGGAACATGCCGCTTTCTTCGCGTTCCACGCGGAAGGGAGCCACATTTTCCTTCGCAGCCGCAGCCTGATCCTGCGCCGCGATGCGCGACAATATAAAATCCGTTAACTCCACGTTGCCGCGCCGCACATAGCCGCGCGAAACTCCGGAAATTCCCACGTGCAGCCACGCGCCATCGGACTCCAGGTATTCAAATTCATCCCCAGCCGCCGCCAGGAACAGCACCTTGGCGCCTTCCGCTGGGCGCGCCAGCACCGGCGTCCCGGATTTCTTTACCGCCACCAGATTCGCGGGATGGGACTGATTTTTCTGAATTTCCTGCAACTCCTGCAGTTGTTCGCTCAACTGCTGCTCGCGCTTTTCCGCTTCTTCGCGGCGAGAGCGCAGTTCCGTTAACTCACTCGCTCGCGGCGCCGCGCTGCTATTTGTGCTGATGGTTAATTGCGAGGCGCCCGGCACGCCGGAAAGATCTAGCTTAGCTTTTGGCGCCGATAAACCAGAACCTTGCCCGGAACGCCCGGCCTGCGGAGGCGCGGTGCCCAATTTCTCGTCCAGCCGGTCCAGTAAATCGAACTCCAGCCGCCCGTTGGAGGCCAAAACTTCGTAGCCCGATTTTGCCGGATCGGGATCCGCGTACCACGCCGTGATTTTGGCGCGCACCTGTGCCACCGTTCCGCCGCGCGCGCCGGTTCCTGGAAAGAGTTCGATCTCCAGTTGGTAAAACGCTCGTTCGTAGTGGCTGAACGGTTTCGGGGGCGTGGCGACAAATCCTTCCACGGTCGGCAGCTTCTGCCCTGCGTACGCTCCTAAATCCTTCAGCGCCTGGTCCACTTCCGCCTTGGGTTTGGCGAACGTCCGCGCATAGGGAATTGCCTGCTCTTGCGCTTTCGCTGCGCTCGCCAGCGTCAGCGCAAGTAACGCGACTCCAGTGGCCCGCCAAATTTTCCACCAGCGCCGTTGCGAGTGAGTTTGAATCAAGGAATAACTTCCAGTTGATCCGCGGGCAGCCACCCGCGCTGGCCGTCCGGCTCCTCAATGCCCAGCCAATACGGTGTGACAATAATAATGGCCACCTCGGTGTAAGCCGCCAACGGCGCGATGGTGGCGGCGCCGCGGAAGGGCGCCGCTTTCAAGTCCGCTCCCGGCGCTTTCACCCGGCGATCCACTTCGCGCCGCAATTTTTGTACGCGCTCCTGCAAATCTGTCACGGATTCTTGCGCGGTAGCCAGCCGCGTGGATTCGTCCTCGCGCTGATGCAAGAAATTCTGTCGCACCAATTCCGCGCTGTCCCGGCGTTTTTTTGCGTCCGCCGCTTCTTGTTCGTCCACTTGGATGGCCGTCAGCCGGTCTTGGATCACTTTGAATTCCGCGCCCTCCACCGTGCCGTCGGAAATGTGATACGTGCGGTGGGCATCCTCGACGTAAATCGCATCGATGCGCAGTCGCGAACGGTCCGGCGTCAAGGTGGTCAGCACAAACCGCACCACGACCGTGCCCTGATCCGCGCTTTCGAGAAAATGCCGCGGCGCGATCGCGGCGGTACGGACTTTATAAAATACTTGTCCCCCATGGCTCCACGGCTCGAAATACTTCGAACCGCTCGCCTGTGTTGCGCCGGTAAGCGACGGCTGTTTGTCGTAAATACTCGTTCCGTGAATGGTTTGATCTTCCAAGTCGTACTTCAGCGCGTCCAGCACATCGCGCGGCGACGCTTCCAGTTCCTTCACGAATCCCGGCCCTTCTTCACGCTCCTTACCCGCGGCCGGAAAGCACGCGGCAAAAAGCATCAGGCCAAGAACCGGCAAGGCGCAGAAGCGAGGAATTTTCCCGCCGCTCACCATCCTCCGTTGGATACCCAAATAGACCATTAGGCTTCCCGCATCTTATCTCGCCCTCGTAAGTAACCCGAATCGCGACCCGCTGTCAAATTGCGTTCCACAAATGGTCTTGATTCCAATGGCCGCCCGGCCCAACGAAAATAATTTTGGATGGATATAAGAAAACCCTTGCATTCGTATTTTTGCGGGGTTAGGATTTGCGCGGTTCAGGGACTCGGGAATTTTCCGCCGCTTCTGCTCGTCAGAAAACGGCCAAGATTCTCTACGGGCGTGTTGTCACCATTCACTTCCGGTCACGCGGTCGCACTGCGGACATGCCAATGTTCCGCTGGTGGAGTTGTAGCCGCTCTCTTTCCCTGCTCTGTTGCCACTCGTCGCAGCAATCCATCTCAAAAGTTACTTGGCACCTCTCACGCGCAGGAGGCGGTATGCAATTTGTCGATGCTATCAGTCTGACGAGAAAGTCCTTTCGTGTTGTTCCATCTCTTCTCGGTCTACTCCTCACTTCCGTGCTCCTGTTTACAGCCAACACTCCCGCCGCCGCTGCTCCCCTTTCCGCTATCAACGTCCACGCGCTTCCGGCCTTTGCGCGAAAATATGGCATGCCGTGCTCGGCTTGCCACCTTGCGTGGCCCCTGCTCAGTCCATTCGGGCAAGCGTTCAAGGATAACGGCTATCAATTGGGCAACGACCGCGATGCCCCCATTTATCAAAATCCCGCCTATTGGCCGGTAACCTTCCGGATCACTCCGCAGTGGCACCGCGAAAACGAAAATCGCGCCCAGGTCGACGATCCCACCAGCACCACCGGCGGACAGACCGAAGGCAACGTCACCACTCATGGCTTCGATTGGAGCGGTCTCGATTTCCACACCGGCGGCACCCTCGCAAAAAACGTATCCTTCTACGTCCTGCCCTCGTCGGATAACACTGGCGCGTTCCATTTCGAAACGGTCTTCGCTCGCCTCGACAATCTGGCTGGAACCTCCTGGCTTAATCTTAAACTTGGCAAATTCGAGCTCGACAACCTGCTCTCCGAAAAGCGCATTCTTACGCTGACCAACGTTTCTGGCGTTTACACCAACTATCACTTTCAACCCGCCACGGAAAACAACGGCCTCAATCCCGCCTTCCCCACATTCACCTTCGGCATCGGCGACAATCAGGTGGGCTTGGAGTTAATGGGCCATTCCAAGGATGACCGCACCCGCTACTCCGCCTCCATATTAAGTTCCAATGATGGTTCCCCCGGTTTGCCGACGAACCGCAGTTACGACGGCTTTTTCACCTTCAGCCAGGCTTTCCAAGTTGGCAGCCTCGGGCTGCAGCGCATCGGCGCATTCGACTATATCGGGCAAGCTCCGACGTACTTTCAGTTCACCGAGGGGGGCGTCGGCAACGCCGCGAACGGCCTGCCCGGCACAGGCATCGGCAACCGCAGCTTCTATCGGGCGGGGTTGATAGGTCAGTTTTTCCTTAAGAAATACGATCTGACGGCCATGTATTTCCACAGTTCCGACGACAAATACCTTGCCACCGGCACGCCCTCGAATCTCGCCCTTCCGACTGGCGCGCGCAACGCCACCTGGAATGGCGCGCTGTTTGAAAGCCATTACACCTTCAACCCGCAATATATTCTGATCCAGCGCGTGGAGCTTGTGCGCATGTCACAGCAAGCCTTGCCTGTCGATCCCACCAATGGATACATTCCCGGCGTCAGCGTCCCCTTCCAAGGCTTTGGCAACGAGGACGTCTACACTTTTGGAGGCCGGTACTATCCGTTTATCTCCACCCGCGCGGGCTTCGCCTTCCATGGCGAATATGCCTTCAGCCATCAGCGCGGTACCGCGCCGATTACCGGTCGTGACCTCGATTTCAGCAGTCTGCTCGCCGGCTTTGACTTCGCGTTCTAAGGATGGAGACGATGCGAAAACTAAACATCACTAAATTGTTCGTAGCTGTCGCCATCCTGCTCGCCGCGCCGCTGCTCGTTGCGGCACAGGAATCGCACATCGGCAAGTACGACGGCAACGCGGGCGCCGGCAAGCAGCTTTATTTCCGCTATTGCTGGGGCTGCCACGGTTTCCGTGGCGATGGCAACGGCGAAAATGCGCAGTATCTGAATATTCTGCCGCGCAATTTCGTCGCCGCCACGTTCAAGTGCCGCTCCACGGTCACCGGCACGCTGCCCACCGACCAAGATCTCTTCAACTCCATCAAGCGCGGCTTCAACAATTCCAATATGCCGTCGTGGATCGAACTTACCGATCAGAATCGCGCCGACCTCATAGCCTTCATCAAAGGCTTCTCGCCGCGCTGGAAAACAGAAAAGGCCGGTACGCCGATCACCATTCCCGCAGAGCCGCCGGTGACCGTCGATAGCATCAAGCACGGCAAAGAACTCTTCACCAAGCTGGAATGCTGGAAGTGCCACGGTCCGGAAGGCCGCGGCGACGGCCCATCCGCTTCCACGCTGACGGACAACAACGATCAGCCCATCCGCCCCTACAACTTTGCCGCCGGTTCGCGCTTTAAGTGCGGCTCCACAAATGCCGATCTGTACAAGATTTTCATCACCGGGTTAGATGGCACTCCCATGCCTTCTTTCGCCGATGTGATCAAGCCGGAAGAAGCCTGGGATCTCGTGCACTACCTGCGGACGCTGCAGGTCACCCACAAGAGCCCCGAACTCGCTCTTTGGGTCACCACGAAAGAGGGCGCGGAAATCGTGGCCTCTCAGAAAATCTATGGCACTCCAACCGGTTCCGGAATTAAACAGTAGTAGCGTTTGACCATGCTCTTCAGGAGGAGTACAAAGCATGACTCTTAAGCTCGTGTTTCTCGCAGGTTTGGTCGCGCTTGCAGCCGTCACCATGACGTCCGCGGGCCCCGGCTCCGGCACCATCAGCGGGAAAGTTACTTTTGAAGGCACGCCCGCCAAGCAAAAGACCATCGACATGTCCAAAGAGCCCTCGTGTGCCAAAGAGCACGCCACACCCATCACCACGGAAGCAGTGGTGACCGGCCCGGGCAACACGCTCGAGAACGTTGTGGTATACATCTCCGCCGGCGCGCCCGATGAGCCGCCGCCGTCGACCTCCGCCAACTTTGAGCAGAAAGGCTGCCAGTATCTGCCTCACGTCCTCGCTTTCCAGGTGGGCCAGGAACTGAAAATCTCCAACGACGATCAGACTTCGCACAACATCCACCCACTCGCCAAAATCAATCGCGAGTGGAACAAGTCTCAGCCGCCTGGCACGCCTCCCATCACCGACAAGTACGACAAAGCGGAAATGATCCCCGTGAAGTGCAACATCCATCCCTGGATGCACGGCAATTTCGCGGTGCTCAAGAATTCCCATTACGCGGTTACCGGCGCCGACGGCAGCTTCAAGCTTCCGAATCTTCCTCCAGGCAAATACACCATCACGGCATGGCATGAGCCGGATCAGGAGATGACGCAAGACGTAGAAATCTCCGGCAGCGAAAGCAAAACCGTCAGTTTTGTCTTCAAGTTGAAGCCTTACTGAGCTCGCAATTCGCGTCGTGGGTCTGCGGGCGGAGCGACTGTCGCTCCCGCCGTGCCGGATCTAAAATAGCAATCGAGCAAGCACTTTGTGTCGCCGGAGGCGGTGGTTATGGGAAAAATGTTTGCGGTAGTGCTGGTGATCATCGCGCTGCTTTCGGCGTACCCCATCGTCACTCACAAATACGTGCCGCCGGTGGACATCTCCACGCATGGCCACGCCATCGACGAACAACTCAACGACACCATGGCGGAAGCCGGCCTGGCCTTTCTGGGCGCGCAATTTCTTTTGGCATTTTTCATCTGGAAGTTTACCGGCCTCAAGCGCGATGCAAAAGTAAGCAGCATTCCCGCCGGCGCAAAAATCATGGTCGCCGCAGCCTTCATTCTGGTTGGCACGGAAGTTCTCGCCCTCGGCGTGTTTGGCCAGAAGGCTTGGGCCAATGTGTACTTCACCTCGCCGGCGCCCGACGCCCTGCAGGTCCAGGCGCAAGCCGAACAGTTCGCCTTCTACTTCCGCTATCCCGGGCCGGACGGAAAGTTTGGCCCTTTGCATCCCGATAAAATTGACGAGGGCAGCGGCAATTTTTTTGGCCTCGATCCCGCCAACGACGTCGAATCGCGCGACGACGTGGTAGCCGCTGAAATGGCCATCCCCGTTAACAAAGAAATCCACATGCTGATGCACGCCAAGGATGTCGGCCATTCTTTCTTCGTGCGCGAATTGCGCATCCAGCAGGATTTTGTCCCCGGCCTGGATCTTTCGCTGCACTTCACCGCCACCAAAATCGGCAAATACGAAATTGTCTGCACCCAGCTTTGCGGTTTGGGCCACTACAACATGAAAGCGTACCTGAACGTCCTCTCGCAGGACGATTTCGATAAGTGGATGAAGGAAAAGATCGCCGAGCAGTAAGCATTGCAAATTGCATCGCGGTTCGTTCAACGTAGCATCCGAGCGAGGTTTAAGAATGGAAGAAACGTCGGCCCAACCAGCACACGTTCACGCTCCACCCCAGGGCTTCCTCTGGAAGTACGTCTTTAGCCTGGACCACAAAGTCATCGGCAAACAGTATTACGCCTTGGCCCTCGTGGCGGTTTTTACCGGCATGGTGCTCTCCTGGCTCATGCGTTTCCATCTGGTCTGGCCAAACGCCCATATTCCGGGCCTCGAATTTCTCTCCAAAGTTGGCGCGCCCGGCGGCGTCATCACCCCGGAATATTATCTTTCGCTGCTCACCATGCACGGCACGTTGATGGTTTTCTTCGTGCTCACCAATGCGCCCTTCGCCGCCTTCGGCAACTATTTTCTGCCCATTCAAATCGGCGCCGAAGATATGGCTTTCCCGCGCTTCAACATGATGTCCTTCTGGGTCACCTTCAGTGCGTTCATCGTGCTGGTTCTGGCATTCTTCATTCCCGATGGTCCGCCCATTTCCGGCTGGACCGCTTATGCCCCGCTCAGCGCCGTCGGCTCCGACGCCGGCCCCGGTCTAGGCTGGGGGCAAAACTGCTGGGCCATCTCCATCGCGCTCTTTTGCGCAGGTTCGCTGCTTGGAGCATTGAATTTCATCGCCACCACCATCGATCTGCGCGCCAAGGGCATGACCTTCATGCGCATGCCCATTTGCACCTGGGCCTGGTTCATCACTTCGTGCATCGCGTTGCTGGCGTTTGCCGTGTTGCTCCCAGCGTGCATTTTGCTCATTCTCGACCGCACCGCGGGCACCAGTTTTTTTATTCCTTCGGGCTTGGTGGTCAGCGACAAGTTGCAGCCGCATTCGGGCGGCTCTCCTCTGCTCTGGCAGCACCTCTTCTGGTTCTTCGGCCATCCGGAGGTGTACATCGCCATTCTGCCCGCCGCCGGCATCGTCTCGCACATTCTCATCAACAGCATGCGCAAGCCCCTGCTCAGCGCCAAAGCCATCATCTATTCGATGATGTCCATCGCGTTCCTCAGCTACATGGTCTGGGGACATCACATGTTCCTCAGCGGCATGAATCCCCTTTCCGGCCTGGCGTTTTCGTTTCCCACGCTGACCATCACCATTCCCGCCACCATCCTCACGCTCATCTGGCTTGGCAGCCTCTACGGCGCGAACATTCGCATCACCGCCGCGTCGCTCTTTGCGCTGGGCTTTATCTCCATGTTCGTCAGCGGCGGCGTAAGCGGATTCTTTCTCGCCCAGCCTTCCATTGACATTTATCTCCACGCCACCTATTTCGTCGTCGGCCATTTCCACATGGTCATGGGCGTCGCCGCGCTGTTCGGTGTTTTTTCCGGCACCTATTTCTGGTTCGGCAAAATGACCGGTCGCATGATGAACGAAACACTCGGCAAGCTGCATTTCTGGATCACCTTCATCGGCACCTACTGCATCTTCATGCCTTTCCATTATCTGGGGCTAGTCGGTAACATTCGCCGCTACTCCACCTTCGTGGACGATTTCATGGGCCCGCTGATGCCCTTGCACAAATTCATTACCATCGCCGCCTTGATCACCGGCGCTGCGCAATTTATTTTTCTTTATAACTTGATCTACAGCCGCTTTAAGGGCGCGCCGGCTCCGGACAATCCCTGGGAAGGCACCACGCTCGAGTGGAGCGTGCCGTCTCCTCCCCCCTGGAACAATTTCGGCGACAAGCATCCGATCATCTACCACGATCCGTATCAGTACGGCGTGAAAGGCTCGAAAGGCGATTACATCATGCAGGATTCGCCGGAACAGGCGGCCATACCCGCCAGCGGCGACTAAATCAAGTTGCCGCCGTCGCCGCGATTGGCGGCCGACGCGCCCAGCCGTTGTAGCGGCCGCCTTCTGAGGCGGGCGCCTTTGGCGATGAGGCAAGCACATCGATAGGTAGCATCAAAGAGGCCCAAAAGCATGTCCACAACCATCCACCCGCAAGTAGCCGCCGACGCCGCGCCGCTGACACGCGCGCAAATTTCGGCCGCCGCAATTTCCCGTGTCCGCCGCAGCACCGCCGCCGAAGCCTCCCACAGTGGCATCTGGGTCGGCATCTTCGCCATCACCATGTCTTTCGTGGCCTTCACCAGCGCCCTCTTCGTGCGCGAAGGCACAACCGACTGGTCCCACCTCGCTCTTCCGAACATTCTCTATTGGAATACCCTGGTCCTGATGGTGAGCAGCGCTACTCTCGAAATGGCCCGCCGTTCCATCTTTGCCGGACAAGAATTTCACTCTGGTGTGGAACGCTCCGGCTCCGGCTGGCTTGCCGCCACGCTAATCCTCGGACTCGTCTTCGTCGCCGGCCAGTACGCCGCCTGGACGCAGTTGTCCGCGCAAGGTCTCTATCTCTCCACCAATCCCAATAGCTCTTTCTTCTACGTTCTAACCGCCGTTCACGCGTTCCATCTGCTCTGCGGTGTTCTGGCGCTCGCATGGTTGGTAGCTCTCCGCGTTGGGAAGCATTCCACCATGCGCCGCCGCAGCTTTGAGTCCACCGCCATTTACTGGCATTTCATGACCGCGTTGTGGGTCTATCTGTTGATTATTTTGCGCACCAAGTTGTAGTCGGGTGAAGGGTTGCAGTCAGGCGAAGGGAGCATCACTGTGAGCGAGTCGGAAGCGGCAATTCACGGGCACGGCACTGCCTACGTGGAAGAGTCTCCATACGCCATCCCTTCACGCAAGCTGACCATGTGGCTGTTCATCATCTCGGACGCCGTCACCTTCGGCGCCCTGCTGATGGCCTACGGCTATTTGCGCTTCGCCAGCTCCGATTGGCCCACGCCGTTCAAGCTTAGCCCAAGCATCGTGAACGTCATGCTCATGACCTTCGTGCTGCTCACCAGCAGCCTCACCATGCTCGGCGCCGTCGACGCCGCTAAACTCGGCGACAAAGCCAAAACCGCCCGCTTCATGTGGTCCACCATTCTGCTCGGCGTAATCTTTGCCGGCCTGCACCTTCGCGAATGGCTCGGCATGATCGCTGAAGGCGTGCGGCTGTTCCAGAACCCCTGGGGCTCGGCCATTTTTGGCGCTTCCTTTTTCAGCATCACCGGTTTGCACTTGCTCCACGTGCTCTGCGGCGTCATCGCTTTGATCGTCGTCTCGCGCAAATACGCCAGCGGGCGGTTGACTGCCGGCCACGTCGAAACCACCGGCTTGTACTGGCATTTCGTCGATCTCGTGTGGATGTTCGTCGTGCCGCTCGTCTACCTGACGAACATTCAGCACTAAAGGGCATCACACAAATATCGGCGCAGAAAATAACGGCGTAAGAACTACGAAAGGACCAAAAACAATGGCCGCTGCAGCAAACTCAAAAAACGTAATCGCCAGATATCTTCCGGTCTATTTCATTTTGTTGTTTATCGCCGCCATCGAGTTTTTCGCGGCCTTCCGCATCACCAATATTCAAGCGCTTCTGCCCATGCTGCTCGGCCTGGCCCTCTGCAGCGGCGCACTCGCCCTGCTGTACTTCATGCACCTAGTCGACGAGCGCCGCAGCCTCTTCCTCTCGCTCATCCCCGCCACAATTTTCGTCCTGATCATGATGAACATGTTCTGGTCAGACAGCTACCGCCTCTTGCACATGAAGCCCTTCGCCCATTAAGCAGCAGCGCGGTGTTCTTGCCTTGTGTAGGTGCCGGACTTTAGTCCGGCCTGCGTGACGCGGACACGCTAAAATTGAACACGATTGACGCCCGCCAAGCGCGGGCAGATAATCACCAAGAGGTTGCGCCCATGCACAAAAAACGAAACGCCCTCACCACCATCGCCAAACGCTCCTCGCTTCTCCTAAGCGCCCTGCTTCTCCCCGCCCTAGCCCAAGCCCAAAACTGCGCCCTCTGCTACACCCAAGCCGCCGGCTCCGGCCAGCGCTTCATCGCTGCTCTGCGCAGCGGCATCCTCATCCTGATGATCCCGCCCATGGCCATCACCATCGGCATCGCCGTAATGGCCTACCGCAAACGCAACCAATTCAACGAAGACTAACAACGCGCCGCGCGCGATTCCTTTGTAAGGGCGCAACATGTTGCGCCCCAGCTTGCCCAGGCGTAAGCCATCACCGCGAACTCTCGTCTTTTCCTGAAGCCCAGCGCACACTCCGTGAACACCCGCCCACCCCATCAAGGCAAATCCAAATCCAGCGAATAAATATCCGTTAACCCACGCTCCAGCATCACGTACAGCGATCCATCTTTCCCCACCCCGCTGAAAATGCAATGGCTGGCGCTCGCTCGCAAAATGTCTCCAAATCCCGTCACCCGCGAAACCGTTCCCGATACCATTTCCTTCTTATAAACCGATTCATCCGCATCCAGCGCATCCTGAAAATACACCGCCGAACCGTCCGCCACCCAATACGCCGCGCTCAGCATCCCGCCGGAAGCGCCTTCCCTCCACGTCTCCTTATGCATGTCATAAATCATCAGCCGTTGACGCGATTCGTCCAGCGCCGCGATAAAGTTGCCGTCGGGAGAAGCCCGCGGCAGGCTCAACCCATTCGTGTCCGGCAATTCCTTGAAGATCCCCGTGGTCGGCTCCAGAAAATACAGTCCGTATTCCGGATGCGTGCGTGGATTGCGCATGCTCACGATCAAGCGATAGCCGTCCGGCAGCCAGTCCGCGCTCGCTGCTTCCCAGTCCTTCGGCGCCACCGGGCGCAGCGCCCCGCCATCTGAAGACAACAAATAAATTTGCCCCGTTTGCCCAGGCCGAAATCCGGTGAACAGCAATTGTTCGCCCTTCGGCGACCAGCGCGGATCCACTCCCCGCAGCGGCGGGTTCGTCAACCGCAGCCGCGAGCTCCCATTGGCGTGACTGCTCCACAGCGATCCATCCGGCCGGTCCACATACGCCACTACATCCCCGTCCGGCGACACGCTGGCTTGTTCCGCGGACGTTCCAACCCCCATCGTTTCCGCTCGGCCGGCCCGCGCATCCATCTTTTGCAGTTCGCGATGCGAACGGAAACTGAACGCAAACACGCGCGTCCCCGTTTCCGCCGGAATCGCCACGTGCAACGAATCGGGTCCGCTGGTCAGCGGGAAAGGTCCGCGTTGCGAACGGCGATACCAGTTCCAGGTATCCCGCGTGCCCCACAGATTGCATTCATATTCTTCGCAGCCCGAAAATAAAAAATATTTTCCGTCCGCCGTCCAGCTCCCCGCGGATTGCCGCGGCGGTTCCGCGTTCACCATCACCACCGGATGCAGTCCGCTGCCATTTGCGGACATCTCCCAGATCGATTGCCCAGTGTATTGTCCGGCAAATTGCCCAGCGAATTGTTCTTGCGCGTCTCCGGTTTCCACGGTGAAGCGGATGGTCGCTCCATCCGCGGACCAAGCGGGCGATCGCGCCCTTCCGTTCACGTGCGCCAGTTCATGCAGCATTGTGCCGTCTCGGTGCACCGAAAAAAGTTTTGCGCCCTCCACAAACACGATTTGCGTTCCGTCCGGCGACCATGCCGGATCCGAACCTGTCGCTTCGCCCAGTCGGCGCGGCTCGCCGCCCTGCACCGGCCACAGCCACAAGGGCATTTCATCCTGGCGCCGTGCAAACTGCCCGATCACAAATTGCGAATGATCGGGAGAAATCGCAAACAGCCGCGTATTCCGAAACGGCGCGGCTATCTTTTCCGCGTTCCCCCCTTGCACGGAAGTCTGCATCAGGCTCCAGTGATCGCCTTCGCGCTCCAGGAAAAAGATCCGCGTCCCGTCGGAGACGATTCCGCCCCACTCCTCAATCCGCCCGCCGTAAGTAATTCGGTTCATCCGTTGCACGCTGGGTCGCGGCACCGGATAAACAATGTAAAAGAGCAGCCATGACCCGAACAAAATTGCCAGGGTCAGGAGCAGCGTGTCGAACCAGCGCTGGGCCCGCTCTGCCCGCTGGTGGTCCCATTGCGCCGCCAGCGCCGCTTCCGCCGAGAGGCCCGGATTGAGCCGCAGGCGCACCTCGATCGAACTGTCGTCGTTCTGCGTTGAGGTAATCGGCTGGGTCTCGGCCGATGGGTTGCGCGCCACGTGAATCGGGGCCAGAAAGCGGTACCCTTGCCGAGGCACCGTCTCGATGAAGCGCGGATTTTCCGCGTCGTCCTGCAGTGCGGCACGCAGCTTTTTCAGCGCTGCGTTCAAGCTCCCGTCAAAGTTGACGTGCGTGCCTTCCGGCCACAGTGCTTGCCGCAGTTGCTCCCGGGTTACGATTTCACCCGGACGCTGTAGTAATAGGGATAGAATACGAAATGGCTGATCCTGCAGCTTCACCCGCGTACCCTGGCGCGTCAGCACGCCGCTGGCTAAATTGACCTCGTATAGGCCAAATCGGTGGGTCGGCGAAAGATCGATTCCAGCGCCTTGCAAGATGAACAATCCTTGATATTTGAAGCGCGCCCACTATAACACGAGTGTGGCAGGTCTGGCATTGAGCTGTTCATGTGACTTGTTAAAGCTATTTGTTTACAACGCATTAGTAGTTCATGGTATCTTCACAGGCATTTCCGTTGACGGCCGCTACCCATTCAAGGTACTCCCGTAGGAGCCGACCGGAGCATTGCCCGTTTTGACGTGCGAACTGGTGCGGAATTCCTTGTTCGGTAAATAGGAGGCCTTGGGAAAAGAAAAATCTTAAGCCTGTAGTCCCAAGAACCAATCGGGGCACTTTCGATTCGCTTCCCGGCCACAACTGATCATTGTGGCAGACGGAGTGAACGCCAGTGTCCCGATTACATTTTCCCCCACTATTTCTGCTCTGCTGTTCTTCCGTACCTGGTTTGCCGCCGGATTCGTCGACGCGTAGCTGCCGAGCTTTAGCTCGGCCTCGTTTGATTTCGCCTGAGCGAGTAGCCATCGGTGACGGGAGCCGCGACGGTCGCAGGAATTAATGGTTACCCCAGAAATGTGGCCGATTTGATGCCACCTCGGATCCAGTCTGACACCACCTACGAGGGACAATCCGACTTTCGCGCGGTGGCCAGCGTGGTCTACCATTGCGGTTCACGGGAGCGGTACGTCGGAAGAAGTGGTTCTTGCTGTTGTGAAAGATAGTGCTTCGCGGGCTATTTGTTCGAGTTAGCGGGGTTTGTCCGCTCTGGGCCGGACACGGTACAATCGCGGCTGCTTGAGAGTGTAGCGATTCAGGAGTGAAGAGCTATGAGGTGGACTTGGGCGCGTGGCGTGATGGTGGCGCTGATCTTGGGCGCATCGGGTGCGGTGACGGACGCGCAGAATAAGCTGTCAACGCACTGGGAAGAATTGACCGGGCCGGACTTTCGCGACGCCATCCAGCAGGCCAAAGGCACTTGCCTGCTGCCTTTCGGTATCCTGGAAAAGCATGGCGCCCATCTGCCGCTGGGAACCGACCTGCTCGACGTTCGCTACGCGGCGCTGCACGCTGCCGCGGACGAGTACGCCGTGGTGTTCCCCGAATACTATTTCGGACAAATCTCTGAAGCCAAACACGAACCTGGAACGGTGGCATACAGCCGCGAAATCCAGTTGGCGTTGCTGCAGGAGACCACGGACGAGATGGCGCGCAACGGGTGCAAGAAAGTTCTCATCGTGAACGGCCACGGCGGAAACGAGAGCCTGCTTCCCTACTTTGCGCAAACGCAACTCGATAAATTTCATGATTACGTGGTGTACATTCAGTGGGGCGGCTCGAACGATGAGCACAATCCCCTGCATACCGACAAACTGGACATGCATGCCGGGCAATCGGAGACTTCCAAGATGCTCGTGGCGCGACCCGATGTGGTTCACATGGATCGCGCGTCGCAAGAATCTGGTGCGGACCTCAATCGCGTGCATTTGCCGGAGACGGTGTATACCGGGATTTGGTGGTATGCGAAATTCCCGGATCATTATTCTGGCGATGGATCGCTGGCGAATAAGGAGTTGGGCCAAGCGGATATGAATGCTTGGGTGGCGACGCTGACGGAGGCGATTCGGGCGGTCAAAGCGGATGATGAGAGCCTGAAATTGCAAAATGAGTTCTTTGAGAAGAGCAAGCGTCCGCTGGACACGAAACAATAAAACGCGAGCTTTGTGAACTGCAGAATGCCGGCACACTCCTATTTCTGTCTCTTGGCGAGCGTTCTGCGCGGTACTAGGCTGCCTTGCCGTCGCATAATTGATGCATTTCGGGCGATATTTGGAGTGGATACCCCCCTCCGGTTTTGCGTAAGTGTTCATTCTGCTGGGGTTAAAGTCCTTTGTTTTGATACAGATTTGTAAGTGTTCATTCTGCTGAAGTTAGCGGCGTTTTGTGGTTACTTATTTGCTACGGGGTGTACTGGTATTCCCAAAGAGAATAGTACCCCCCTGGCGGGGGAGCGACTTCGAGAGTGAAGCGGCGAGCCGAGAGCGAGACAGAGGATAACCGGAGAGAAAACGGATCTTATCTTCCGAGGCGGATGGTCCGCGAGGGACGTTCAGGCGATGGGACGTAACGATTCCGTGGTGAAAACGAAGGAGCGAGAAGGCGCTTGGGCCCTGGGGCTGAAAAATGTGGGTTGACCGGTGGGGTGGGGTGAGGTACGGTAAATGAGTATGGTTGATGTGCGGCCCTTCTCGATGCTCATGATCAGGACAGAGTGTTGCCGTCTCTGTTGCTGCGGGTGTGGGCTGGGAGAGGCGAGCCGCTAGGGAACTGAACCGCAACTCGATGCTCTTCCCGCCCCCACGACTGGTTCGTGGGTTTTTTGTTTTCGGGCGGCAATTTTTGCGCGAGGTTGCGGCTGCGCGGCCGCCGGAGGCGCGCAATAAAAAACATTTTGAGTTTGTTCCAAGGCGCGGTAGCCAAGTGGTAAGGCAAAGGTCTGCAAAACCTTCATCGGCGGTTCGATCCCGCCCCGCGCCTCCAGATTTTCATATCACGTTACAGAAACGAACGCTTACTGCTTGGGCGCGGCAAGCGCTCCGTTCAGAGATACGGCGCCAGAACGGAGAAGATCAACTTTCGCATGAACGGCTCCTACTCAAGAAGAATAAGCGCTGTAAATATAGTCGCTGGCGTAGGTTTGTGACGCAGAATTTCTATCACGAGCGTGGCGGTGAATTTGCGCCCGACGCTCTTCATTTTTAGCGGGCGAAGGTTGCGGCAGTTTCAGCGGGACTTGCGCAGTTGGTCGATCCAACGGGCCAAGGTGCCTTCCGAGGACGGATCGATATCGACAAACTCGACCCCCATGCCGATACGGGGTTTGACGATACGTACAACCCCAAATGCCTCGATCTGCTGGTCCTTGCGTTTCAGGGTGATGCGCGTTCGGCCATCGGCGAGCAGTGGACGGGAGGTGCACACAAAGCATCCGCCCAGGGAGAGATCGGAAGTGACGCCTTCGATGCGAGCGCCGGAGGCCAGATCGAGGAGTTCGGCGTCCGCAGCAAACGGATAACGAATGGCATAGCGGCGATCCCGAACCGCGGGACTGCTAGGCTGGCTTTTGGAACGTCGATCGTCCATAGAAATTACGTTGCTCATGAAATGGGCTGGTTGCCAGAGCGCGAGCGGCTACCGGAGACAGTAACTCTCGATACGTCAGTTTGCACCAGTCCTGGCATTGGCGACAGTCCGCAACGCGCAAAGTGAACGAAAGAGGTAATAAGGCTCCAGACAGTCGGACTCTGTCTTAGGCCCGTTCCCCAAGATTCGGTCCCGAAGATTATTGTAGGGAACGACAAGCTGGCACATACCCGGCGCGTTCACCGGATTGCCTCGTGCTAACCTGCAAGAGCAGTCAAGCTATCGTCCGAAATGAAACCATGACCTCAGACGGCTACCGTCAAAGCGACCGCGTGAGTTTTCGTATGCCCGTGGAGGTTTCGTGGCTTGCGACCGGCGGAATCGCGGTTAAGCACACGGCGCAGACCCTGCTGGTGAGCCGCAACGGCGGGGTGCTGCGATTGGCGGAAAAACTCAACGCCGGGCAAGAAGTTACACTGCGCCGGCAACAAGAGGGTGATCAGTGGAAGTCTGCCCGGGCGCGCATCGTGGCGGAGATCGACCGCGACGGCGACGGCTTCCTCTATGCTATGCACCTTCTGGAACCTCGGCTCGATTTTTGGGACATTGACTTCCCGGCCCCCCACAAATCCGAGGAAGCCTTGGCCCGCCTGTTAATGGAATGTGGCTTTTGCCAGCGGCGTGAAGTGGTGTACCTCAACGAAGCGGATTTGAAGTCGTTTGAAATTCGCAAGTGCGTGGCACGGCATTGCAAATACTGCGACTCTCCCGCCATCTGGATCGAAGCGGCCTCGGAATCCGCGGCAGCCGATCCCCCGGGGATGCGGCCCGTAGTGCCCGAGGACCGCGTTTTGCCGCGCAGGAATCGCACCCGCGTGAAAGCTCGCGTGCTGGCCTGCATTCGCCGGCGCGGTTTTCAGGAAGAGATTGCCGTATGCGAGGACTTGTCGAAAGGCGGGATCAGCTTTCGCAGCCGCAATGAGTATCCCGAGGGTACGCGCGTGGAAGTGGCCGTGCCGTTCACGCCAGGAAGCAGCGCGATCTTCGTGCCGATTCGTATCGTATTTTCGCAGCCGATCGTTTCCGCCGGTTTATTTCGTCACGGCGCCGCGTACATTAAACCGCCCATCGACTTCGGCGGCTAGTGGCTAGTGCAACGTGGAGTTAGCTGACCGCCGAGGCGGTATCGCGCTCGCGGCTACGACGATGCAAGTAGTGCATGGCAATATTCAGATAAATATCGCCGCAGGGCGTTTCGAGGCACAACACCAGGGCTTCGGTATCCACGCTATTGGCCAAGCCTTCTTCGTTCACATGAATTTCCGGCGGAAACACCTTAAAGCGAAAGCCCTGATCGTTGAGTAGCGTCACGGAATTGCCGATGACCATGTTGGCGAGCTCGCAAACCGTTTCGCGTACTACTTGATCGGTAGGCTGAACCTCCATACCCGCCAGTTGCCCGGCAATTTTGATGGCCACCTCGGGCGAGATATCCAGGATGACGCGTCCCTCGATGTCGCCCTTGATGGCGATCAACGCCGCCACACCCTTTCGGCGGTAAGCATTTTCATCCATGGAAAGGTCGGCAATCTTGGCCGGCGCCTGTAGCGTCTCCGAAAAAACCGAATCCGCAGCGTCAATGAAAGGCTGAATCAGTTCCATTCTCATGAGCTATGCTCTCCCGCGAAGGCCACGGGGGCCCCCGCCGCAGTAGGATCGTCACTCAGCACGTAGCGAAGAATCTCGTATAACACTTCCGGCTTGACGGGCTTTTGCACGAAATGCTTGGCGCCTTTTTGCAGCGCGGCCAGGATGTTTTCCTGGTAGCCGACGCTGGAGACCATGACAATGCGGGCGTGCGCGTGCTGGCGCACGATGCGTTCGACGGCCTCGATGCCTTCCATCTGCGGCATGGTGATGTCCATCAGCACCACATCGGGCTTGGTGCGGTTGAACTCCGCGATGGCCGTAAGACCGTCACCCGCTTCTCCGGCGATTTCGCCACCGAACATCTCGATCATCTTCATCAGATTCTTACGGGCGAAGACGGAATCATCCACCACCAGATAGCGGACGGGCTGATTGTCTTTTCGAAGTAGAGCCGCGAATTGTGCCATAACCATCTCCTGTCCTCTTGGCGCATCAACTGCGTTGCGAGGAAACGGGCGTGTTCTCAGATTTTTCGTTCTTGTCGGGCTTTTGAGACTTTTCCTGTGAGGCGCGGTCCGTTCCGCACTGTGCTACGAGAAACGGAGCGAGCCCTTCCAGGGGAATAATCTTGTTGGCGTAGCCTTTGTTGATGGCGGCGCGAGGCATGCCTCCAACGACGCAGGTTTCTTCACTCTGCGCGGCGGTCACGCCGCCGGCCGCTTTGATCGCGCCCAATCCTTCGGCGCCGTCTTCGCCCATGCCGGTCATAATCACTCCGATGGAC
>Ga0209139_10000057_pt1 | contig 29272 bp, 24 predicted proteins | sample BogFormECP14_OM3_FD_188246 | JGI IMG/M metagenome (GOLD analysis project Ga0209139, IMG submission 188246) | Bog forest soil microbial communities from Calvert Island, British Columbia, Canada - ECP14_OM3 (SPAdes) (version 2) | ecosystem: Environmental > Aquatic > Freshwater > Wetlands > Bog ...
GGAGGCACGGCGATGCGCTGCACAGAACCACGCAGGCTAGCAGAACGCGCGTCAGGCGCACGGTGCCGCCTCGCGTAAAGCAAAATGCTCGATGGCTGCGGCGACGCCGCTTTCGTCATTGCTCGTGGTCTCGTGCCATCCGAAGCCCTTCAGTTCCGCCACGCCGTTTCCCATGACCACCGGAATACCCGCGAACGTGAGCATCTCGAGGTCATTGTGGTTGTCGCCGATCGCCAGAACTTCGTTGCGGCTGATTCCCCGCAACGCCGCCCATTCGGCGAGCGCGGCTCCCTTCGAACAGACTGGATTGATCACATCGATCATCGAAAAATTTCTAGTCTCGTAGACTGTTACGGCAAGCGCGAACTCCTGTGTGAACGAGGCGCTGCGCAGCACAGCTTCCGCTTCTCGCATACGGGCGACATTTCCGCTCAGCATTACCTGGATTGGATCTTCGGTGAGGCAGCTTTCGAGCGGATCGGCGAATCCCAGGAACTCGCGATTGCGGGTGTAGTACGCGGAGCGGATAGGGTCGTCCATATTCAAAGATTCCAGCACGATCTGGTTTTCGCGAGCCCGGTCGAAGACAACTCCCGAGCAATCTCGCCAGGGCTGCGTAAGCTCCAAGACGCGGGCTGCGGTCCCGCGCGGCAGCATGTGACGCACGTGCGTCGCGCCGTCTTGCGTCCGAATGACGGCGCCGTTGCTGACAATCATGGTCAGCGGCGCATCGATCTGGAGCGCAATCGGGAGAGCAAAGTTGTAACGCCGGCCGGTTACCAGAGCAACCTCGATGCCGCGACGGGTCGCCGCCGCGATGGCGGCACGATTGGCCTCTGGGAGTTGCCATCGGCTGTCCAGAAGCGTTCCGTCAATGTCCAAGGCGATTAGCCTCACGCTCATTCCCCTATTATACCGTTAAAATGTGATGCTCAGGGGAACGCCGGCGGCCACCTGCCCTTCGAAAGTACGGCCAAAGAGGGCCGGGAGTACGGCAAACGGGAGCTAAGGAACTGCCAAAATGTCTGTGTTAGACTTTTCCGCTATGCCGAAGCAAACAAATGTCTTGGAACTGGGGTGCTGCGCTTGCGCGAAGACGTATGACGCGTCGATTGAGCAGCATCTGTGCACCTGCGGCAAGCCGCTGCTGGCCAAGTACGATCTGAAACGCGCGGCGGCTACGTTGACGTTAGAAGGGCTGAAGTCGCGCCCAGCGACGCTGTGGCGCTACGCCGAGGTGCTCCCAGACGACCCGCCCGTGACGTTAGGGGAAGGCATGACGGCGTTAATCTCCGCCAAAAGGCTCGGAGAGGCTATCGGCGTATTTAACCTGCTGGTTAAGGACGAAGGGCTGAATCCGACGGGATCGTTTAAGGCTCGAGGTATGACGGCGGCTGTCACCCGCGCCAAGCAACTGAATGCAAAGGTTTTAGCCGCACCAACGGCCGGGAACGCGGGTGGTGCGTTGGCTGCCTATGCCGCAGCGGCCGGAATTCCGGCGGTGATCGTCATGCCAGCGGACACGCCTTCGGCGAACGTGATGGAATGCCAGGCGTTTGGCGCTAAGGTCATCAAAATAAATGGCTTAATTTCCGATTGTGGCAAGTACGTCGCACAGCACAAAGACAGCGAAGGCTGGTACGACGTCTCCACGTTGAAGGAGCCTTATCGCGTGGAAGGCAAGAAGACCATGGGATACGAGTTGTGGGAGCAGCTTGGCGGTAAGCTGCCGGATGTGATTTTTTATCCCACCGGAGGGGGTGTGGGGCTCATCGGAATGTGCAAGGCGTTTGACGAGATGCAGGAGATGGGTTGGATTGGAGCGGAGCGGCCGCGAATGGTCGCGGTGCAGGCTGAAGGGTGCGCTCCGATTGTAAAAGCATGGGAGGCGGGAACGGCTACTTCGGAGTTCTTCGAGAATGCCGCGACTCTAGCTTCGGGCCTTCGAGTTCCTGGGCCGCTCGGTGACTTCCTGATTCTACGGATGCTCAGGCAGACTAACGGGACGGCTTTGACGGTCACGGACGAGGAAATGTTGCAGGCAGGGAAGGAACTCGCATCGCTTGAAGGGATTTTTGCAGCGCCGGAAGGGGCAGCAACTGTGAGCGCTGCGCGCGAACTCGCGGCGTCTGGCTGGATCAAGCCAGACGAAACTGTCGTGCTGTTCAATACGGGTACCGGTTATAAATACTCGGAAGCGTGGCAGCGCGCTTTGCAGGCATAAATTTTATGAAAACACACCGGATCTACTACGACGACGCCTTCGAGAAAGAATTTCAGGCGCGCATCATGCATTGCGAAGTTTTGCCGCCGGATGTGAACTCTGGAATTACCGGGCAAGTTTGGGGACTCGTGCTCGACCGCACGGCCTTCTATCCGACTTCGGGAGGGCAGCCGAACGATCTCGGCAAAATTGGAGACGCCAATGTGCTCGATGTCCGCGATGACGGCGACGAAATCGTTCACCTCGTTGACCGAAAACCCAGCAATCCCGACGTTCTAGGCTGCATCAACTGGCCGCGCCGTTTCGATCACATGCAGCAGCACTCCGGACAGCATTTGCTCTCGGCGATGTTTCAAGAGCGCTTCGGAAGGCCTACCGTGTCGTTTCATCTTGGAGCCGATCTGAGCACGATCGATTTGCAAGGTCCTGAGCCGTCGGAGGAGATTCTTGAGGGTGCGGAGCGCGCGGCCAACAGGGTCATCTTCGAAGATCGGCCCTTAACTGTTCGCTATGGAACGGCAGAGGATTTGGCGGAGCTTGGTGTGCGCAAGAAAGTGGAGCGCGAGGGAATCTTGCGGGCCATCGAAATCGAGGGAGTCGACCTGCAGCCTTGCGGAGGGACGCACGTAAAGAGTACCGGCCAGATTGGGACGCTGCTTGTGCGGCGCTGCACGAAGATGCGGCAGGATTGGCGCGTGGAATTCGTCTGCGGCGGCCGGGCTGAACGCACGGCGCGGCAGGATTTTCTGCGTCTCCGCGGGGCGGCGGAGAAGTTGAGTTGCGCGCCCGAGGAATTGATTGCGGCTGCCGGACGAGCGCTTTCTGAGCGCGACGCTAATTTCAAGCGAACCCGAGGGCTTCTCGAACGGTTAGCGGAAGTCGAAGCGGCGCAGTTCGTGCGCGAAACTGCTGCGCGCCCCGATGGCATTCGCGTGATTGTTCGAGCATTTCAGGAAATCGAGCCTGAATTTCTAGGATACTTCGCGACGCACGCCGCAAAAACGGAAAAGACAATCGCCCTGTTGGCCGAGCAGGGAACGGGGCACATTCTTTTCGCGCAAAATCCTGCTGCCGGCGGCGACGTGAATGGCCTTTTGAAAGAAGTGCTGGCTAAGTGCGGAGGTAAAGGAGGAGGCACGCGCGACTTTGCTCGCGGCCGTCTCGAAGACGCCACGCAGGCTACGAAAGCGCTGGCACTCGCCGAGGGATTGTTGTCTGGGAAGCAGACCGCCGCGTAGCGCGGGCGAGCCCGTTAGAAGAGGCGCGTGCGGACGCGATCCGGGATGTGCCGCAAATCAATCAGGGTGAGAAAATCGATGGTCTTGAATTCGCGGTCGATCGCGGGCGGGCCGCAGAGCCGGGCCGACACGTCGAGGTAAGCGCGAAACAGACGCGGTGTGGCGGGTGCTGGCGTTCCGTTATTTACTGCGCGGCATGTAAATTCCGGTCGGGGTTTTGTACGCAGCGGCGGCTCGATGAGATATTTCTCGCGCAGTTGTTCGTACAGAGCCATCCCCTCGTTTTCGTCCTGCGAAGTCACGGAACTGCAGCCCAGCAAATAGCGAGCGCCACAACTCATCGCGTATCTCGCGATGCCTTTCCACAGCATGTGCAGGACCGCGGAATTGCGATAGTCGGTGTGGACGCATGCGCGGCCGAGCTCAAGCACTTCCGCACGAAGCCCTTCGAATGGCGTGAAATCGAAGAACTGCTCGCTGTAGAAACCCAGATTTCCTTTGGCGCGAAAACCGCTCTGCATGCGGTACGTTCCCACGAGTTTGCCCGAGGTGGTGTCGCGGACCATGAGATGATCGCAGATAAAATCGTAGCGATCGCGATCGAGCCCGATGCGCGCGGAGCTTTCGAGGCCCTCACCGAGCTCGCAATTGAAGACCAGATAGCGGAGACGCTGGCAAGCGATCAGGTCTTCCAGCGATTCGGCCATGCCTGCCCGGAATTGAGTTGTGGAAGCGAGGGGATTCTCGCAGCCGTGCTCCAAGACAGTCGTCAGTGCCATGATTTAAGTGTCGAACGAGTTAAATTACAGGAGTGTTTCAGCCGCATGAATTGCGGGTTTCTCGGGGGTATCTGATGCGAAACAAGGCATTTGGACGCCCACACTTACAACCGAAGCAGCATCGCGCGCCCAGAAAGTAATACCCACAAATCTTTTCTTAGCGGCCGGTCTGATCCGCTTGTTTTGTGCCTTCTCGCTTCTTCAGGAATTCCTGAACCTCTGCGCTAGTAGGCATCGACGGCTGTGCCCCGCGACGCGTGACAGAAATTGCGGCGACGGCCGAGGCCCACGAAGCGGCGAGCGCGGGATCATGGCCTTCGAGCAGGGCCGACGCAAACGCGCCGTTGAAAGCATCGCCGGCTGCCGTCGAGTCAATCGCCTGAACTGGGTAAGCTGGGACGTGAATCCTCCGGCCGTCCGTGAGCGCGAGAAAACAGCCGCGCTGGCCGAGTTTGAGAAGAACGTTTTTGCTGCCACGCTGCAACAGCGTTTCCGCAACTTCCTGCAATTCCTCGTTGGGAACGTCCTGCGATTTGAGCCCCAAGAGAGAGCAGGTCTCCGATTCATTTGGGGTGAGCCAGTCCACGCGTTCGAGTAAAGACTCGGGCAGCGGGCGGGCGGGGGCCGGATCAAGCACGAGCGGTATGCCCTCTTTGCGCGTGACCGACGCAAGATATTCGACCGTTTCGAGCGGTGTTTCCAATTGCGTTAGAACGATGCCGGCGCCGCGAATGACGCCGAGATGCTTTTCGATATATGGAACAGAGACGTAAGCGTTTGCGCCGGGAATTACAACGATCACGTTGTCGCCGTTATCCGAAGTGATGATCTGTGCGATTCCGGAAGAGGTGGATTCAATTTCGACGGCCGTTGTGTCGACGCCAGCGGATTCGAGGTTCGCGCGGAGTTCAGCGCCAAAGGAATCGTTGCCGAGTTTTCCGATCATGCTCACAGACGCGCCCAGGCGGGCGGCCGCGTAGGCTTGATTGGCTCCCTTTCCGCCCGGGAAGGAACCAAAACTAGAGCCGGTTAAGGTTTCCCCTCGAAGCGGAATCCTGGGAGCGGCCGAGACAAGATCGAGATTGATGCTTCCGACGACGACGAGCCGCTTTTTCATGTCATTCCGCGTCCCTTGGCGTGAACTAGTAAGACTAGAGAACTTTCCCAAAAAGTCCCACGTTCTTTTATTTGGAGATGACCGGGGCGAGAGCTACCGCGGCCAATCCAATCAGAAAAAAGAAAAACATCAACGGAATGAGTTTGCGGGCATTCGCGGGGGCGTTGGCAAATTCCTTCCAGACGAAGACTCCCCAGATAGCGGAAACCATCGTGGCGCCCTGGCCGATGGCATACGAAATCGCGGGGCCGATGATCTGGGCGTGCGAGGCAACAAAGTTGAGGACCGCTCCCGTGCACCAAATGACGCCGCCGAGAATTCCCCAGAAATGCCACAGGCGGGGGCTTTTGGCGTAGTCGCTCATACTGACTGGCGCCGCACCGGTTATAGGCTTGCGCATCAGGAAATAGTTCGCAGGCACGGCGCAGATCGCGACACCGAGTGCGAAGAAGAACGACACCGCATAAGGGCCGAGAGAATTTTGTCCGGCGACCGCCTTCGTGACCAGCGGATAGAAGCTGCCCATAAGGATGCCGCACGCGAGGCTGATTTGGATTCCGCGCGCGCCGAGTGCTTTGCGCGTGGTTTCGCGCCGACGGTAGGCCATGGCATCCACAATGATCGCTAGCGCGACAAGAATCACGCCGCCGAATAGCAATAGGGGATTGCCTCGTGGAGAAAGGATGTAGTTGAGAATGACACCAACAACGAGCGCCAGGCCGATACCAATGGGGAAGGCGACGGCCAGGCCGGCGATTTCAATCGCAGCGACCAGGAGGAGGTTTGCGACGTTGAAGACTGCTCCGCCAAGAAGAGCAAACAGAATATGGCTTTGATCGGCGCTGCGGATATTGTTCAGAAAAGAGAGCTGGCCGCCGCCCATGCTGCCCACGGTCAAGCCCCACAACAGGCTTGCGATGATGATTCCGGCGACATAGTCCCAATAAAAAAGCTGGAACGGCCAGCCGGGCGTCAGCTTCATGCTGTTGGCCCACGAACCCCAGCAGAGCATGCTGCCGATCATGAAGATCAGCGCGATTGCGTACGCTTCGGGTTGATACATGAAGGTTTCGCTCTCTCTCCGGCGGACGAGCCGCCAACAAACCGTATGCGCAAGACAAAAACTATTGCCGAATTTTTACGGCAGTCGCTTTTCGCGTTGGTTCGGAGTGCGAGCTGTTTTAACTCTTCCCTGATTTATTGTCCAGCGCCGTTCCCGATCCTTCTTTGATCAGGAGAATTTGATTAGCCCTCACGCTCTTGATGATTTCGCGGAGCCCGCTGGGCCAACGAATCTCAAGATCGGCCGACGTCTCCGCACCCAAGCCGAAGTGCAACCGCGGATCGTTCGAAGAATAAAAGCTGGATTGGCTGAGTACTTCCTGCGCCTGGATTTTCTTTCCATAGCGCACCAGCACACGGGCTCCAATGGCGCTGCGATTGGATTTTGTCCCTACCAGCTTTAGCTTTAGCCAGTGGTTGTTCCCGCTCATGTCGTTTCGCAGGAGGGAAGGAGCTTCGCTCAGGTTGACGATGAGAATGTCGAGATCGCCGTCATTGTCGAAATCGCCGAAGGCGCATCCGCGGCTGGAGTGGACCGCCGCGACACCTGGGCCCGCTTCGTCGATTAATTCCTCGAAGGTGCCATTGCCGAGGTTTCGAAACACAACGCGGGGATTTTTGTAAGGATATTGCGAAAGGGTTTTCTCGACTTCCGGGTAGACGCTACCGGCAGTCATGAAGAGGTCCGGGAAACCGTCGTTATCGAGGTCAACGATGCCCGCGCCCCAGCAAATGTAGCGGTTTTCGGTCCCCACACGGGCGGACATGGTGGTGTTCTCGAACTCACCTTTGCCATTGTTGTGAAAGAGGCCTTCCGTGTCCTCAGTGAAATGCGTTTTAAAAATGTCCAGATGGCCGTCCAGGTCGTAATCGCCGACGCCGACGCCCATTCCGGCCTGCTCCATGCCGTCGTCGCTCAAGGCCACGCCGCGAATTACGCCTTCGTCGCGGAAAGTTCCGTCGCGCTGGTTCATCAGCAAGAAACTCGGGGTGGAATCGCAGGCCACGAAAATGTCCGGCCAGCCGTCCTCATCGAAGTCCGCTGCAACGACGGTCATGCCGTAGGAACCGCGGAGCTTATCAACGCAGGCCTTAGCGCTGACGTCGGTGAACGTACCGTCGCCATTATTTTTGTAGAGCGAGTGATAGCCGGGAGGCAGTCCACGCGGGCCACAATTGACGGGCACGCCTTTCCAGTTGCAATTAACATTCTGGCCCGGCTTCGGGATGCGGGCTGGGTCAAATTGCACGTAATTGGAGACAAAAAGATCCAGGTGGCCGTCGCGGTTGTAATCGACAAACGTGCAGCCTGCGCCCCAACGCGTTTTTTCGTTCTCGAGGCCAGCCTCTTTCGTTACGTCAGTAAAGGTTCCGTCGCCATTGTTGCGGTAGAGCTTATTTTGCCCGTAAAAGGTGCAGAAGAGGTCTTCCCAGCCGTCGTTGTTATAGTCGCCAACGCAAATACCCGAGGCCCAGCCGGTGAACCCCAACCCCGATTTTTCCGTAACGTCGGTGAATGTCCCATCGCGATTGTTCTTGTACAAACGGTTGGAGGCGCCGGGCGGCGGTCCCGACATGCTCGATCCGCTCAAGAGGAAAATGTCCATCCAGCCGTCGTTGTCATAGTCAAAAAACGCACAGCCGCAGCCAACTGCTTCGAGAATGTAGTCCTTGTGGTAGGCCTCGCCGTAAATGACCGGCAGCACGAGGCCAGCTTGCTTGGCCACGTCGATAAAGTGCGCGTTGAATGGGCGGCCCGACGGAGCCATCCTGGCTTCGGCCTTAGTTGTTCGAGTGGCTACTCCTTGTCCGGGCTTGCCTACAGCCAGTGCACCGAGGGAGTACTGAAGAAACGAACGCCGAGTTAGTTTCATGCGCGTAATTCCATTTTAATGGGAACGCGCCACCGAGGCACGGAAAAACGTACTCTTTTTTGGCTAACGCGATGCGCTGGCCAAGGCTGCGCGGGCCTTCCCAAAAAGCCTGGTTCTCCCTGGATTTGATGGCCATCCCGTAGTCGCTAGCATCGTAGCGGGCTCGACGAGCAGACGCGCTAGGACCGCAAGAAATCGTAACGGGCGAAACACCTGCCAAACAGCAGCAGTTATCTCGCCCGTAAACCTTCAAACAATAGGCTGCACTACCCGAAGGGGCTGCGTCACCCCTTGGGCGGATGGGCCTGCGCGGAATGAGACGGCTGCTGTTGCCGCTGTTGCAGTTGCTGTTGTTGCTCAACGTGTCTTTGCGCCAGCTGCTGCGTTTGTTGTTGGTGCTTCTGCTCTACCTGCTGTTTCTGTGCGTCATTGGCTTTTTGCTGGTTTAGCTTCTGATGGTCCTGATCCTGCTTCTGCTGAAGATTCTGTCGTTCTTTGTCCTGTTTCGCCTGAAGCTTGTCCTGCTGTTGTTGGTATTTTTTGTCCAGATTAGGACTCCCGGTGTTGGGCGCGGCCGGGTGCTCGCCGCGTGGAATATCGTTGGCGTGAACCACGTTATTGGGGCGGGCAGCGTTGTTATTTTCGGGGTGTGCGTTGTTGGTTTCAGTGCGGGCGGCCGGCTCATGCACCGTGCCTCCTTCTTTGGCAGCGACCACCCCGCCGCCCTTCAGCTCTCCCGGCCTTGCTGTAGCAGCAATGGGCGGCTTCCCGTGATTCGCGGAAGCACGCAGCTCGGGGTTGCCACGGGCAGCCTCAACGTGTTGCGTCTGCGCGGCCACCGCGGGAATATGCCGTTCTCGCCCAGCCGCTTCTTCCTGCGCCGTGGCCCTGACATTTACGCCGCCGTTCCCGCCATTGAAGCTAACGCGCGTCACGTTCGTCTCATTGACCCTGGTCTCATACACGTTGTGAATCACGGTGACGTTCACGTTCGCCACTGCGCGATTATAGAAAAAGTGGCCGCCGTCCCAACGGCCGCCCTCGAAACCGTGGCCGAAATAGCCGAAGCCGTAGTTAATGCCGCCGTAGAAACCTACCTGCGGACCCCAGTAGCCATCCGTGAAAAAGTACCCGCCATCTCTCCAACCCCAATACCCGGGAGTCCAGAGAAAGCCAACTTCCGGAGCCTCGATCCAAGTTCCGGGCACCCAGTAATAGTCGGCGTCCCCGTAGGCCCAGTAGCCGGGTGTCCAGATGTAGCCGTCGGCGGGGCATATCGGCTGCTCGTAAACGGGCAGTTCCGGAGGTGCGATCGCTATGGATACTCCGACTCGGACCTGCGCGAACGATGACGCGGACAAAACCAGTACTCCCAAAGTAAACAGCAGCGAGCGAATAGAAAGTACGAGACGCATTGAATTTCCTTCTGCCCATCATCCTTCGCTGACTTGTTCTTGCGCTGCGGCAGCGATTGCGTGGATTGCGAGGGGCGAGTCTTAGCCCAGCTAGCGAACGTCACGCTAGTTGAATGGAGTTTAGGGGCGGCGGCAGGTGTTTCCTATCCAGCGATGGGAGTAGGAAACAAAGCGGGATACCGTATTCACGATGATTCCCATTTCCGGCTTGCTGCTGGTGCGAGAGGAGCTGCTAAGCTGAGCGTTGGGCGCCAATGCCGGTGAGTAGGCGAAGCTCCGCGAGGACGAGCACGGGGACGTTGGCGGGCTCGTTGTTTTTAGCCAATCGGGCGTCGCGGCCGGATTCGGTGGCGTATCCTTCGATTTGCAGGATTGCGTCTTTTTGGGCTGGGTCGCGGGCGTCGTTTTTGATGGTGACAATGAGCCTGCTGGAATCGAAGTGCACCACGATGTGCTTTGAAGTGGCGGCGCACCAGATTCGGACATCGCCGAGTGCAGTCTCTTTACAAGTTAGAGTTTCTTCCTGCGTTATATTGTTCCACTCTTTGCATTGGGCGAAAATCAAGTCTCTCAGCATTTTCCAAACGTGGAGAGAGCGGGCGATGGCAGTTTCTCTATTGAGCTTGTCTTCCTGTTTCTTGCCTTCTTCGGCCAGCTTTGAGGCGAGGAATTCCTGGGCGGCTTGCTTTGTGCTTTCGTCCCTCATTTCGGGCGTCTCCGGGGTCTGGGGTCTTCAGACGAATTAGTTTACACGAGGTCAAATAGCAAACACTCGGGGATTTGTGTGAATGGTTCGAGAAGCCAGTAACGAACTGTCGGCTCACAGGAGCGCAGAGAAGAAAGAAAAAAGCACAGACCTGAAGTTCGGCACTACAACAAAGAGAGGGGTGGGCGACTGCTGCGGACGAATTCTAGCGGGCCGGGAGTTTAGGCGCGGGTATACGGAGAAAAATAGGTCCCTTGGTCTCGAGGTGCCAATTCGGCGGTGGGCGACAAGGGCGGACAATGACAGCTGTGGATGAGAGAAAAAGGAAAGGGCGGCTCTGGGCCGCCTTTGTTTGAATATTACGGATGCTCGAATCGGCTACCACTGAGAAGAGCACAACCTGGAGTGGCGTTGCTACCACTGGATCAGGGCTGAGTCGGGTTCGGGTTGTTGGGATCATCGGGGCGGCGTTTTAAGGTGGGGCGGCCGTCGTCGCTGCCGTCGGTGGGAGAGGCGTTGGGATCCGTAGTCGTCGACGTGGGCTGCTTGGTGGACTGGGCGGTTTTGGTGCGCAGACTGGGCTTGCCAGGCTGGTCGGTGACTTTGCGGGCGAACATGATGTTGCGGAGGCGGCCCTTTACGGAATCGAACTCGGAGGTGGTGACGATGTACTCTTGCTTAGCCGGTAGGATGCGTGCGATTTCTTTTTGCGTCGCTTCGATGCGATCCGGAGTGGGCGGATGCGTCGAGAAGACTTTGGGGATAGTGCCGGGACGGCGCTTTTCGTCGGCTTGGATGCGCTCGAAGAAGGTTACGTACGAGTTGGGGTCGTAGCCGGCCTTGTACATATATTCGACGCCGAGGTAATCAGCTTCGCGCTCCGAGTCACGGCTGAACTTCAGGTAGGTGACGGGGATCACAAGGCTTGCGGCTTCGTAGATGCCGTAGCCAGCCCAGCCGCCTGGGCCGAGAAGCATCAGCGGAATCATGGCGAGCTGCATGGCCTCGCCTTTGGTGGCGTTCTTTGTGCCGTGGCGGGCGCAGACATGCGAGATTTCGTGGGCCATCACGCCGGCCAGTTCGGACTCTTCCTGAGCGCGAAGGATCAGGCCGCTATTGACGTAGAAAAAGCCGCCAGGTAGAGCGAAGGCGTTGACTTCATCGGAGTCGATGACCTTGATGGTGAAGGGCACCCGGGCATCGGAATTGCGGACCAGGTTTTGGCCAACGCGGTTGACGTATTCCGTTACGATCGGGTCGTCGATCATCTTGGAGGAACGTTCCACTTCTTGCGCGAGGGATTTACCGAGAGCGATTTCGCGTTCCAGCGAGTAGAAGTTGGGGCCTTTGCCGACGTTGCGGTTGCCGATGGCGTCGACGTCATCCTTGGTATTTTTCGGATGGACGGTGTCCTGTTGAACAACCGGCTGATCCTGGGGAGTTTGCGTTTGCGCGGGGGGCGCAGGCTGCGGGGGCGCAGGCTGTGGCGGTGCGGGCTGCGATGGTGCTGGGGTTTGAGTTTGCGCCGCGCCCTGTCCGGATTGCGTCGTCGGAGCCGGTTGCTGAGTCGGTGCCGGACTCTGGCCAGATTGCTGAGGACGAGGAATCGCCTGTGAGGCGCTTGTTATCAGGAAGCCTGCCACCGTAAGGCCCAAAGCTAATCTCGGTAGTTGCGTCATGGCATTAACCTCCCACTGCGGTCAGTATACACCCATTTTTCGGAATGCGAGGGTGTAATGGCGGTATCGCCCTTGTCCACTACGATGTGGAAGGTCGGTAGAAGGTTTCCTGTAGTCGAAGAGAATGCGAGATTGTGTGGGACGGGATGAGGTCCGGGGCGAGGGATGACTCGAAAATGGCGCGGGGAGTAGTCCGGACGGCAAAGCGCGGACGCTCCCAAGTGAAAAGCGTGGTGAATGGTGTGAAAAGTGCAAGATTACAGAGGTTGACAGGTTTGGCGAGGGCCTCTAGAGTCAAGAACAAGACCATGAGCGTAAAAAAAATTCAGATTGGACAGCTTTGGAGGAAGAATGACACCGGCGATGTTTACCTGGTGACCCGTGTTTATAGCGAGGCCCTGAGTACGATCGTGGTGCTGCGGAAGTCGGGCGCGGAGGATGAGGCCTTGACGCGGTTGCGGGCAGAGAATACGCCCAAAGGGCCGGGGATACCGGGATATTCGCCCGCGCAGGATGAAGAGAATTTTTGAACGAGCAGTGAGTAGTGGCTGGTAAGTAGTACGAAGAACGGCGCCTCCCCAGTAGCTCATCCCACTCTTGACAGTTTGATCCCAAAAAACTCAGATGGATCCGAATGGCTAAATGGAGCGGACGTCCATTTTTACGATGTCGTGGACTTGCATTAGCTCTTTGACCAGGAAGGGCTCGCCGTACTTTACGCCGATCATTTGACCGTAGTGGCGGGCGAGTTGGTTCATTTCGTCTTCGAGGCGGTCAATGGCCAGGAAGACGTTGGTTTTTTTGAACCGGCGCGCGGACTCGCCTTTGTTTGGGCGGAATTGAGAGGCGAAGGCCTGGATGGCGCGGCGGCGTTGCCCGTAGTGCGAGGTGATGTCGACGACAAACGTGGGGCGGACCGTGGCGAAGACGGTAGAATAGAGGATTTTGAAGGGGCGGTGAGGTTCGCCCTCAATGGGGAGTTCTTTGAGGCCGGCCAGGAAGCAGGCTTCGTAGCCGAGGGTGGAGGCGTGATAGTGGTCCGGGTGGCGGGCTTCCCAATACGGAAGGATTACGGTTTTGGGGCGGAGTTCGCGAAGGACGGAGGCGAGGCGAAGCTTGTTTTGGCGGCTGGGTTGGACGTCGGAGTCGGGGACGCCGAGTGTGCCCCGATAGCTTACGCGGAGGAGTTTGGCGGATTTGGCGGCTTCCTTGGCGCGGGTTTCGGGCGTGCCGCGGGTACCCATTTCGCCGGCGGTTAGGTCGAGGATGCCGGTTTTGTAGCCTAGCTTGGCCATTTTGAGAAGAGTGCCGCCGCAGCTCAGTTCTACGTCATCGGGATGGGCGGCGATTGCCAGGACGTCGACATTCATCGGGATTCCTCAGTTAACGCGTTACGAGTGAATCGGCAGATTTGAAGAGAAAGACGCCGATCTAAAGATCGGCCACTACACGTCGGCCAGCACACGATTGTAGCAGGCGACGCGGGAATGCCGGAGCCTCGCGAGTGTGTTACTTTCTCTTGCCTGGATGCTTGGAGAAAGAACAATCGGTACTTCGCTACAGGGAAAAGTTGCGCTCGTTACCGGAGCAGGGAAGCGGCTCGGGCGCGCCGTTGCCTTGCGTTTGGCGGCCGAGGGCGCGCGCATTGCGGTGCATTACCGGGCGTCGGCGGCGGAGGCTCAGGAAGTGGTTGACGCAATCAAGGGTGCGGGAGGCGAGGCTGTCGCGATTGCTGCGGAGATGACTTCGGTCGAGGAGATTCGGCGGCTCGTGCAAATCGCTACGCATGAATTGGGGCGTCTGGATATTTTGGTGAACAGCGCGGCGAATTTTTTGCCTTCGAGCATGATTTCGACAACCGAGGAAGTGTGGGATGCGGCGCTGGATACGAATTTGAAGTCGCCGTTTTTTTGCGCGCAGGCAGCGGCTCCGTGGCTCAAACGAAGCAAGGGCGTGATCATTAATTTTGCAGACACTGGAGGAATTATCGGCTGGCCTGGTTACATGGCGCACTCGATCGCGAAGGCAGGAGTGATCATGTTGACGCGCGTACTGGCGAAATCGCTGGCGCCGGAAGTGCGCGTGAATGCGATCGCGCCGGGTACCATCAGCATGCCAGGCGATCCGCCGGAGTGGGAGGCGGAATTCGTTAAGGTTGCGCCGCTGAAGCGGACGGGGACGCCGGAGGATATTTGCGACGCGGTTGTGTTTCTGGCGCGTTCTGAATTCACTACCGGGCAGGTGCTGGTGGTGGATGGTGGACGGACTCTGGGTTAGAACCGGAGACAAACGCAAACGGGCGGCGCTGAAATCGAAGTGCGCAATCCGCTGTGCAGAGAATTGCGTCACGGTGTATTCTAGGATGCTTATAGGAAGTATAAGTTTTCCGCGCTTTGCGCGGAGAGTGATGGAATTCGACTAAAGAGGGGCCAGCCGAAGTCATGGACAACGAGACCTACACACACGTTGACAACCAGAGCGAAACAATCAGCGTGCCGCATGGGCTTGAGGATACGCAGATTCAAGAGTGGCTGGAGTCCCTGGACTCTGTGCTGGAATCGAGCGGACCGGAAGTGGCCGCCGAGATTCTGGAGAGGCTGCGCGCGCACGCGACGGTTTCGGGGATCGATCTTCCATTTTCCGCGAACACGCCTTATGCAAACACGATTCCATTGCGGCTGGAGCCGCTTTTCCCGGGTGATCAGGAGCTCGAGCGACGAATCAAGAGCTTGATCCGCTGGAACGCGCTGGCAATGGTGGTTCGCGCGAACCGGCTGGAAAATGGCATCGGCGGGCATATTTCGACCTACGCTTCCGCGGCCACGCTCTACGAAGTCGGCTTCAACCATTTCTTCCGCGCGCGCACTCCGGAATTCGAGGGTGATACCGTATATTTTCAGGGCCACGCAGCTCCCGGTATTTACGCGCGAGCCTTCATGGAAGGCCGCCTCAGCCAGCAGAAACTCGAGAATTTCCGCCGCGAGCTGAAGCCCGGCGGGGGACTTTCTTCCTATCCTCACCCCTGGCTGATGCCCGATTTCTGGGAATTTCCGACCGTTTCCATGGGACTCGGCCCGCTGATGTCGATCTATCAGGCGCGTTACAACCGCTATCTCGAAAATCGTGGTCTGAAGCCGGCCACCGACGCCAAAGTCTGGGCGTTCCTCGGCGATGGCGAAACTGATGAACCGGAATCGCTTGGCGCCATCACACTGGCATCGCGCGAAAAACTAGACAACCTGATCTTTGTGATCAATTGCAATCTGCAGCGGCTCGACGGCCCGGTCCGCGGCAATGGACAAATCATTCAGGAACTCGAATCCGCGTTTCGCGGCGCGCGCTGGAACGTCATTAAGGTCCTCTGGGGCAGCGAGTGGGATCCGATTCTGGAGCGCGATACCGAAGGTCTTCTCGTCAAGCGCATGGGAGAGTTGGTCGACGGCGAATACCAGAAGCTGGTTGTTTCTTCCGGTGCGTACGTGCGTGAACATTTCTTTGGCAGCGATCCGCGTCTACTCGCTCTGGTCGAGCCCCTTCCCGATGAAGCGCTGCGGCGTTTGCGACTCGGCGGTCACGATCCGCGCAAAGTTTACGCCGCCTACAAGGCGGCTGTGGAACACAAGGGCGGCCCAACGGTCATTTTGGCGCGCACAATCAAAGGCTACGGCCTCGGTGAAGCTGGCGAGGGCAAGAACGTCACGCACCAGCAGAAAAAGTTGAACGAAGACGAGCTGCGCGAGTTCCGTTCGCGCTTCGGCATTCCACTGAACGACAGCGATTGCGTCGAGGTGCCGTTCTATCGCCCGGACGAAGAGAGCGAGGAGATCCGTTACCTCCGCGCGCGTCGAGCCGAGCTGGGCGGCTACGTCCCCTCCCGAAGTGTTCGAACCACGCCGCTCGTTGCCGATCACGAACAATTGTTTAAAGAGTTTACGGAAGGCAGCGACGGCAGAGAAGTTTCCACCACGATGGCGTTCGTCAGCATGCTCCGCAAAATGCTGAAAGACGCGGAGATGGGGAAGCTCATCGTGCCTATCGTTCCGGATGAAGCACGAACTTTTGGTATGGAATCACTTTTCCGCACCGTCGGGATCTATTCGAGCGTTGGGCAGCGCTACGAGCCTGTGGACGTCAACACGCTGCTCTACTACAAGGAAGCGCAGGACGGGCAAATCCTGGAAGAAGGCATTACCGAAGCGGGATCGATCGCCTCTTTCATCGCGGCCGGCACGGCCTACGCAACGCACGGCGTCAACACCATACCGTTCTTCATCTACTATTCGATGTTCGGCTTTCAGCGCATTGCTGATTTCATCTGGGCGGCAGCCGACATGCGTACGCGCGGCTTCCTGCTGGGTGGCACTTCCGGACGGACCACGCTTTCCGGCGAAGGCCTCCAGCATCAGGACGGCAACAGCCACGTCCTGGCGCTGCCAGTTCCGAACCTGAAGGCATACGACCCGGCCTACGCCTTTGAGATCGCGGTGATCATCGAAGACGGCATTCGCCGCATGTACAAGGAAGGCGAAAGCATCTTCTACTACATAACGGTGATGAACGAGCAGTACGCTATGCCTCCGATGCCCGGCAATGTGAAAGAGGGCATCTTGAAAGGCATGTATCGCTTCCGCGCGGCGGCGAATCCCAAGTCGAAGCTGCGGGCGCAGTTGTTTGGAAGCGGCGCCATCCTAAACGAGGCACTTCGCGCCCAGGAAATTCTGGAGACAAAGTATGGCGTGGCCGCCGACGTCTGGAGTATCACGAGTTACAAGGAGCTTTATACCGACGGCAATGAAACCGAACGGTGGAATCGCCTGCACCCTGGTGACAAACCACGCGTGCCCTATGTCACCAAGACTCTCGGCGATGCGCCGGGCGTTCTCGTCGCGGCTTCGGATTATTTGAAGACGTTACCTCTGATGATCAGTAAATGGGTGCCGCGGCGCCTCGCCACGCTTGGCACCGACGGTTTTGGGCGGAGCGAAGGCCGGACGTCGCTGCGCGAATTTTTTGAAGTGGATTCGCGTTACATCACGCTGGCGACTCTGCACGAACTATCTACAGACGGGAAGATCGAGAAGTCGGTGGTAGAAAAGGCGATCAAAGACTTGGGGATTAACCCGGAGAAGCCGAATCCAGTGATCTCTTGAGAGAACGGTCCGCGACCGGGCGATAAAGATCTTGTAAGTCGAAAGGCGAACTTCGGTTCGCCTTTTTTATTTGTTGGGAGGGTCGCTGGTTCTGGCCAGGATTTCCGCAGGCTTGATGTTGCCGGTGGCTAGCCAAGCGATGAGTTGAGCGTTAGCGACGTGGAAGTCGTAGGTGGCGAGTTCCTTGGGGAGCACCCAGACGATTTTCTCGAACTCGTTTGGCGTCGGCGCGGTTTCCTTGATGCTGGCGGCGTAAAAGCGGATTTCTAGTTCGCCGGGTGGCGTGGCGTAGGTGTGACGAACGCGGGCCAGTTCCGCGCATTTTTCCAGTGTGACATTCAACTCTTCGCGGAGTTCGCGGGCCAGAGCGGCTTCGGGCGTTTCGCCTTCTTCTATTTTGCCACCGGGGAATTCCCATTTGAGGGGAGAGGTGTCTTCGCGACGGCGCTGGCCGATGAGGATGCGCCGGTCGGCACGTTCAATTACGGCGGCGACGACGACTTTCATTCGCTGTTTTCCTGTGCGGTAACTTGCTGAAAGATGCCAAGGAGTTTCTTTGCTCCGTCGACGAGTGGTGGGCCGGGAGTGTTCAAGAGTTCGTCGCGGACCACGTAGACGTGTTTGTTGCGGATAGCGGGGACCTGCTTCCAGGCGGCGACTTGGTAGGATCTTTGTGGTTTCGCATTGTCGCCGGTGGCGGCCCAGGCGAGGACGATTACGTCGGGCTGCGCTTGTGCGACTTGTTCGTCGGTTATTTTTTGCCCGGGAGGAAGGACCATTTCGCCGCCGCAGATTTTTACGAGTTCGGCGACCCAGGGTGGGGAACTGATTCTGGGATTCGGCCAGGCTTCGCAGTAGACGCGGAGATGCTTTTTTACTCGGCGGCCCCTTTTCCCGATTGAGGCGAATTCCCGACGCATTTTTGTGATGAGCCGCTCGCCTTGGGCGACGTGCGATGTGATGCGGCCCAGCAGGCGAATGTCGTTTTCGACGTCGGCGAGAGTTCTGGGATTTTTGGCCAGGAAGTTGAGTGGATGCTCGAGGAGTTTGGCGAGCGTTTCCGCTTTGAAGGGGACCGAGCCGATCACCAAGGATGGCTTGAGCTTCAGGATTTCGTCGACGGAATCCAGACGCCAGCAGTCGCCTAGCTTCGGCAATCCTTTGACTGGTGCGACATCCGCGCACCATTTAGTTACTCCGGTTAGAGTTTTCTTCGCGCCGATGGCGCAGAGGATCGATGTGGCGCTCGGTGCTAGCGAGACGATGCGCAGGCGGGACTCGCAACTGGAAAGCATCTGGCTAGTTTAGCAAATGGTCGTGTCGAAGTAGCCGCACCACGGAAGCCTGGCGATGACGGGACGGCTTTGCCCGGAAGAAAAGCGGCAGCTCGGCCGCCGCACTCCAAAGCTACGGCTTATCGTAGATGTCGACGGGTTTCGTGTCGTTGCGCAGTTCGTCGAGGTTTAGCCAGTAGTAGGCGCCAAAGGGTTTCTTTTCGGGCCAGATTTCGTCGAGAGTGTCGGCGTCGTAGAGCGTGCCGGCTTTCATGACCATCGCGATGTTTGCGGTGTTGTGGATGTCGTCGAGCGGATTGGCATTCAAAACCATGAGGTCGGCGAGCTTGCCAACTTCGAGCGAGCCGAGATCTTTATCCGCGCCCAGGAAATGCGCTCCGTGGACGCTGGCGACTTCGAGTGCGCCCATTGGTCCTGTTGCAGCGGAGATCATCCAGACTTCCCAGTGCGAGCCGATGCCGTGTGCTTGTCCGTGGGAGCCAATCGCGCCGTAGCCCCCGTTGGCGATGATGTCGGCGAGTCCTTGGGCTTGCACACCGAAATGATAATCGGTGAGCGGGCGCATCCAGCGCGTGCGCAGGTGAGGCATAAGTTCGCGCCACGGAGTCCAGCGCTGCAGCTTGGCGTCTTTCCAGACGTCGCTGATCTGCTGGAAGTATTCTTCGTTCCACGGGGCGGTGCCGCCGACGGTGAACGTCGGCGAATAGACAGTGTGGGATTGGCCGAAGAATTTGGCAACGTCGCCGTAAAGCGGTACATACGGCGTGGGGTGTTCGAAGCCGGTCTGGCCGTCCATGATCATGGTGATTTTGTGCAGGACGTCGCTGGAGCCTTCGGCGGTCACACGAAGGCCTTTCTTCCTCGCGATTTCGACAATCCATTGGCGCTGTTGGCGATCCGGCTGATTGTATTGTTTGAGGGCGACGACGCCGTAGGAGGCGAGGCGCGTGATTTCGTGTTCGGTGACTTCGTAGCTGGTGAGTTCGTTGAAGTGCGAGCCGCTGCCGTTGAGGAGCGGAGTGGCGGTGGAATATGTACGCGGGCCGATGGACTGGCCGGCTTCGATCATTTCGGCGAGGGGGAAGACTTCTTCGGACCAGGTTGAAGGATCGAGAGTGGTGGTGACACCGTAAGCGAGATACACGGCGGACTCAAAATTGTGCGTGGGAGTGATGCCGCCGGATTCGCGGTGATGGTGCGCGTGCATATCGACGAAGCCGGGAATGATGGTTTTGCCTTTGGCGTCCACAACTCGGTCGACGCCGGCCGTGGAGCACTCGCCGACGCAGGTGATGCGTCCGGCCTTTGCGACGATCGTGCCGTTTTCGATGACTTTGCGATTTTGCAGCGTGATGATGCGCGCGTTCGTGAGTGCGATGGAGCCTTGTGGAATGGCGCGCGGGACGCTGAGGTGAATTTCCGCGGTGTCGGTCTTCGCCGTGTCGACGTGATAGACGTAATATTTGTTCGCGTTGCCGTACTCGATGGTTGTGGCGTCGCGCCAGCGTGGGTACATGCCGCCATCGAGACTGGCAGCTTTGATAGCGAAAGCGGGGGCTTTGCGATCGAGTTGAATCGCGCTTTGGCCGGTCGCGTTCAGCGGCAGCGGAGCTACATAGACGTTGTCGCCTTCTTGATAGGCGACGCGCTGGCTGTCGGGCGAGAGTTGAACGAGGGTGGCGTTGGGAAATGTGGCGTGTGCACGGCGGTCGGAGCCGTCTTTTTGAACGGAGACGAGATCCGTGACGTTTTTTGTGTCGAAGGGGCTGGCGCCCTTTTCGATCCGATGCTCGGTGAAATAAATGCGGCCGTCCGCAGCGAATTGCGGGCGCGCGCCAGGGCCTTCCTCACCGCTGACGCGAGCGAGTGTTTGCGAGGCACCCCCGGACGCGGGTTGCACAACGACGTCGTACCACTCGTTACGCATCCAATCACGTCCGCGCAGACTGGCGCCGGAACCGCGCGAGTAAGCGAGCGTTGTGCCGTCTGCGCTCCAAGTGGGATTTAGATATTCACCTGCGTCTTTGCTGACGGCGCGAGGTTCGCCGCCGGCGGCCGAGATCGTCCAAAGCTGGCCGTACTTGCCGTCTTCCCAACTTGTGAAGGCGATTGTTTTTCCGTCGGGCGACCACGCCGGAGAAAACTCTCCGGGAGCAAACGAATCTGGTGTGAGGCGATGCGGTTTGCCGCTCGGCAGATCCATGAGCCAGAGTTTGTGAACGGCCTGGAAAACGATGCGCTTGCCGTCTGGCGAGGCTGTCTGCCAGCGGATGAACTTTGCTTCAAACGCGTCGTCGCGCAGCGGGATGGGCGAATAGGCCATTTCAGAGATGGTCCGGTGGACGTGCGCGGTAAAGGGAATCGTTTCGACTTTTCCGCTGTCGACCCACAGCCGGCGGATCTTTCCGCCTTGCGAAATCACCATGGACTTGCCGTCGGCGCTCCAAACCATTCCGGGCAGGATGGGCATCTGGCGGGAAATTTCTTCGGACTCATCCAGTTCGATGGGGTCCATGATGAGTCGTTCTTCGCCGGTTTGCAGGTCGCGCAGCCAGAGAGCGGTGCGCGGCCCGAAGACATGGCCTTTGTAGGACTCGGTAGCATCGGGAAGGCGTCGGCCGAAAGCGACGAATCTTCCATCGGGCGAAACTTCGGGTGCGACGGCGCCGCCGCTGGTGCCGCGGTCCTGTTGCTCGGCTTGACCGCCGGTGATTTCTTCGATCTTGCGAGTCTCGAGATTCATGCGGCGAATCTGCGCGCAGCCCAGCATCGGGTCAGTATGGCCGTAAGGATACGGCGAGCAAATCTGAACGCCGAAGTAGAGATATTTTCCGTCTCGGGAGACGGAGGCCCAGCTTGGACCCTTGTCGGCGCCAACGAGTTCAATGCCGGAGCCGCCGTCTTTGTGGTACATCACCAGCGACCAGCCGAACGGGTTGCCGTCGCGCCGGGTGCCCTGGCGCTGCACGATGATGTAGTTTCCGTCGGGAGTCCAAACGGGGCTTAGGGCGCGTTTCGTGTTGTCGGTGTAGACGGAGCGCGGGTTCTTGCCGTCGGCGTCCATCAGCCAGAGATTGTTTTGGCCTTTGCGATCGCTAATGAAGGCGATCGTTTTGCCGTCCGGAGAAAAGCGGGGCGTCTGGTTGAGCGCGATACCAGAATCCTGCGTGAGAGACTCGGCTTTTCCGCCGGTGGCCGGCATGCGGTAGATGTGGCCGAGCAGGTCGAAGATGATCCATTTTCCGTCCGGGGAGGCGTCGAGCGACATCCAGGTGCCTTCGCTGGTATCGAAATCGATTTCGCGCGTCGCGCCGCGAGCTTTAGTGGTGTCCCATTCGGTGGCGGGCTTTTCTTGGGCGCATGTCCATGCCGGAACGAGAAGTGCGGCGGCTACGAGCCAGCCGGAAATGCCGAGTCCGATGCGGTTCATGCGCGTGGGGGCGGTGCGTTGCATAAGGTTCTCCGAAGACGAAGTGGCGTGGCGAGTCACCAGTCGCTAAGTGCGCCCGGCCGCGTTGTCTGTGGCAGAAAATTTGCCGTTTCCGTGCGCGCGTTGTATCACGCGGGCGCAACGAACGCAACAAAATCTCGCGAATCTGGAACATTTGTTTCTTTGCATCTCGGCTTCGTTGACTTCACCGATTCCGTGTGTTGCACTCACGGGATTCTTTTCTGGATTTTTTAGGGAGGCAAGCTATGAGATGCGCGATCGTTGGATGTTTGTCGGCGCTTGTGTTGTGCGCGAATAGCCAGGCGATGCCGCAACCTGGCCAGGAAGCGGCCCAGCAAGTAGTGCAGTACAAGGGCACCATCGACAACGTGAAGTACGTCTTCGGCGTTGCGCCTCCGGTGGCCCGGTTGCAGCGCGGAAATATTCTCGAAGCGAACTCATTGGATTGTTTTGGCAACGGCATTCAGAAGCCCGGCGACACTACAGCGATGGCGAAGGGCGACAATCCTCTCACGGGGCCATTCTTCATCGAAGGGGCGGAGCCCGGCGACACTCTGGTCGTTCGCATATTGGATTTGCAGGTGGACGGGAACCAAGGAGTGGGCGCGTTTTCGCCGGGATTTGGAGCCATTAATTCGACGCATTACACGCCGGTGCTCGAAAAAGAAGCGCTGGCGGAAAAGATTTGGTTTTATCCCATCGATCACGCGAGCAACACGGCCACGTTTCAGGCGCTCGATTCCAATTTCAAGGTGAAAATTCCGATGCATCCGTTTCTAGGGTGTATCGGCGTCGCGCCTGCCGGTGGCGAGGCGCGCAGCTCGATCGTGCCGGCGGAGTTCGGCGGAAACATGGATGCGCCGGAAGTGAGCGTCGGGAACACGCTGTATTTGCCAGTGAACGTCTCAGGAGCGCTGTTTTATTTTGGCGATGGACACGCTGCGATGGGAGACGGGGAAGTGGCGGGCAGCGCGATCGAAGTGCCGATGCGCGTGCGGCTTCAGTTTGACGTGGTGAAAGGGAAGAGAACGGGCTGGCCGAGGTTTGAGAACGAAAAAGAAATCATGACGACGGGAATTTACCGGCCGGTGGATGATGCGGTGCGGATTGCGTTTACAGAGCTGGTGGCGTGGATTCACGCTGATTACGGGCTCTCCGAAATGGACGCGTACGAACTGCTCTCAAAAGTTGGAAAACTTCATCTGACGGAGATGGTCGATCCAAACTACGTGGTCGTTGCTTCGGTCGAGAAGAAATATTTGCCGCCGAAAGTGGCGAGCCCTTCGAAAGCCGCCGCGTCGCACTGACGACGCCTGTTGACCGCGAAACGCCTTAGCCGAATCCGGTCGACGTGGGTTTGAAACCTGACGCGGGGCGAACCTCCGGAAGCGCTTCGCGCCACAGCACCTCGTGGACCTCGATCGGCTCGTCGCGACCTTTGAGTTTCATTGGCGAAAGCGGGCAGCAGGAAATCCCGCGAGCGATTTGGCCCTGTGTCGCGGCCGAAATCACAATCTGCGCGGGGCCAGCCTGCGACGTAAGCCGGGACGCGACGTTCACCGTGTCGCCGATCGCGGTGTAATCCATGCGACGCTCTGTCCCGAGAAATCCGACAACGGCCTCTCCGGTATGAATGCCGATTCCGATGCTGAGCGGCGGCTTGCCGGAGATTTTGTTCAGCTCAGCAACGCTCTTCTGCATGTTCACGGCAGCGCGGACGGCAGCTTCGGCGTCATTTTGCAAGGCGAACGGCGCGCCAAAGAGAGCCATCAATCCATCGCCAAGATACTTGTCCAGCGTTCCATCGTGCTCGAAAATCACGTTGGTCATCCGCGCGAAAAATTCGTTCAAGACTTCCACAGCTTCACGCGGCTTCATTTTTTCCGCCATGGTGGTGAAGCCACGAACATCCGCGAAGAGCAGCGTGATGCGCTGGCTTTCCCCTCCGAGGCGGATGTCGGCAGCCTCCGCCGCAATTTTCCTTGAGATGGCGGGCGAGAGAAAACGCTCCAACGCGCTGAGCTGCACACCCTGCCGCTTTACTTCGCTCTTTGCCACGACGCGGTCGATGACGAGTCCAGCCTGCGCGGCGATGACCGCAAAAACTTCGAGATCTTCCTGCGTAAATGTCCCGCGCTTCGAAAGATTGTCGACATAAAGCAAGCCGAAGAGCCGATCGCGGCTGGCCAGCGGCGCGCACATCGCCGATTGCATGCCGGACATAGCCATGCTCTCGCTGCCCGAGAATCGCACGTCTTGCTTCGCGTCCATCACCAGGAGTGGCCCCTTGCTCTCCATGACCTGCTGAATGATCGCGCGCGACAAAGCCATTTGAGGCGTCGCCGTTTTTGGAGCCTGACGGTAGCGAAGTATCGCCGGCAGAAAGGTGTAATTCGCCGAAGGCCCTTGCTGCGCGTCCCGAAGAGAATCCTCGGTCAGCAGCATGGCGTAGCCGCGCTCGGCGCCGTCAATTTGAAGAACGAGGTCGAGGACGCACTGCGTCACATCTTCAACGGTGGCTTTGTCGCCCAACGCGCGGCTCACCTGATAGAGGAGGGTCAGCAGACGATTTTCGCGCTTCAGATACTCGAGGCGGCCGTCAGTGTCGGTTCGAGGTTCGGTCCATTGAGATGTCGGCTTCGCTTTGGCGCGCTCAAGAAGCTTAGCGACGCTTTCTTGATCGATGATTTGGGTCAGGTGAGAGGCAAGCTCCGGCGAGGTCTTGGCGACGACCGTGCCGCTCATCATGTTCTCGAATCGTAGCTTGATGTCGCCAAGGCCGATGATGTCGCCGCTCTTCAACTCCGCGTGCTCGATGCGCACACCGTTCAAAAGAACGCCGTTGGCGCTGTGCTGATCCCTAACAAACCACGTTTCACGCTGGCCCTCGAGAAGCGCGTGGCTGCGGGAGATGCTCGAATGAGGAAGCGTAATATCGTTGGACGCGGCTCGTCCGATGTGAATCGTCGAGCCGTCTTTCAGCTCGTAGAGGCGCGGTGGTGCGCCGGGCCGTTCGATAATTAGGCGAGGCATGGTTGAAGAAAGCGCTGCAGTCGCTAGGGTCTCTACTGTTATGTTCAGGCTCTTTGCGGCATCACGCAATGAGAGTCTCGGGGCGATTGTCCGATTTTGCAATCCGGGCGAGATTCGTTCGGCCTTGAAACGCTCTGCGCCAGTTGCGCTACCATAGGTCGATGTTCAGCGAATTGGTGATGGACCACTTCCGGAATCCGCGCAACGCCGGGAAGTTGGCGAACGCGACGGCCGAAGTGCAAGCGACGAATCCTGTCTGCGGCGATATTTTGGAGCTCTCCGTTCGCCTCGACAACGAGCGCATCGCTGAGGCGCGCTTCCTGTGCCGCGGTTGCACAACCTCGATTGCCTGCGCCTCTTTTTTGACGGAGCGGTTAACGGGAAACACATTGGCCGCAGCGCGTTTGCTAACGTCTGAAGCGATTTCTGAAGCACTGGGCGGCTTGCCGCCGGCTACGCTTCACGGGGCACAACTCGCCGCGGACGCGCTTCACATGCTTCTTGAAAAATTGGCATAAATGAGCGGGGCGGCACTCTTCTCAAACGCCCAGAGCCTTTTTCATCGTGTCCGGATCGTTCAGATTCAGGACGCAGCCTTCTTCGCCCGTTTGGACGATTTGCACTTCCCCCGCGTGCTCCCAGACCACCGAGCGTGCACCTGTTTCAAGGGGCGCTTTCATCAATTCCTGATACAACGCCGAAGAAAAGATAACGGGATGTCCGCGCCGGCCGTCATACACGGGCAAAACGATGGGTTTTCGGGAGGTGTAGAAAGATTCCACGAGTTCGCCAACGAGCGTCGAACTGATGAGCGGGTGATCAATCAGAAGAACAATGACGCCGTCGGTTTGAGGGGGCAGGCTGCGCAGCGCGGCCTGAATCGAGCTCAATTGGCCTTTCTCCCATTCGTCGTTGATAACGATTTCATCGGAGGATAGATTCACTTCTTTCGCGATGGGTTCCGCATCAGCGCCGAGCACAATGCGGCGCACGCCGATTTTGGGATGGCGCGCTACATCCAGCAAGTGTTCGAGGAAGGGACGCCCCTGATAAGAAAGGAGCGCCTTTGGCGACCCCATCCGGCGCGATGCGCCACCCGAGAGAATGATGGCAGCGAGCATGCCACCTCTTTCACTCTTCAGCGTTCCGTCAAAGCAGGCCGTGGCTCGTAGTTCAATTTCTTGTGCGCCGCGGACTCCGCGTTGCGGCGAACGGCAATCAATTCCGCCACGACGCTGACGGCGATTTCTTCCGGTGCAAGCGCGCCGATGTCGAGACCCATGGGCGCGTAGACACGTTGAAATTCCTCCGGGCGATAGCCGTCATTTTCCAAGGCCTTATACACCGAAAGAACTTTGCGCTTGCTGCCGATCATGCCGACGTAGCGCGCGGGCGTTCGAACGGCCCAGCCGAGAACACGCATGTCTTCCTTGTGGCCCCGGGTAACGATGATCAGGTAGCTTGCGACGTTGGGGCGAATTTTGTCGAAGGCATCCTCGTACGTCGCATAAATGTCCTGCGCCATCGGGAAGCGTTCTGCGTTGGCAAAAGCTTCGCGGTCGTCGGCCACGCAGACGCCGAAACCCGCGGCGTTGGCCGCTTTTGCAACCGCCATCGAAACGTGCCCGCCTCCGAACAGATATAGGGTGGGCTGAGGCAGGATGGGTTCGACAAAAACTTCCAGCGTACCGCCGCAAATCAGGCCGTTGTCATAGCTGGCTTCGTTGTTGAGGTTGAAAACCATTTTGCGCGGGGCTTCCTTCTGCATGACCTCTTTAGCTGCCGCCCAGACTTCGGCTTCCACGCAGCCCCCGCCGATGGTGCCTGCGATGGAGCCATCGTCGCGCACGAGCATGCGCGAGCTCTCGTAACTGGGGATCGACCCGTTGGTGTGGACAATCGTGGCCAGAGCCGCGCGCCTCCCCACCCTCCGCATCTTTACGATCTCCTCGAACAGGTCCACGCATTCCCTCTGCCCTGAGACTACGGTGCGCCTTCCGCCCTGTCAATCGCGGGTCGGCACATGGACACTCTTTTGTTCCCTCGATAGAATTCGCCTATGGAGAATCCCGGCGACCACAAATATCGGAGGCACTCTTGAAAGCCATCGTTTTTGAGAAGCACGGCGGACCTGACGTTCTGCAATTTAAGGATGTCGCCGAACCGCCCGTGCGCGCGAACGAAGTGCTAGTGCGCGTGAAGGCTTGCGCGCTCAATCGGCTGGATTTATGGGTGCGGGCTGGTTTGCCCAACGTCCCGATTCCGCTGCCGCACATTCCGGGCAGCGATGTGGCCGGCGAAATCGCAAAGATCGGCGACGGAGTAACCTCCGTGCGCGTCGGCCAAAAAGTGGTTCTCGCGCCGGGCGTGACCTGCGGAAAGTGCCCTGCATGTCTTTCCGGAAACGACAACCGCTGCCGCCAATTCACCAATCTGGGCTATATGATTGACGGGGGTTGCGCCGAGTTCGTCCGCTGCCCGGAAGTGAACTGCATGCCCTATCCGGAAAACCTCACCTTCGAAGAAGCCGCCTCCATTCCGCTCGTTTTTCAGACCGCATGGCACATGCTCGTCTCTCGCGCCGAGCTGCAAGCCGGCGAGGACGTCCTCATTCTCGGGGCCGGGAGCGGTGTCGGCAGCGCAGGCATTCAAGTCGCAAAGTTCTTCGGTGCCCGTGTCATCGCCACGGCAGGAACCGAGGAAAAGCTTGCGAAGGCGCGCGAACTTGGCGCCGACGAAGTTATTAATCACAAGACCCAGAAAATTCGCGATGAAGTCCGCCGCATCACGGGGAAGCGTGGCGTGGACGTGGTCTTTGAACACGTCGGCACAGCCACTTGGGACGAAAGCGTCGCCAGTCTGGCTCTCGGAGGCCGCCTCGTGACTTGCGGCGCGACCACCGGATACGACGCGAAAGTGGATTTGCGATTTCTCTTCAGCCGCCAGCTTTCCTTGCTTGGATCCTACATGGGCAAAAAGACGGAGCTTCGGACCGTCATGAAGCTGGTAGCAGCTGGCCGCTTGAAACCGATTGTCGATCGCGTGTTTCCGCTTGCCGAGGCTGCGGCCGCCCACGCGTATCTCGAAGCGGGCACGCAGTTCGGCAAGGTGGTTCTCACGGTTTAGGCAGATCTAAAGCGGAACTCTGCTATTCTCTGCCCGTCTGGCACGCAAAAAAAGGAAACGCGGCAAACATGGCAAGTTGGCAGGCACATCTTTCGGTGTGGATCGTCAAGTGGCGCGTGAAGCGCAAACTTCGCGGTGTCCGCGATTACCGCGTCGCCCGCAAGATTTTTCGCACCGATCCGTACAAGATACCCGCGGACGTAAACGTTTCCCCGGCGCAGGTCGGCGGCGTTCCGGGAGAATGGGTCGCGCGAAATGACGATACCAAGACCGTTCTCCTGTATCTGCACGGCGGAGGGTATTTCGGTTGCTCGCCACAGACGCACCGCCCCATTACCATTTCGTATGCGCGTGAGGGCTTCCTCGTTTTAGCGCCAGACTACCGTCTCGCGCCGGAGCATCCATTTCCGGCCGCGGTCGATGATGCGGTTGCGGTTTACCGTGGTTTGCTCAGCGAAGGATATTCGCCCGAAAGCATCGTTGTCGGCGGAGACTCCGCCGGCGGCGGCCTTGCGGTCGCTCTCCTGCTCGCACTTCGTGATGCGGGTGTGCCACTTCCCGCCGGCGCCGCAATTTTTTCGCCGTGGACCGATCTCGCCGCCACAGGCGACTCCATCCGCACGAACGCGGCGCGCTGCGCCATGTTTCACGGACCCGACATCGGCTTAAGCGCGCACTATTATTTAGGCGAGGCGGATCCGCGCAACCCGCTTGCGTCGCCGCTCTATGCCAATCTCGCCGGTCTGCCTCCAATGCTTATCCACGTGGGCGAAGACGAAGTCCTCCGAGACGATTCGACACGTCTAGCGGATAGAGCGCGCGCGGCGGGCGTTCGCGTTGAACTGAAGGTTTGGCCGGTAGTGCCGCACGCCTGGCAGCTTGCGCCGCACATGGTTCCCGAAGCGCGACAGTCTTTGCAAGAAAGCGCGGCGTTTCTGCGTGCGGCGTCAACGCCGGTAGCATCAAATAAGGTAGCGTGAGCCTCGATGGAGGAAAGTTCCAGCGCAATGCAAAACAGCGGCTCGCCCGAGACCAACGTAGACGTGCTGATCGTCGGCGCCGGTTTCTCCGGACTCTGCATGGCCATCAAGCTTCGCGAATCCGGAATCCGTTCGTTCCTGCT
>Ga0209139_10000058_pt1 | contig 29128 bp, 33 predicted proteins | sample BogFormECP14_OM3_FD_188246 | JGI IMG/M metagenome (GOLD analysis project Ga0209139, IMG submission 188246) | Bog forest soil microbial communities from Calvert Island, British Columbia, Canada - ECP14_OM3 (SPAdes) (version 2) | ecosystem: Environmental > Aquatic > Freshwater > Wetlands > Bog ...
ATTACCGGAGGACTCTCCGGCCCGGCCATCAAGCCCATTGCCGTGCGCATGGTGTGGGAAGCAGCGAAGGCCGTGCATATCCCGGTCATCGGCATGGGCGGCATTGCCACTCCTGAAGACGCGGTCGAATTCCTGCTCGCAGGAGCAACGGCCGTTCAGGTCGGCACGGCCAGCTACGCCGACCCCCGCGCCGTCGAGAAGATCGCTCAGGGCCTTGAGTCATGGTGCACACGGCACCACATCGAACGTGTTTCGAGCCTCGTCGGCGCAGTCGACATGGCTCCGATCGAGAAAGAACCTGCGGCAACCGAGTTGCCCGCGAAGGCGAAGGCATGACGATGCCTGCAGACGCGCCGCCTACGCTCACAGGCCCGGTGCAGGATCTCTCCTCGCATCGGCTGCCGCCGAACTTCCGTGGACGCCCGGCATGGTTCGTACAGATCTGGTGGCTGGTGCAGGCGCTGCTCTTTCATCCTTCGCCGCAGGTGATGTATGGATGGCGGCGGTTTCTGCTGAAGCTCTTCGGCGCGAAGATCGGCAAGAACGTGCTGCTGCGCCCCAGCGTCACCGTGACTTACCCGTGGAAGCTGACCATCGGCGACGACAGCTGGATTGGCGACCGCGTCACGCTCTACACGCTCGGCCCCATCGTCATCGGGCATGATGCCGTCGTTTCACAGCACTCCTATCTCGCTGCCGCCTCGCACGACTACACCAGACCATCCTTCGACATTTTCGCGAAACAGATCACCATTGAAGATGAAGCCTGGGTCGCGGCACACTGCTTCATTGGTCCAGGCGTCACTGTCGGAAGAGGCGCGGTGCTCGGCTCATGTAGTGTTGCTTTCAAGGACGTTCCCCCGATGATGGTCTGTATGGGCAATCCGCTCAAAGTGATACGCCCTCGTGTTGTCACGGATACCCCGGCGCAACTCTGACCAGGGAACTTCTTCGTCGAATCTGCCGTATTCTTTTACGTGCAAAGGAGTGAAGTGCACGTGATCAAATTTCTTCTGTGGTGCATCCTCTTCGTCTTCTGCTGGCCGCTGGCGCTGCTTGCGCTCATCGCCTATCCGTTTGTCTGGCTGCTGCTGTTGCCCTTCCGTATCGTCGGAATTGCCGTGCACGGCGCGCTCGAACTGGTGGCTGCGATTATCTTTCTGCCCGCCCGCGTGCTGCGCGCGATTTAAGACAATGGCCTATGGCAATTTTTGCCATATGTGCTAGGATGGCCGCAGGAACAAGACTCTATGCCGACGCGGAATATCCATCTTTCAGCTGAGCTCGACGCCTATGTCAGTGAAAGGATCGAGAGCGGTCAGTATGCCAACGCGAGCGAGGTGCTCCGGGCCGGTCTCCGTCAACTGCAGCAGTCTGAGATGGAAGACAAGGCCAAAATCGAGGCGCTTCGAACCGCGGTGCAAATGGGAATCGATAGCGGGATCGCCAAAGGTGACGTTGTCGGCAGACTTCGCCAGCGGGTCCGGGATCGTGCCGCAGCGAATGCACGAAAGAGCGCTTGAACTCGATCCGATATTCAAATCGCGCTGAAACGGACCTCGCCGAAATTCTCGACTACTCGACTGATAGATGGGGTGAAACCCAGGCTCTTTCCTATCTGGCCCAGTTCGTCGCCTGCTTTGAACAAATTGCGAAGATGCCGGATTTGGGAAGGGCTTGCGACACGATCCATCCCGCTTTCGACGCATCAAGCAAGGAAGTCACGTAATTTTTTATCGGCCTGAGCGAGATGGTGTCTTCATCAGTCGAGTCCTTCACCAAAGCATGCTGCCATCCCGAGTGCACTTCATCGACACGTAGTCAGCCATCGCAATCTGGCCTGCCTAAAACAAAAGCCCTCGCCGAAGCGAGGGCTTTCTCATGAACTTCCGAATCAGGCTGCTTTGCGCGGCAAGCGTCCACGGTTCTGCAGTTCGCGCGCCTGAGCCATGGCCATGCCGGTGATGTACACCGGGGCTGGCGTCGCAATCGCAACCAGAACCCAGGCCAATGCCGATACGAGGAGACCGACAACGGCAGCTGCCTGCAGCGTCAGCACTACCTCAATCTGGTGCAGGTGCAGATTCATGACTGCCCAGTTGCGCAGCGGCTCCACGCGGTGAATCACCGACAGCGCAAGCAGGAACGCTAGCGTGGAAAGAGTTGCCAGGCCAATCAGCGTGACATCCACAGTGCGGTGCAGGCGCTGCCGCGAGCGGCAGTGCTGGCATTCCACAAAATGTTGTTCAAAGTCTGTGCGCATCTCCGGAGAGATCCCGGAAATGTCATATCGCCAGCTGGAAAGTATGTCGCCGATAACTTGATCGGTACAAGGTGTCATGTGAATCCGTTCTCCGCCCTAACGTTCAATCGACGGTACAGTTTTTCCCATGGGCCCTTTCGGGCCGCAGGAAAATGCTACCAGGAGCGGCCAGGGAATCTTACTTTAGTATAAACCAGTCCCGTTACAGCACAATAGGCTGTGTTGCCGTTCGTTGTTCCGCCAGCACTAACCTGTTTCCTAACAAGCTCATACGGTCGCGCAAAGCATGCTCAGCAGCGACCCGGGCAAGCTCCGGAAGGTTGTTACTCTCTGATAGATGCGCCAGAACGACATAAGACGCTTGTCCGTCGTAGTGCGTCTCAAGAAATTTTGCGGCGGCGTCATTCGACAGGTGGCCCACCCGCGACATAACCCTCTGCTTGACTGACCATGGATACGGCCCATCCCGCAGCATCTCGAGGTCGTGGTTCGATTCGAGCATCAGCACATCGCAGCCGCGAAGCTGCATGCTGACATTCGGAGGCATGTAGCCAAGATCGGTCGCTATGCCAACACGGATGCCTTCCGCCTGGAAGACAAAGCCCACAGGATCAATAGCATCGTGCGGAATGGTAAAGGCGCTGACGGAAATGTCGCCGATCGAAAAGTGCGTTCCGGCACGGAAATATTCCACGCCTGGCAAAGCGCAAGGATCAGCCTCAGCCTTTTCGTCGGCCTTCAACTCCTCTTCCTCCGCAGCGCATTCAGCCAGTTCTGCCTCGCGGTAGAAGGGGTTTTCCGCGTCAGCATCCAGTTGGGTTGCGCTCGCTTCTGCCTCGGCCTTTTTCTTTGCCGATTCCTCCTGGCGCTGCGCGAGCCAGTCTGCGTAGGTCAACCGCTTCCGCGGAGTCATCCAGCGCATCCACGCGCGGTGTGTCGCTTCGGTAAAGTAAACGGGAATCCCAAGCTTGCGCGCCGTCACCTGCAGGCCCTGCACATGATCCTGATGTTCGTGCGTAATGATGATTGCGTCCAGCGTCTCCGGGTCTTCGCCCACGGAGAGCATGCGCTTGAAAATTTCGCGGCAGGACATGCCCGCGTCTACCAGAATCCGCGTGCGCGTGCTGGAGACAACGGTGCTGTTGCCTTTGGAGCCGCTGGCCAGCACCGTCATTCGAACCATGTCTTTCAGAATACGCCCGCCGCGTGTGGAAGACGCGGCAGAAACCCGGTCAGGAACCTGACTCGACTACAGCCGCGTCCGCAAATGATACCGGAGAAATGCGCCGCTCAGACCGCAGCATGCTCCTCAAGAATCGGGTAATCAACGTAGCCGCGAGCATCGAAGGTATAGAAGGTATTGCGGTCGTATGGATTCAGTGGGGCGCCCAGCTTGATGCGCGTGGGCAGATCGGGGTTCGCGACGAAGTGGCGTCCAAAAGCCACGGCATCGGCATCACCTTTTTCGATGACTGCTTCTGCGGTATCAGGCTCGAAGCCGCCAGCCGCGATGATCCTGCCCTTGAAGATCTTCCGCAGTTTTTCTGCAGCCACCGGGGCTTGACCTTCAGCGATCACAACATTGCCCTTCACGCGCGGCTCGATGATGTGCAAATACGCTAAGCCAAACTTGTTCAGTTGCTCGGTAACATAGGCAAACAGCGCCTGCGGATTGCTGTCCGACATTCCGTTCCAGCTACCGCTCGGCGCGATGCGCACCGCCACGTGGTCGCGGCCCCAGACCGACACCAGCGCTTCAACAACTTCCAGCAGGAAGCGCGAACGGTTCTCGATCGATCCGCCATAGATGTCCGTCCGTTTATTGCTGCCGTCCTGCAGGAACTGGTCCATCAGGTAGCCGTTGCCGGAGTGCAACTCGACACCGTCAAAACCCGCGGCCTTGGCACGCTCTGCGGCCCTGCGATAGTCCTCGACGATGCCTTTGATTTCCGCAATTTCCAGCGCGCGATGCGGCGAAGGCTGCACCCATCCGCTGGGCGCGGAAACTAGATGCGACGCGTCGTTCCAGTATTCGGGATTCACCGAAGCGGTAACAGGCGTGGAACCGCCGGTGGTCTCCACATTCGACGAGCGCCCAGTATGCCACAGTTGCGAGAACATGAAGCCGCCCTTCGCATGCACTGCGTTTACGACCTTCTTCCAGCCCTCAACCTGAGCGTCGGAATAGAGGCCGGGCGCTCCAAACCATCCACGTCCGGTAATGGATATCGTCGTTGCCTCGGAGATGATCAAGCCGCCGTCCGATGCCCGCTGCGTGTAGTACTCAAGCATCAGGTCGCCGGGGATATCTCCCGGCTGATTTGACCGCGAACGAGTGAGCGGAGCCATCACGACGCGATGCTTCAACGCTACCGGGCCGACTTGAACCGGCGTGAAAAGTTTTTGTTCCGAATTTGTCATTTCGAATCCTCTTGCCGCCCGCTTTGACGGCCTGAATTTCAGTTGCTTTTAATAGATACGAAACGATACGTTTCGATTCATATTCTGCAAATACCCCTTTCGGGTTATTTTGCAATCCCTATATATTCATCGCTTATGGCTTATCCCAAAGGAGACGGGGGCACGAGTACGACCACTGCATCACGCGGAGGACGTCCGCGCAGCAAAGAAGTTCACCAGGCCATTCTGCAAGCCACCTTCGATCTTGTTCTGCGCGATGGATTTCGTGCCGTGAGCGTTGAAGCGATTGCCTCTTCGGCCGGGGTAAGTAAAGCCAGTGTCTATCGCCGCTGGCCTAACAAGGCGGCGATGGTTATGGGCGCCTTCAACGACAAAGTCGGCTCGGGCTCGCTCTTTCCTGAAGCATCCACCGCAACGGAAAGTATTCGGCTGCAGATGCGCGCGATGGCGAAATCCTTTCGCGGAAGCGACGGCGCATTAGTGAAAACGCTACTCGCCGAAGCGCAATTCGATCCGGAGCTGGCAACGGCTTTCCGTCAGCGATGGACGATCCCCCGCCGCAAGCTGGGCATGGCCGTGGTTCAGGAAGCGATTCGCCAGGGAGAAATGCCGGCAGACGTCGATCCAGGAAACGCCATCGACATTCTGTATGGGCCTATTTACTACCGCTTGCAAATGGGCACAGGGCCGCTGTCGAGCGCGTATGTGGAAAGGATTTTCCGCCGCGTGATGAAAGGCCTCGGAGCGAAATATTCTTGAATCAGCTGTCTTTGCGGTAAAGAAGGTCGCGGATCGCCTTGCGCCGCTCTTCGTTCATTTCACTCTCAGCCTTGCGGTCGTGGACAGCCCCAGCTTTCGCTGAGGAATCCGCATCCGAGGCGCTGCACTCAGGACAGCGGTTGGCAAAACCAGGCTTGTCGGGTTTCAGTTCGAACTCTTCTCCGCAGACGACGCATGTTTTGATGGGAAAAGGCATAACTCTCCATGATAAAAGAATCGACGCCGTCAGTGGAGGGGTAGGCATCGCTCTACCCGTACCGTTCACGGCAGACTTTCATCCACTCTTCCGCTCGCTCCTTCCGGTCGGCAAATCGCGTGGAAAGAATCGCGCCCCATATCGCTCCCTGAAGATCACGCGCCTCGAAAAATGGGGTCAGACGCTCCAGTTCGACAGCGCCACCGTAGCTCGCAAGCGCCGTCTCGCGGTCTTCACCCGAGGTGCGGACAAAGCAGGCCAGATCCCACTCAATCGGGCCGCGACAGGCGTCTTCGAAATCGGTCCACACCAGACCGCGGCTGGTCTTCAGCAAGTTTTTCTTGTGCGCGTCGCCGTGAAGCGGCTGTTTGGGAAGTCCAAGCTCGTGAATCTGTGCGGCGATCTTGAAAAAACCACGCCGCAGGATGGCCAGATCCTCATCGCTCACCGCATCCCACCGCTCGACCTCGTCCAGCCAACGCGGAATCTCCGAAAACGGACTGAGGTATCGCAATTTGCCCGGATATGCGCGCAATGCCCCATGCAGTTCGTGTAACAACGGTCCTACCTCTGCAACCGTGGCCACATAACCGGCCTCATGCTCGACGAACTCCCAGAAAGTGAGGGCCAGTTCATCATGCAGGTGCGGCCCCGGCGCTAGCTCCGCGCTCGGCGGGACTACGGGAAAGTTTTTCGCCGCAAGAAATCCGGCAAGATCGAGATCGAGCGCCAGCCACTCCTGCGCGGGTTTACGAACCAGCCCCGTCGTCGTTGCCACACGCGCTACTACTGGCGTTGGCTTCAGATGTACGAGCACATTGCTGCCATCGGCCAGCACTTCCGGGTCATCACAGTGCAACCCGAATGAATTTGCGACTGCAACCGCTGCAGCTATTGCGCGCCTGCTCAAGTCATCCATGCGTCCATCCTATCGGGCATGCTTCCATCCTGGCTGGACGAGGAGGGCTAGAATGGACTGCACGGAGGTAACACCTCATGCCAGTAGCGTCAGCAAACAGCTTTGCTACGTTCGACCTTTCTCACGAAATCGCAGACTTGGAACGGAAAAAACCCTGGCAGTCGGGACTTTACGCCAAGACCCTTTACAAGAGCGATGACTTCCGCACTGTGCTCATCACCATGGAGCGCGCAGCCCACATGAAGGAGCATCACACCGACGGCACCATCTCGATTCACGTGTTGAAGGGCTCCGTTCGCGTACATGCGCAGGGGCAGACGCATGAACTTGGAACAGCAAGCCTCTTCACGCTGGCTCCATCGATCAAGCATGACGTTGAAGCCCAGGAAGATTCAGCCTTCCTGCTGACCATCTCATGGCCGACCAGCGAAAAACTGCGTTCGCTCGAACACCGAGGCTACGGCAACTAGTACGTATAGAAACCGCGCCCGCTCTTGCGCCCGAGCCAGCCCGCGTCCACCATGCGGATCAGCAACGGACAGGGCCGGTATTTCGGATCGCCCAGGCCATCCTGAAGTACGCGCATGATGTCGAGGCAAACATCGAGGCCGATGAAATCCGCCAGCGTCAGCGGCCCCATCGGATGCGCCATGCCCAGCTTGAAGACTTCATCGACAGCCTCCGGAGTCGCCACGCCTTCCATCACCGCAAACATCGCTTCATTGAGCAGCGGCATCAGCACACGATTTGAAACAAATCCCGGCGCGTCGTTCACTTCGACTGGCGTCTTGCCCAGCTTCTCGGTTAGGGCCTTCACTGTGTCGTAGGTAGTTTGCGACGTAGCCAGGCCGCGAATCACTTCGACCAGCTTCATCACCGGCACTGGATTGAAGAAGTGCATGCCGATGATCTGCTCGGCGCGTTTTGTCTGCGCGCCTAATTTTGTGATGGAAATGGAGGACGTGTTCGAAGCGAGAATGACGTCTTGCGGCAGGATCGAATCGAGTTCTACAAAGAGCCGGCTCTTGATCTCGAACTTTTCCGTCGCCGCTTCGATAACGAAATCGCACGATGCAAGCGACTGGCGGTCGAGCGTGCCCTGAATCCTCTGCAATGACGCAGCGGCTTCGTCCGCGGTCAGCTTGCCCTTGGCCGCTTCGCGGTCAAGATTTTTCCGGATCGCCTCAAGCCCGCGATCAAGAAAATGCTGTTCGACCTCGCAGAGCCGCACATCAAATCCGCTTCGCGCAAAGACATGCGCGATGCCGTTGCCCATGGTTCCGGCACCAAGCACGCCGACCACCTTGATCTCACTCATTCCAACACCTCAAAACAAATGAGTGTATCAAGACACGCGGATATGAAAACGGAGCTAGGCGATTTTCACAAGAACCGCAGTGATGTTATCGCTTCCGCCTGACGCATTCGCGTCTTCAATCAGACGCCGGCAGGCTGCCTGAAGATCGGAAGTGTCCCCACCCAGGAGCTCTGCCAGTCGCGCCTCGGAAACCTCTTTCGAAAGCCCGTCAGAGCACATCAGGAACAGGTCGCCATGCTCTGTCGCCACTTCCTGGATGTCAGGTACTACCGTGTCGCGTGTGCCGATCGCCCGCGTGATGACGTTGCGCAAAGGAGACATTTCCGCCTCAGCGGGGGTCATCTGTCCCAGCCGCACCTGCTCGTCTACGAGAGAATGGTCCTGCGTCATGCGCTCCAGCGTGGCGCGAAAGCGATAGCAGCGGCTGTCACCCACATGCGCAATCCAGACGCGGCCCTCCCGCACCAGCAGTGACACGAGCGTGGTGCCCATGCCGTGCAACGACGGCTCTTGCTCCGAGCGCGAAAAGACGCGCCGATTTGCTTCCGCGATACCAACCTCAAGGGCTCGCCGCGGATCGCCTGCAATTTGCGGATCACAAAGCGCTTCGGTGACGGCGGCTACTGCGGCATTGCTCGCGACTTCACCTGCCGCCGCGCCGCCCATGCCATCGCACACAACAAAAAGGCCCGCCTCCGGACACAGCCCGTAGGCATCTTCATTCGCGGAGCGGACACGTCCAACATCAGTAAGCGCTGCTGCTTCCATGAGCATCTGTTCTTGAGGCATGGTGAAATTGCCGACCCTGAAGGCGATTCATACGGCACTCACCAAGATACACGGGGCGGGCAACACTTCGCATCAGCATGATTCATCGAAACGAAAGAAGCTACCTGTTCCCGGCCTCCGTGCTCCGGATGAACGCCGCTACACGGTCGTGCAGTTGCTGCAACGATTCGTCGCGCACGTAAACCATGTGTCCCGATTCATACCAGTCGTACTCGATGTTTTTCGCAAGGCTCTCCGGAATCGGCAGGTGCTTGTCCTCGTAATACGCAGCGTAGAAGGGCGTTGCCAGGTCGTAGTAGCCGCCGTTCACCATCACCCTGAGTCGCGGATTCGTCTTCATCGCCGTGGCCAGATCTGCGCTCACGTTCAGGTTGATGGGATTGTCGTTGTGCTTGAAATCCCACTGCGCAGAGCCGAACTCCGCGTGGGGCAGATATGTCTGGCCATCGCCATACTTCAGGTCGCGGCGAACATAATCGTTAAAGAGCGAGACATAGGCCGACGAGATGGCCGAACTCTGTGGATCATACTCCGCCTCTTCGCTCAACGGGTTAATGTTCGGGCCGGAGAAGCGTGTGTCGAGACGGCCTGTCGTCAGGTCCTGATCATCCTGCAGGTTCTTCGAGAAGCCGCCGCCGCTCACGCGGAGGTTGGCCTTCAGCAGATAGGCGATAGATAGCCCCGTATAGGTGTGCAGCTTCTCGGCGACGCTCTGCTTCTCAGCCGTGGTCAGGTCTGTGCCCTGCGCCAGCGCGTGCGCATATTCGCCCATGGCAAAATCTTCCACCTCTTTCAGAAATGGCTCGAGCGCGGGTGGCTGGCTGGGAAGTTTGTGGTGGTAATACGCCGTTGCGGCGTATGTCGGCAGCGCGAGCTGGAAAGGCAGATCGACGCCGGGATTATTGCGTGCGGCGTCGATGTCTGACGTAAAGTTAAAGATCTGCGAAAGCAGAATGACGCCGTTCAGGTCGATGCTGTCCTCGTTTTCAAGAATATTTGAGACCACCGACGAGCGCGTCGTGCCGTAGCTTTCGCCAAAGAGATACTTGGGCGAATTCCAGCGGTTGTACTTGCTGATGAACCGCGCGATGAAGCGCGCATACGCATGCGCATCTTCATCCACGCCCCAGAAGGCTTTATCTTTGTCCTTGCCCACCAGGCGGCCAAAACCTGTGCCCGGCATGTCTATGAAGACGAGGTCGCTCACGTCGAGAAGGCTGTAACCGTTGTTGACGAGCTTGTAAGGCGCGCCGGCAAGATGCTTGTCATCCGATGTGACCACGTGCTTCGGTCCGAATGATCCCATGTGCAGCCACACGGTCGAGCTGCCCGGTCCACCGTTGTAGATAAAGGTGATGGGGCGGTCTTCAGCCTTGGCGTCTTTCCTGAAGTAGCCAACGTAGAACATGCGCGCAATCGGCGGCATGTCCTTCGGATCCTTAGCCTGCGCCGCTGCCAGAGCCATCTCCGTGTCAGGCAGTGCTTTTCCGTCAGGGCCAAGCTGCGCGTCCTGTTCGTCGGTCGCGCCCACCGTAATCGTGCCGGCAACCGCCTGGTATGCGATCTGCACTCCGCCTGCATTCACTGAGCCTTCAGTGATCGAGTCCGGAGCGGGCGCCGGAGCCTTAGCCTCAGCGGGCGTGGCTTTCGTGGTGGCGACGGGGTCTTCAGCAGCCAGAGCAGAAAAGGAAATTGCGCCGGCCAGCAATGCGGCCAGAAGCGGAGACAATCTTGTCATGGATCGAACCTCTAACGTAAGAAAGATGTACCGGGGGATTGCACGTACGACAATACTACCCTCCTCGTCTATTAAGCACTCAGCTCTTCTGTGCGCTTGATTTCGCAAAAACTAAAGGCTGGCACGATGGCCAGCCTTCTAAAGAATTGGAATCGCAGTTACGACTTTGAACCGGCGCTCTCCAGCTTCGATTCCGCCTCGGCAATCTTGCGATTTGCCTCTTCATATTTCTCGGCGTCTTCACCGGCCTCGTTCCACATCTTCTGACCGCGCTCAAGCTGCTCCTGCGCGCGCGCCGTGTCAATTTCTTCCGGCTTCAGCGCGCTTTCGGCAAGAATCGTCACGCGCTCGGGAAGCACTTCGACGAATCCCCAGTTGACGTTGTAGCGCTGTTCGCCGGCATGGCCGCCATGCAGCCGCACTTCACCCGCGCCCAGCTCAGCCAGCAGCGGAGCATGCCCGAAAAGCGCTTCGATATAACCGGAACGAGATGGCAAGTCCACCGCATCTGCCGTCGTATCGACGAGGATGCGCTCAGGAGTCACCAGCCGTACTTGCAGTTGATCTGGCATAGTCTACGCGGTCGCCTTCATCTTCTCAGCCGTTTCGAGCACTTGCTCAATCGAGCCCTTCAGGTAAAAGGCCTGTTCAGGAATGCTGTCATGCTTGCCTTCGAGCACTTCCTTGAAGCTGCGCACTGTGTCCGCAATCTTGACGTAGGCGCCCGGAATACCGGTGAACTGCTCGGCCACATGGAACGGCTGCGAGAGGAAGCGCTGAATCTTGCGCGCGCGCGCCACGGTGATCTTGTCGTCTTCTGAAAGCTCGTCAATGCCGAGAATCGCAATGATGTCCTGCAGGTCCTTGTAGCGCTGCAGAATACGCTTCACGCCCTGCGCCACGTCGTAGTGCTCTTGCCCGACGATACGCGGCGAGAGAATACGCGAGGTCGAAGCCAGCGGATCGACGGCAGGGTAAATGCCCAGCTCTGACAGCGGACGCGAAAGCACCGTCGTCGCATCGAGGTGAGCAAAAGTTGTCGCCGGAGCCGGATCGGTAAGATCGTCGGCTGGAACATACACAGCCTGCACCGAAGTGACAGAACCCTTCTTCGTCGAAGTAATGCGCTCCTGCAGCTCGCCCATTTCGGTTGAGAGGTTCGGCTGGTAGCCGACGGCAGAAGGCATACGACCCAGCAGCGTCGATACCTCAGAACCTGCCTGTGTGAAGCGGAAGATGTTGTCGATGAAGAGCAGCGTATCAGCGCCTTCGTTGTCACGGAAATATTCAGCGACCGTCAGGCCGGTCAGCGCGACGCGCAGACGCGCACCTGGCGGCTCGGTCATCTGGCCGTAAATCAAGGCAGCCTTCGACTTCTTGAAGTCCTTCAGGTCAATCACGCCCGCTTCCTGAAACTCCATCCACAGGTCATTGCCTTCGCGGGTACGCTCGCCGACTCCGGCAAATACTGAGAAGCCACCATGCTTCAGGGCGACGTTGTTGATCAACTCCTGAATGATGACCGTCTTGCCGACACCGGCGCCGCCGAAGAGCCCGATCTTGCCACCCTTCAAAAAGGGCTGGATCAGATCGATGACCTTCACGCCCGTCTCGAACATTTCTTCATGCGTCGACTGCTCATCGAACGCCGGAGCCGGACGGTGAATGGGCATGTGGATCTTTGCGTTGATCGGGCCAAGCTCGTCGACCGGCTCTCCGATCACGTTGAGCACGCGACCAAGCGTCTCGTGTCCCACGGGAACGGTAATCGGGCCGCCCTGATCGATGGCATTCATGCCTCGCACCATGCCTTCGGTGGCCTGCATGGCGACGCAGCGCACGCGGCCTTCGCCCAGGTGCTGCTGCACTTCAAGAATCACGTTAATGGGGTTAGGCACCGTGAAGCCGTCGCTCACAACGCGCAGCGCCTGGTAAATCGGCGGTATCTTTGCTTCTTCAAACTGAACGTCCACCGCCGGTCCGGCGATTTTAATGACCCTGCCAATATTCTCTGCCATAAAATTCTTTCTCTCTACAGTGCGGCTGCGCCGCTCACAATCTCGATCAGTTCCTTGGTAATCGCCGCCTGGCGCGCACGGTTCATGGCCAGCGTGTAGTGGTCGATGAGATCCGAAGCGTTGTTCGTCGCCGAGTCCATCGCCGTCATACGTGCCGCAAACTCCGCCGCTACCGACTCCACCATCGCCCGATATAGCTGGGTGCCGACATATCGCGGCAGGATTGCCCGGAACAGCTCCTTCGGATCCTGGTCGTAGGTGTAGTCCTCATCTGCGGTTCCGAAACGATGCGCCTCTTCCTCGATCAGCTTTTCCGTCGCGGTCGCTTCAGGAGAATCCACGCTGACGCCCGCCGAGGCCGCTGCTTCCGCCGCGCGGTCACGCTCTTCCCGCGTCATCTCTGTGGCAGCAGCAATCTCACGTGTGCCGATTTCTATGATCGGAAGAATCCGCTGAACAACTACGCGCTGCTGAATGACAGACTTGAACTCGTTGTAGACCACGTAGACCGCGTCGATCTTCTCGTGCGTGTAAAGCGAGACGATCTCCCTGCCCAGCTCGCGCACCTCGTCGAAGGTAATCTTGTGCAGAATGTTGCGATAATGGTCGTCCATCATCTCAACTGTGCTGTGGACCTTGCGCTCGCCACGCGACTCTCGACCATTACCTTCTTCGTCCTGCTTCGGCGCTGCAAGATATTCCGCTGCAGGATAGCGCCGGCGCAGAATATCGCGCCCCTTGCGGCCAATCGCTTCTATGTCGATGTGCTGATCCGGGTACGCGGCAATGAAGTTGGTCGCGGCCTTGATGATGTTCGCGTTGAAAGCGCCGGCGAATCCGCCTTCTCCGGAGATAACGACGACCAGCACATTCTTTTCCGGACGCGTCAACAACAGCGGATGCCGCACGTCCCCCGTCTCGGGATCGTAAATGTCTATGCGGCGCTTGAGCGATTGCAGCACGCTCTCCATCATCGCGACATACGGTCGCGAGGCCATGGTCCGCTCCTGTGCGCGGCGCAGCTTGGCTGCAGCCACCATTTTCATGGCCTTGGTGATCTGGCGCGTATTCTTAACGCTGCGGATGCGCCTTCTTAAATCGAGAACGTTTGCCATTCTTCCTGCCGGATTCTATTTCCTCGCTGCCACTACCTGCGCCGATTCATGGTCTGCGAAGAAGTTCTGCTTATACTCGTTGATCGCGTCTTTCAGACGATTGCGCAGATCATCGTCGAGCGCCTTCTTCTCGCCAATGTCCTTGAGCAGCGCCGTCTGCGCCGAATCCAGGTACTTGTGAAAGCCTTCTTCGAATGAGCGAATCGCTTCGACCTTGACGTCATCGAGCAGGCCCTGCGTTCCGGCAAAGAGAATCGCCACCTGGTGCTCTGCCGTCAGCGGTTGGAACTGCGGCTGCTTCAATAGCTCGGTAAGACGCTGGCCGCGGTTGAGCTGGTTCTGCGTCACCTTGTCCAGATCGCTGCCGAACTGCGAGAACGCCGCCAGTTCGCGATACTGCGCGAGATCGAGCTTCAGCGTCGCACCCACCTGCTTGATCGCCTTCATGGCCGCCGAGAAGCCGACACGCGACACCGAAAGCCCGACGTTCACAGCAGGACGAATGCCCGAGTTGAAGAGGTCGGTTTCAAGGAAGATCTGCCCGTCGGTAATCGAAATCACGTTCGTCGGAATGTAGGCCGAGACGTCGCCCGCCTGCGTTTCGATAATCGGGAGTGCCGTCAGCGAACCGCCGCCCTTTCCCTTGCTCAGCTTCGACGAGCGCTCCAGCATGCGCGAGTGAAGGTAAAACACGTCGCCCGGATACGCTTCGCGGCCCGGCGGACGGCGCAGCAACAGCGAAATCTCGCGGTACGCAACAGCGTGCTTGGACAGATCGTCGTAGATCACCAGCGCATGCTTGCCCTTGTCGCGGAAGTACTCACCGATCGACGTGGCGGCATACGGCGCAAGATAGAGCATTGGGGCCGGTTCAGAGGCGGTTGCCGCAACGACGACGGTGTAATCCATCGCGCCGTTTTCGGTCAGCGTCTGCACTACCGAAGCGACCGAGGACCGCTTCTGCCCGATCGCGCAGTAGATGCAGATCAGGTCGTTCTTCGCGTTGTTGATGATCGTGTCGAGCGCAATCGCCGTCTTGCCCGTCTGGCGATCGCCGATGATCAGCTCGCGCTGTCCGCGGCCAATCGGAATCATGCTGTCGACTGCCTTGAGGCCGGTCATCATTGGCTCGCGCACCGATTGGCGTTCGACGACGCCCGGAGCAAGCCGTTCCACGGGCAGGAACTCGGATGTGTGGATCGGTCCCTTGTCGTCGATGGGCTGGCCCAGGGCATTCACGACACGGCCAATCATTGCCTGCCCCACCGGCACATCCAGAATCTTGCCGGTGCGCTTTACCTGGTTGCCCTCGCTGAGCTCGGTGTATTCGCCCATCAGAATGGCGCCCACCTGCTCCTCTTCCAGGTTCATGGCAAGCCCGGCTACACCGTGGGGAAACTCGAGCATCTCGCCATACATCACCTTATCGAGGCCGTGGATGCGGGCGATGCCGTCGCCGAGGGAGATGATTGTTCCCACCTCATCCACGCGGATCTTCGCGTCGTAATTCTGAATCTGCTCTTTCAGGAGCTGCGTAATTTCGTCTGCTTTAATCTGAGCCATGCTTCACTTTCCCAACAGAATCCTTTGAATTGTCATCCCGACCGAAGCGCGAAGCGCGTAGCGGAGGGACCTGCAGTTCCCTCAATCAGCTGGCGAGCTGCTCTTTCAACCGGTCCAGTCTTCCCTTGACCGACCCGTCATACACCGTGCTGCCAACGCGTACCACCACGCCCCCAAGCAGCGATTTGTCTTCGTGATACGTAGCCTGCACCTGCGTCCCCGTCAGCGCTGCAACTTTTTGCTCGATTCCCTGCCGCTCGTCAGTTTCAAGAGGCCGCGCCGACGTGACGTGCACCTCGGAGATGCCGAGGCGCTGGTTTATGACCTTGCGATACTCCGCCAGAACATCGTCGAGCACATTCATCCGGTCGTGCTGGATCAGCACCGCAATGAAGTTGCGCACCTGCGTTCCCATCCCCAGACGTGCATTCAACTTATCCAGAATGGCGACCTTCTGGTCCGCCGCGAATGAGGGATCGAGAAAAACCTCGCGCAGATCGGCGCTCTCGCGCCATGCGGCAACAAAACTGTCCAGCTGGTTCTGCACTTCGTGAGCGTTCAGATGCGCCTCGAACACGACATCGACAAAAGCGCGGGCGTAGGGAGCGGCAATTGCGGCCATCAGTTCTTCCCTCCCTTGGTCTGCGTGCCTGCTAGATCGGCGCCAAAGTTCTGCACCAGAATCCGGTCGGCATCCGCGCCCAGATGAATCCGCTGCATAGCGCGTTCGACCGCCAGATCAGCGGCCAGACGCTTCAAATCTCTTTGTGCAGCCGCCCCGAAAGCCTCAATCTCCTGCTCCGCAGACTCGACAATCCGCTTGCGCTCCTCTTCGAGGGATGCCTTGATGCGCTTCTCGTCTTCCACGCTGTCGTGCTCGGTCTGCTTGCGAATCGCCTCAATCTCGGAATCCAGCTTCGCTAGCCGCGCTTCAACCGCACTCAAACGCTCTCTTGCTTCCTCAGTGGCCGAACGCGCCTCAATCAGCTCCTTCTGGATCGTCTCCGAGCGCTGACGAAAGGCCTTCGGCAAAAACTTGACCAGGAGCCAGATAATCCCAATCCAGATGAGCGCGGCGTTAAAATCCTGAAAAATCGTGGCCGCCGTCTCGGTCTTGACGTGCATTACCCGGGCGATGGCTTGGACCGAAGCCGAATGGCTGTACTTCTCTTCATCGCTATTGTTCGCGGGCTCGTCCATCCCTTCATACTTCGAATGGACATTCCCTGCTTTAGCAGGCTGCTCCTGGCTGAAGCCGCGCGGAGCCGCGCCCGCCAGCAAGACCAATGCGACAAAAAGTATTGCAACCCTGATCTTCAAACTGCGCTTCAACGGACACTCTCCAGAGGAGCCACACCCGGAGGCAGAATGGCTTTAAGAATCTGTGATGCCAGCTGCTCCGTCGAGCCCTCAAGCTGCTTTTGCGCTTCGGCGGCCTGCTGCTTCAACGCAGCTTCGGCGGCCCGTACCCGCTCCCGCGCCGCCAGTTGGGCCGACGCCAGAGCGTGATCGCGCTCGGTATTCCACTGGTGGATCAGCTGCTCGCGGTGGCGGAAAATCTCCGCCCGCGCGGCCCTCAGCTTGGCTTCATACTCCTGCGCTTTGGCATCGGCCGCGGCAATGGCGGCGGCAGCCTTTTCGACGGCTCCCTGCGTGCGCTCCCGGCGCTCCGCCAGCGTGCGCGTCAGCGGGCCGTACAACAGGAAGCGATACGCCACGACCAGAAGGATGAAAAGGATCGCTGTCGGTATCGAGCCGACAATCAGATCGCCGAGTTGCTTGAGAATTTGGTCCATGCTTTCGCCGGTTCTTGATAGCCGCTGAAACCCTCTTCAGACTGGCTGATTTCTCGCATACCGCAGCCCTATCCACACCATTTCCGACGCCTTGCGACTCGCTTCGGCGCGTTTACAGCTGCCTTTTAAGCCCTTGGAAGTCTTATGTGGAAGGTATTGCGGAACCTATGGTTGTAACAGAGTGAAAAATAAGGTGTCAACGCGGGGGAAGACACTTACCCCTTAGATTTATCACACCTTTGGAATTTCTGCAGAATAACGCTTGACTCGCCCAGAACCGGGCGTAGACTTGAACCATCACCTATGACCCGGTTCAGGGTCCAACGGACCGGGCGATTGGGAATCTCCACCGCTCCCCCTCGTCCGGTCCGTACTTGCGTCCACTCGAAATTCCCTGTATCTCCCCAATAGTGATGCCGGCCCTGCGACTGTCATGCGCACGGTGTTGTCAATAAATTGCCGATCGCGCAGCACTGCTCCCGCGCCCAAAGCCGCCAGGACCTCGCCCTTTGCCTGCGGAATAACGAAGGTCCCCTCGATCACCGGATCAGCCGTCAGTTCTGCGTCAATGCGCGCCAGCAGGCAGTCAATCCCCAACGCCGCCTTGCCTGAAGTGGCAAGTGCCCCGCTAGCAATCAGCTCCGCGCGCTCTTCATCCGGCAGCAGATCGATCTTGTTCATGACTTCCAACCGAGGCTTGTGCAGCACGCCCAGCTCGCCTAGTACCTTCTCAACCTCCGCCCTCTGCTCGTCCCCGACTGGACTGGAAGCATCCCGCACATGGAGCAGCACCTCAGCCTTTTGCACTTCCTCAAGAGTCGCGCGAAACGAAGTCACCAGCGTATGCGGCAGATTGCGAATAAATCCGACTGTGTCGGAGAGCAGAATTTTCCGCCTCGAAGGCAGCTGAATGGCTTTTAACTTCGGGTCGAGCGTCGCAAACATCCTTGCCGATTCGAGCACACCGGCCTTGGTCAGCGTATTGAACAGCGTGCTCTTACCGGCGTTGGTGTAGCCCACCAGAGCCACCGTCGGTACGGGAACCGCCTCGCGCCGCTGCCGCTGCTGCCCGCGAACCCTCCGGACAGCTTCCAGATCGTCTTTCACCTGCACAATGCGTCGCTGGATTTTGCGCCGGTCGGTCTCGAGCTGCGTTTCACCAGGGCCTCTTGTGCCGATGCCGCCACCCAGCTGCGACATGGATTTTCCGCGGCCAGCCAGCCGCGGCAGCATGTATTCCAGCTGTGCCAGCTCCACCTGTAACTGGCCTTCCCGTGTCCGGGCGTGGCGAGCAAAAATGTCGAGGATCAATTGCGTCCGGTCCAGAACACGGCAGGGCAGCCGTTCCTCCAGATTGCGCAATTGTGTAGGGCTGAGATCGTGATCGAAGAGAACAACGTTCGCGTCTGTGGAAGCGGCGACGCCAGCCAGTTCTTCCACCTTGCCGCTGCCAATTAGTGTCGCAGGATCAGCCTTGGGCCGCCGCTGCGTCACCTCTCCGGCAATCGTCGCGCCCGCGCTGATTACCAGCTCGCGAAATTCGCTGAGTGAAGCGTCATGATCGAACGGCAGAGATACAGCCGTCTCGGCCTCATCGCCTTGAGCTGAGATTCGGGCCGCATCGCGGGCAAGAATAGCCGACGGTGGCAGAGGAGAACGCCTCGTGGCGAACTCCACCGCTACCAGTAACGCGCGGTCTTCTGCGCCATTCGTGCCTGTGCGCTGGAGCTCGCCCACGAAACGCTGTTCCTGAGAATCCTGACCTTAACTGCTCTATGATTCTGCAGTCGAAGAGCCCGCGACAGCCGAACTGCTTCCGCCCGTCTGTCCGGCAGGATGCGTTGAGGGCGGTCTGTGTTCGGTATGCAGCACCGAACGCGAGCTGACTACGGTCGAGATAGCGTGCTTGAAGATCAATTGTTCCTGGCTATTGTTCTCCAATAGCACGGAATATTTATCGAAGGAGCGAATCTTCCCCGTCAGCTTCACACCGCTGACCAGGTAGATGGTAATAGGGGTTTTATCTTTACGGACCGTATTAAGAAACGTGTCCTGAATGTTCTGTGCCGGCTTGTTGTCCATGTGCCGATCTCCTATCATTTTTTCACCGCGTGGGATTCGACTGCCGCAATATTAAAGCTCATGCCAATGCCCGAAGGCTATGCAAGGTTTGTAAGAACAATACGAGGTTGCGATAGATCGGGCAAGCCAGACCGCCAATCGCGGCAACCGATTCGACCAATCAAAATCTTCAACCCCGACAACGAGACAAACTACACCTTAGATAGAGTTGGATGCATGGTGACTGCAACGGTTGTATCCAGCCGGAAAATTTTTCGAACGAAAAATAGTGCCTGTCCGGCGGGATTCGTTACACCGTCAGGTGGCTGCTTTTCGCCTTACTGATGTTTATGATGCCTGGCCCGAACTGCATGGTGCTTACTCGACTTCTTTGACGCTCCCGCCTGCCCGGGAGACGCAGCGGCAGGGGGCGGTTGAGGTGGTGCAGGAGGCGCTGCGCTTGGCGGCTCCACCTTCCGAACGATCACGCCTTCCAGTCGGAATGTCAGCGTCGTCAAATTCGCAGGCCGCGCCGCGCCCGTCGCCGGATCGATGGCAATCGTGTCATCCGTCGCCGTTCTTAGAGAAAACACCGGTACTGTGCCGATCTTATCAAAGGTCTGCGTGCCGACCTTCACCGGCAGATACCCCTGCAGATTCCGCTGCCGGTAGGCCGTCTCGTAACGGTGCTTTCGCACATTCCAGGTAAAGATGCGCACCTGGTCGAAGTCATACGGCAGCCCGTCTTTATACGGACTCAGAACCGTTACGTACTCTGGCGCCACGCCGTTCGGAAACTTCGACTCCGAATCGTTCACCGTCGTCAGCTGATATGCGCCGACAATGCGCTGCCCCTCGGCGTACCCGGCAATCGTATCCGGCACGTCTACATCTAACCGGCGCGAGAGCATCCAGCCGACGCGCCCCTGCGAATCGCGAATCAGCCACCAGTCTTCCAGTGCAGGTGGCTCCGGCGGGGGCGGCGGCTTATCTCCTGGCTTGAGCGCAGCCGGAGGTGAAACCGGCTTATCTCCCGGCTTCGGCGGATCGGTCTTCGCAACCGGCTTAGGAGCCTCGGCTTTCAAAGCAGGCTTGGAAGCCGGAACAGCCTGCGGAGGCGTCGCCTTCGCCACCGACGCCCGCACCAGCATCTGCAGCTTGTCGCCTTCGGGCAACAGATAGAAGCGGTCGGTCTGCCGTCCCGGCTTAACATGCAGGTAAAGATCGTCCCGGAGCACCGCCGTCGCAATCACCGGATCGTTCGCATGCTGCTTCGTCAGATCGGCAAACTGCTGGTAGGTGTCCTGATCGATGATGCCATGCTCTTCGATCCAGCCGACCTCGCCCTTGTCCGTCTTGACTTTGAGAAACCGCCGCCCCTTCTCGATAACCTCGAGCCGCTGCCCATTCGTGACATTCGCCACCCGGTTCGACACAGCCGCCACGCGGTCGCGCAGAAAGGTCTCTTTCGCGATGACGTACACGTATTCGACAGGAGGCTTGGGGCGCAGGCGATTGCAGCCGCTTATCACCAACAATGATAGAAGAACCGGCAGAATGCGATGAAATACCAGACGAGACGGGCGAAAAACCATGCGTATTCAGTGGGAAAAACTGGGGCCGTTTGCTACATAGAGCATAGCATCGAATCGAAGCTTTCCCGACCGCCTCGTCCAGGTCAGTATCGCGTCAGTTACGATTGCCAACGATTGAGGAGTTAAGTAGAAGACCGGTAAATACCGACGCGTTTTTCGGTACTTAATCGGCCTTTTCGGCCCACAAATTATTCTCAATGCGTGCATTGCCCTGGAGTCCTCAGTTGAGAGCGAGAGTTCCGGATTGTCCATATTGACTTGGCACGGCTATTGCCAACGCGATCAGGACCTGCGGCAGAGAGAGGAAGTCAGCACGCTTCATGGATGTCTCCTGGCTTCAGCGATACCCGAACAGAGGTGGGAACACGAGAACTACGACCGCCGCCCAGACGGAGAACACGGGCAGGTACGCAATCTGCCATCGCTCCAGACGGGCAAACGAACTCCGGTGACTCAGAAAGCGTGCGTACAGCCACGCCGTCCAGGTCAGGTTGACGAGAAGAATGATGTTCTCGCCAAGAGCCGCTATCCGGTTGGGCGTAAAGCCAAATTCGGAGATGCGGGCAGCGATCGCATAGAGTGCCACGCCATCGACCACGAGCGCGCTCACCACGAGCGCCAGCTGTAGAGCGTCGAAGAAGTCGGGTGGTGCCTGCGGGTCGCGCGCGGACGCGGCGTACAGCACGAGTCCCACGACGACGGTCAGCAGGAGATCGAAGCCGATGAGCACTTCCCGCTTGACGTTGATGGGGCTGCCCGTCCACGCCATCGTCGCCAGAAAGGCGAGGAGTAGCATTGTGAAGAGCGGCGTGAACAGCCTGGTCAGCACGGGCGCCATGTTCTCGATGACGCTTTGCTTCGCCTCAACCAGCCAGGATCCGATGAGGACAGCCCCCGCCGCCCCGCATGGGATCAGCCAACCTGCAACGAACGAGTCAGGGTTCATCCCGATGGCTCTGAACATCATGAACGTAAATAAGGTCGTGACGAACCCGCCGAGCGCAATTAGCACATAGTAGATCGCCAACTCGCCGGAGAACCGGACGAAGTTCATGCGCCCGGCGTTGTCGAACCATCTGCCCCCGACGTAGGCAAAGCCCACGGTGAGCCAGAGAGCGATTGGCAGGTGGAGGACGGTCAGCACCTCTGTTTCGCTGTGGCTCGGAAAGGGAAACACGTTGGCCAGCACAGCCGCGGCTGCGAAGGTCATCGCAAACCAGAGACCGCGCACACGATCCGACCCGCGCTTCCACATGAAGTAGATGGTGAGCAGCGGAAAGACAAAGAGGCTGGCATTCCTGGCGTAGAATAGCGGGAATTCCGCGTTCGGGTTGATGAGATGGCCGAAGAGCGCCGGCAGCTTGACGGCGATCGCCGCCGCGATTGCCAAGCCCAGAACGACGAAAAGCTCGTTGCGTCCGGTGTTCGCCGGGGCGTCTGTCTCGGGTGCTATGACCAATTGCTTCCACAGCCGCTCGGAATGCGCGCGTGCGAACTCGCGCGACAGCTTATCGAGGCTGCCCATGCGCTTGACCGCGACCAGGAACGCTTCATCCCTCGTCAGGCCCGCTTCGGTAAGCGCCGCCAGCTGGTCGCGAAGATGTCCTTCAAGCTCCTCCACGTCGGGCGTGTGAAGTGCCTGCCGACGGCGGACGTATGCCCGCCACTCTGCGATTTGGTTTTCGAGCTGCTGATCGGCGAAGGTCGTCATACGGTGCACACCTTCATCCAGATTCCCCGCAGTGTGCCGTCAACGGCGTTCCACTGTTGCCGCTGGGCAGCGAGTTCTGCCCGGCCTTCTTCCGTGATCCGGTAGTACTTCCGCCTGCGGCCACTCTCGGATGCGTCCCACTTCGCCGCCACATAACCTTGTCGTTCGAGACGATGCAGCACGGGATACAGCATGCCGTCGGTCCATTGCAGGTGTCCGCCTGACAACTCGGCTACGCGCTTGATGATGGCGTAGCCGTAACTCTCGCCTTCGGCAAGGATGCCGAGCACCAGCGGAGTCGTAGAGGCCGCAACAAGGTCCTTGCCCAGATCCATACGTAGAAGTGTTATACATCGCAGCTCTATGCATGTCAAACCGTTAGCGTCCATCGCCTCGCCGGATGACACTGAGGAGGAAGGTTGGGAAACTTCTGTCAAGCCCCCTAGTTTGAAGAAATCTCGTAACTCACACATTCAAGAGAGAAAAAACAATATTTTAGCGCGCTAAAATCGCTAACTACCCTGTTTTGAAAAACTTAGACAGGGACCAATATACTTGGCGCATCAAATTGCGCTAAATTATTGCGTTTCAAGGAAATAGCTGGTGGTCGATGAGCTTGGTTTACGAGGTATAAGTCGATCAGATTCTATAACCTACTGTTCATCCAACTAGATTTTGATGTGTCAGGTATATTGACCACTTTAGACACTCTCCACCCTCGTGGGGTGAGCTTAATTCGTACTGGCAATCGTGGTGGCCAGTGTGGGATCGGTCCCGGTCGTCTTGCTGGCAAAGGCATCCAGCTTACCCGGCGTCGTGGTGTCAATCTTGAAGACCTGCATATCCGGATTGCCGCCCGCACATGCCACCGCGATATACGAATCCGTAGTGTCTTCGGTGATGGCCACAGGGGCCGAGCCCGTCGTATACGGTGAGCCCGAAAGCGCGGTCAGCGATCCGTTTGCTGCCAGCGTAAAACCGCTGATCGTCCCGTCGGTCCGGTTGGTCACGTAGACGTAGCTGCCGTCCTTGGTCACCAGCACCTCCGATGGCCCCAGGCCGGTTGCCGTCGGCGATGTTGCCAGCTCAGTAAGGACGCTGCTGCCGGTAGTGTTGATGTTCAGCACGCGCACCGAGTTGATTCCCGTTTCCGTCACAAAGAGATACTTGGTGTTCGGATCGCTGCTCAACCCTAAATCGGCATTCGACGATCCCTTCGGGGTCAGGATCTGATTCAGCTTCGTGATCACGCCGGTGGTCGTGTTCAAGGTCAGAATATCGACCCCGCCCGTCCCCAGCGAAACGAAGACATACTGTCCATTTGGAGTGATATACACATTCGTCGCGCTTCCCGTGTCCAGCGCAACGGCATTTCCCTGCGTCGTCAGAGCCCCAGTGCTGGCGTTGATGCCGAACACATACACCGAAGGACTAACGTCCGCGGCAATCAGCCATTGTCCTGTCGGGTCCACCTGCATCGTGATCGGACTCACGCCCGTGGCTACCGGACCGCCGCTGTTCGCCACCGTGATCGTTCCATCTGAATTGATGGTGTAGGCGTAGATGCCGCCGGAAATGCTACCGACATACAGAAAAGTGTTCTTAGGCGTAATCGCCAGCGTATTCGGCGGCAAACCCGTCGCATAGGGCGAATTCGTCAACGCATTCACTGCGGGGGTGGTCGTAATCGAGAATCCGGCAATGGAACTGACGGCGGTCGACGAGTTCCCAACGTAAATGTAATTCCCGCTGTTGGTCGGGTTGCAGTTCGTCGTGCAGGGGGGAGGGAAAAACTTCCCGGCACCCGCACACGAAGACAACCCAAGAACACCAGCAATGCACAACAGATGAAAAACCCGTGTCTTCAATGCCACTCTCACTCGCCCGACTCTCTCTTGTTCTCATGCTCCATGGTTGAGAACCGCTCCCTGCGGAAAACCGCGCCGTGTCTTCGATATACTGCGCTCACACTATGCGTCACTTTTTCCGCCTTATCTTGGTGATATCACTGCTCGCGCCGTTTTGTCGCGTTGCCCATGCCGCCGACCGTCCCTCGTTCTGCAATCTGTGCGTCCGTGCCGATGAAGATTTTCTCGCCTCCGACGCCCTTCACGGCCGCGGCAGCGCCACTCGTGACGAGCACATCGCCGCCACCTGGGCCGCGGCGCAATTCGAGAGCTTCGGCCTCGAACCCGGCGGCGACAACGGCACCTTTCTGCAAAAAGCACCTCTGCCGAACCCGCTCCCAGACCGCCTGAAGCAGTACATCTCCAAGTGGGAAGACACGCCCCGCACCGAGACATGGAACGCCGTTGCCGTTCTTCGCGGCTCCGACACTAAGACGCAGCAGGACGCGATTCTGCTCACAGCGCATCTCGACCACCTCGGCATCGGCCCCGACGTCAACGGCGACACCATTTATAACGGAGCCGACGACGATGCCTCCGGCACAACCGCCGTCATCGAACTCGCGCGCACGCTCAGCCAGGGCAAGCGCCCGAAGCGAACCATTGTCTTCGCACTCTTTGGTTCAGAGGAAATTGGAGGCTTTGGCAATCGCTACTTCATCGAGCACCCGCCCATCCCGCTCGACCACATCGTCGCCAACCTTGAATTCGAAATGATCGGCCGCCCTGATTCTGCCGTCCCCGCAGGCAATTTCTGGCTCACCGGATACGAGCGCTCGAACCTCGGCCCGACACTTGCGAAGCACGGCGCACACCTTGTGGGCGACCCTCACCCTGATCAGAAATTCTTCCAGCGCTCCGATAACTACGCGCTCGCAAAACGCGGCATTATCGCTCAGACAGTCTCCAGCTTCAACCTGCACAAGGACTACCACCAGCCAAGCGATGAAATCAGCAAGCTCGACATCCCCTACATGACAACCGTGATTTCATCCATGGTAAAACCCATCCAGTGGCTCGCCGACACCGACTGGAAGCCAACCTGGAATCCCAACGGCAAACCGTAGCTTCCTTGTTGTCATCCTGCCACTGAGTACCACGAAAGGAAAGGACCTGCTTTTCGCGTCCGTTGGCACTAAGGCCGGGTGCCCCATCCTTTCGCGTAATTTGCAAAAGGGTGGGAAAGCACAAACCCTCCCTTTGAAGATTTGCCATCCTGAAGCGAGGCAGGTCCTCAGTGCCGTTTCAGCGCTTCCAATTCGTCCAGCGTGCGTGGCCAGTCCTTCCCCAGCAGTCGCGACAGGCTCCGGTCCGCCAGCACCTTCCCTTCGGTTTGGCAACGCGCACAATAGTTCGTCTCATTGTCCGCATAGCGAATGCGCTGAATCTTCTCGCCGCATCGCGGACACGGCTCGCCAAAGCGTCCATGCACCGCCATGTCCTTGCGAAACGCCGTAACTTTTTCCGGAAACCCGGCCTTCGCTTCAGCCTTCAGACGGTCGATCCAGAGCGTCAGCGTCTCGCGCGTCGCAGTATAAAGGCCCTCCCACTCCTCCGGCTTCAACTTGTGCGTCAGCGCAATCGGCGACATCTTCGCCGCATGCAGAATCTCGTCGGAATACGCATTCCCGATCCCACTCAGCACGCGCGGATCGGTAAGCGCTCGCTTGAGCGTGCGATTCTCCGCCATGAGCGCCGCGCGAAATGAATCAAGATCGCCGGAAAATAATTCGATCCCGCCCGGATCAACCGACCGCAATGCTTCCTCACCCTGAAAAACATGCAGCGATGCGCGCCGCTTCGTCCCAGCCTCCGTCAAAACCAACGACCCATTCGGGAAATCAAAAGCCGCCAGATTCTGCCGCCCACCGAGCTTTGCCCCTGAGGGACGCCAGTGCAGGCGCCCAGCAATCATCAGGTGCAGCACGAGCCACAGATCGCCTTCGAATCCGAAGGCAATGCGCTTGCCAATACGTCGCAGCTCGCGCGCCTTCTTACCCTCGACCGCTGACAAAGGAGGCTGCGCCGTGCGCAGTAGAAACGCGCTTGCCACCCGCACCTGCTCCAGTGGCTGGCCAAGGATGCGCTCTTCCAGCGCAGTCAGGTAAGCGGCAATATCAGGCAGTTCCGGCATAGGGATCAGCTTTCACGCGCAAAACAAAAAAGGGACGCCTCCAAGGAGGACATCCCTAACAATGTACCTTCAGCAGTGGCAGTTAGACAGCAACCGCCTCTGGTTGTGCCACGCGCTCGGCATCGAGAACCGTCCCGATCGCATGAACGATCGAGGCCACACGCACAACCGCCAGCACCGTCTCTTCGCTCGCACCCTTGTCGCGAACAACCTTCTCGTGCGAATCAACGCACTTGCCGCAGCCATTGATCGCCGAAACTGCCAGCGACCACAGCTCGAAGTCATTGTGATCGACGCCATGCGTGCGCATCACATTCATGCGCAAACGCGACGGCATCGTGCCGTACTTCTCATTCGAGGTAAGGTGAAGAAAGCGGTAGTAAATGTTATTCATCCCCATCACCGCAGCCGCAGCCTTCGCCGCATCGAACTCCTGCGCGGAAAGCTGCTTTGCGCCTTCTTCGAGCGCCGCCGCCGTCAGCTCCGGATTGCGCGTGGCAATCGCGCTAGCCACTACCGTGCCCCAAAGCTGCTGCTTCGTCAGCTCCGTGTTCTGCCGCACAAGGCTCGAATAATTCAGCTTCAGGTCCTTCGCATGACCCGGAAGCCCGTCAATCAACTGATCCAGTTGCATAGAAAATCCTTTCTTCGACGCATCAAATGCAGTCGAAAAATGGCGGGACGAAATCCCGCCATTCGCGACCAAGCCGCTACACACCTTTCGGCCACATCATTCTGCATGAGCAGAAATGGCGCCGAAGGCGCGAACGCCTGGACGGCCAGTCTTTAGGCGACGAGCGTCTCTTCGCCCTTCTGCCAGTTGCAGGGGCAAAGCTCGTCAGTCTGCAGTGCATCCAGCACGCGCAGCACTTCCTGCGGATTGCGGCCCACCGAAAGGTCTGTCACGTACACGAAGCGAATGATGCCTTCCGGATCGACGATGAACGTCGCGCGCTGCGCCACGCCAGCCGCGGGGTCGAGAATGCCGAGTTGCTCCGTCAGGTCGCGCTTCACGTCAGCCAGCATCGGGAAAGGCAGGTCCCTCAGATCGTCGTGGTTGTTGCGCCACGCAAGGTGCACAAACTCAGAATCGACGCTGCCGCCCAGCACCTGCGTATCGCGATCCTGAAACTCGTTGTTGATTTTTCCGAAAGCGGCAATCTCTGTCGGACAGACAAAGGTGAAGTCCTTCGGCCAGAAGAAGTACACCTTCCACTTTCCCGGATAGCTCTCGTTCGTAATGGTTTCAAAGGCCTTGTTCTTGTCGCGGCTGACCGTTGCGGTTACTGAATAGATAGGGAACTTCTCGCCTACACCTAACATGTATGACTCCTCTAAGTAAGTAAGTTGTTATGAAATGGACGAAATAAGGGGAATTAGGACAAAACTTTAATCAGCCTTCTGCTGGCACGCGGCGCACAGCCCCAGAACATCCACCGCGTATCGTTGCGCCAGAAAACCGCCGGGCAGCCTGCCATGCTTCGTGGCCAGCCCCAGTTCCTTTGCGTCGATGTCTGAAATGGACTTGCACTGCGTGCAAACCAGATGATGATGCGGCCTGTGATTCGTTTCCACGCGCAGCGAGCCGTGATGCAGACTCACTTCGTGAAAAATTCCGCTCTCGATGAATAGATGAAGATTTTTATAAACCGTCGCAAGCGAAATCGACGGAATCCTGCGCCTCACGCGCGCATACACTTCTTCCGGACTGGGGTGTCCGTGCATGCTCTTCAGAATCTCGTAAATGACATGCCGCTGATGCGTAACCGCAAGGCCCGCACTCTCGCACATCTCACGAAATTCCTGTGCCTCAACCGAGTTCACATTAGCTATTAAACAATAATAATTATTGTTTGTCAAAAGCTATTGATTACTCTAAGGCGCTGTCATCCTGAGCGGAGCGAAGGATCTGCTTTTTCTCTCCAGATGTTTACGACATTGCGGAAAGAAATTAGAGATAAGTCAATTAGGCCGCTCAGGCTTGCTCCGCCCAAAGCGTTCATCAAGAGGCTGCCGCCCGCGAAACCCTGCATCCACCGTATGCCAGTAATCGATGCGCGTCTCGCCCATCTTCCAGCAAAGCAGCACTATTTCTCCGTCAATGAGATGGGGAAAATCGAGCAGCCCGGTGTCCAGATCCTTCACCTGCACGCCGATCGCGTCGATCTCGGCAACCGCGTCCTTGGCCTGCTGCACGAATTTATCGATCTCCGCCCGCTGGCGCGTCACCGAGATCACATTCACCTGCATGCCGCCGGAGAGAAAGATACGCTGCCGCAGCTCCTGCAGCGTCGTCTCTTTCTCTTCCGCGAATCTCTTGCCATCAATGGCACGCTTCAGCAGCGATTCCAGCACGGGGAGCAGCGATTGCGCTTCATCGAGACTGAAGGTCTTCATGCCCTTATTCTAAGCCCGAACTTCAAGCATGCGATCGAGCGCCACCCGGGCCCAGTGCTTCACGTCGTCACGCACCTGAATGCGATTGACGACTTTGCCCTCGACCAGATTTTCAAGCGCCCACGCCAGGTGCTGCGGACTGATGCGGTACATCGTCGTGCACAGACAGCCCGTGTCGTCGAGCGTGATGATCCGTTTGCCCTTCGGCGCAAACTCCTTCGCCAGCCGGTTCACCAGGTGGATCTCCGTGCCGATCGCAAACATCGTCCCCTCAGGCGCGCTCTCTACCAGATGAATCAGCCGCTCCGTTGAGCCCAGCGCGTCGGCCTTCTGGCAGACCTCCCAGCGGCACTCCGGATGCACGATCACCTGAATCCCCGGATACTTTGCACGAACCTTATCCACGT
>Ga0209139_10000059_pt1 | contig 28939 bp, 25 predicted proteins | sample BogFormECP14_OM3_FD_188246 | JGI IMG/M metagenome (GOLD analysis project Ga0209139, IMG submission 188246) | Bog forest soil microbial communities from Calvert Island, British Columbia, Canada - ECP14_OM3 (SPAdes) (version 2) | ecosystem: Environmental > Aquatic > Freshwater > Wetlands > Bog ...
CAGCTTCCTCGCCCTGCGCGGCATTCCGCCGGAAGTCTATGAGTACCGTCTCGGCAACCGCTCTGCCCTCGAATGGATTGTGGACCAGTACCGAGTCTCTACCGACGTCCGCTCCGGCATAGTCAACGACCCCAACCGCGAAGACGACCCCGAATACATCGTCCGCCTCATCGGCCAGGTCATAACCGTAAGCATCGCGACCGTCAAGCTGGTCAACCAACTCAGCTCCCTTCCCTTACTACCGTAAAATGACACGCCGGGTGCCGCACGTTCGCGCAGCTAACGTGGGTCTTTTCAAGTCCCTCTGGCGGGTGCCCAGATCTTAAATTTGGGTGCCCCATGTCTCGCAGAGACATGGGACCTCTCCACGTACACACAAACTGCTTCATCCCACGGTTCATCTCAGTGCAGGGTGGCTGAATTCAAGCCTTCTGTGGGACAAGATTCCCAAAACAGAAGAGGCGTAAAGCGCCTCCATGTTAGAAGCCGAGGCCTTTCTAGGAGGCTGGAAAAGTGGCTGTTTTGAAGGGGCACGGCTTCAGCCGTGCCGTAATTGCCACAATATGAGTACCGGGTGCCCCATGTCTCGCAGAGACATGGGATCTCTTCACGTAGACACAAACTGTTTCATCCCCGCAGGCATCGTCCATAAATCCGAGCAGGACTCCAAAACAAAGGAGGCGCAAAGCGCCTCCACGGTAGAAGCCGGGGACTTCAGTCCCCGGAATAAAGTCCGCGCCGAAGGCGACCCCTCACTGCCGTAGGCATGAGCGCAGGCGAAGCCGGAGCGACACGGCTCTCAATAAAAATCGACTGCACCCGCCAATCAACGGCGATGACGACCTCTGCCCTTGGCGTTCTTAGCGCCTTGGCAGTAGCTTTTTCAACAGCGGCTACACAAAAACCTTGTCAAGCCCCTAGAACAGAAAATCTCTCCTAACCCACTCATTCCAAAAGGAAAAAGCCGGCCGCAATTTGGCGTGTTATTACGCAAAATCCGCTAGAATAGAATCAGCAGAACAAAAGACAAAGGCCCGCCATCGCGCGGGCCTTAACTCTTGCAAAAACAATACTTTGCCTGAAACTCCTGATCCTTCAATACTTTAGCGCGTATAGAATAACGACCGAGTCTTTTCAAAGACTTAGCCACCCCCCACCCCCTGCGGGCAGCCAGGATTTGCCCCAAACGCAGGAAGGGCGCAAACTAAACCCCATGAAGCGCGTCCGCTACAAAAAGTACGAGGGCAGCCTGGCCGACGAGATGAGCATGGAAGACCTGCTCAACGCACTCTCAGACTATCTGCTCGATTCCGGCTTCCAGAACCCCTGGACGGAGTTCAGCGACCTTGACCGCACCATGGACGCTCTGCGCGACGCCCTCAAGCGCGCCCTCGAGTCGGGCGAGCTGTTTGACGAAAAAATGCAGGAGCAGATCGACGAGATGGCCGCCGAAGGCCAGCTCGACGAGCTGATCGAACAGCTCATGAAGCGCATGGAACAGGAGAACTACATCTCCGCAGAGCAGCCCCGCGACCCGTCGCAGACCGCCAACTCCTCCGGACAGATAGGGGAAAACGAGGGCCCCCAATACGAATCTCAGGTCCGCTTCGAAGTCACCGACAAGAGCCTCGATTTCCTTGGCTTCAAAACCCTCCGCGACCTCCTCGGCTCGCTCGGCAAATCAAACTACGGACGCCACGACACCCGCCACTGGGCCACCGGCATCGAAGCCAGCGGCGCATCGCGTCCCTACGAATTCGGCGACACTCTCAACCTCGATACCGTCGCCACGCTCACCTCCGCCATTGCCCGCGAAGGCATCTCCCTGCCCCTCAACATGGAGTACAGCGACCTCCACGTCCATCAATGCGAGTACCAGAGCTCCTGCGCCACCGTCATGATGCTCGACTGCTCGCACTCGATGATCCTCTACGGCGAAGACCGCTTCACCCCGGCGAAACGCGTCGCCATGGCCCTCTCGCATCTCATCCGCACCCAGTACCCCGGCGATTCGCTCTCGCTTGTCCTCTTCCACGACTCAGCCGAAGAAATGCCCGTCTCGCAACTGGCCCGAGTCAAAGTCGGCCCCTACTACACCAACACCCGCGAAGGCCTGCGCGTAGCCCAGCGCGTCCTCGACCGCCAGAAAAAGGACATGAAGCAGATCGTCATGATCACCGACGGCAAACCATCGGCACTAACATTGCCCGACGGACGTATCTACAAAAACGCCTTTGGACTCGACCCGCTCGTCGTAAGCGAAACCCTCGAAGAGGTTTCCCACTGCAAGCGTGCGGGAATCATGATCAACACCTTCATGCTCGCCTCCGACTTCGGTCTGGTCCAGTTTGTGCAGAAAGTAACGCAGATGTGCCGCGGCAAAGCCTACTTCACCACCCCCCACAACCTCGGCGAATACCTTCTAATGGACTACATGCAACGCAAGATGAAAACAATTCACTAGCCCCAACTACAGACAGCTGCAATCCCCATACGCTGTCATCCTGACCACTACATTGTCATCCTGAGCGTAGCGAAGGATCTGTTTTTCGGAGCAAGCCAGCAGCAACACGAAATGGGTGCCCCATCCTTTGCGCAGCAAAGGGTGGGAACCACAAAATCCAACTGGCCGATTCTCGGAGTGCCACGACCCGCAGTTCGTAGTGCGTGAAGGCTAATGCCCAAACTCGCGATCGTATTACCCAGCATACCCAAGCCGCTGCTGCAGACTCCCAGCCAGCTCCGCCACGGTCTTCAGCTTCGCCGACAACTCAGGCGAAAGCGAAGGCTCGCTCAGCGCAAGCTGTGAATGCAGAATCAGCCCGGTGACCGTATCCCGCAGCTCACTTTCCACCGCAACCGCGGCCGCGCGCATGGCCAGCGACTGCTCCTGCTCGCGCCGCGCAAGCACGGCGCGCACCTCGCGCACCAGCCGAGCGGTTCCCGAAATAGCAAAGTTGATCTGCAGCGGAACGGCGAGCCCCGCATGCTTCCAGAGAAGCTCCGCACCCTCAGGGTCGGACTCGGCAATCGCATCATCGACGACCACGATCGTGTATTCATGGCGGCGAAGCCGCGCCAGCCCATCCTTGCGGGTGGCCACGATCTCGACCGAAAATCCAAGCTGGTTGGCCAGCACAGCGGCGCAATTCTCCGCGCCAAGAATCGAAGTAATCATCAACATGCTTTGCATAGAAATTTCCCTTCAGCGGTCGGTTCAATATCGGAAAATTCGCAGCCAGGCTAAGCCTCGCTCAGCCCATATTCCTTGAGCTTGCGATACATCGTCGTCTTGCCAATGCCGAGCAGCTTCGCCGCGGCCAGCTTGTCGCCCTGCAGTTCCCTCAGGGCTGCAAGAATCGCCTCCTTCTCCATTTCAGCCAGGGACGTAATCGACCGCGCAGTCAGCGAAGTGTCATTAACCGCCGGTGGCTGGGTCATCTTCGGCCTCTTGGCCGAGTAGTACTCGATGATCGGCGAAGAAGAATCGCCCAGCTGCAGCACCGTCCCCGAGCAATACGCGCAGGCGCGGTCAATCGTGTGCTCCAGTTCGCGCACATTGCCCGGCCATTCATAGTCCATCAGCACACGCAGCATCTCATCACTCACGCGAAAGTTCTTGCCATACTCGCGGTTCTTGCGATCGAGAAAATGCGCAATCAGCAGCGGAATATCTTCGCGACGTTGCCGCAGAGTTGGCAGCCGCAGATTGACGACGTTCAGCCGGTAATACAGGTCCTTGCGGAAGCGCCCCTGTTCCACCATCTCCGTCAGATTTCGGTTCGTTGCTGCGAGAATGCGCACATTGATGGGTACACGATGCGTGGCGCCCACCGGCCTGACTTCCTTTTCCTGCAAGGCGCGCAGCAGCTTGGCCTGCAGGTCGATGGGTAGTTCGCCGATCTCGTCCAGAAACACCGTCCCGCCCTCGGCCGAGACCAGCAATCCGTCTTTCGACCGCACCGCTCCGGTAAAAGCGCCCTTGACGTAGCCGAATAACTCGCTTTCCACCAGCGTCGGAACCAGCGAACTGCAATCCACCGGAATGAAGGGCTTCGTCGCATTCGGACCATTCGCGTGGATGGCCCGTGCAATCATCTCCTTGCCCGTTCCGCTCTCGCCCAGGATCAGCACCGGATGCCCCGTAAACGCGACCTTGGAAAGAATGCGGTAGATTTTGTCCATCTCCGCACTGCGTCCGATGATGTTCCCCAGCCCCTGCTGCGTACGCAGCTTATCGCGCAGCCGCCGGCTGGCCAGATCCAGCGTGCGCCGCTCCGACGCGCGTTCGAGCACCGTCGCTAGTTCGTCCAACGCAAACGGCTTGGTGAGATAGTCCGTCGCGCCCGTGCGCATCGCCTCCACCGCCGACGTCACGGTAGCGAAGGCAGTCATCACAATGATCGCCGTCTCCGGATGCAGCGTCTTGATCTCGTCCAGAAGTTCAAGCCCCGGCGCTCCGGGACCTTTCAGATCGAGCAGGATGATGTCGATGCTGTTGCCCCGCAGCAGTTCGCGGGCTGCTGTGACACCGGCAACACCATGTGAAAGAAATCCTCGCTTCAAGGCGATTTCGCAGCAGGCGTCACGCACCGCCGCGTCTTCGTCCACAACGAGAACGCTCATCCGCGCCGATTGCTCGGACGCCGAACGTTCCCCGGTCTGAGGGTAGGCAGAAATATTCATAAGTGGAGCAGTGGTTAGCATTCTAAGTTTGCCCTTTCTGGAAAGTCAGCAATAAAGCCGCTGTTTGCCTGTGCACGATGAATCAGAGGTAACTCCACCTCGAAGAGCGCCCCGCCACCCGGAGCAGCAGTTGCATGCACGCTCCCCCCGGCAACCTCCACCAGTCGGCGCACAATGCTCAAGCCCAAACCGTGATTGGCTCCGTTCCGTTTCGTGCTAAACCCGGAATCGAAAATTCGACCGATCTGTTCCCGTGGAATTCCAGGCCCAGAATCTTGTACGCAGAGAAGCACAGTACGCGCCGGAATCGCAGAATCAAAAAAGCTGCCGCCGTCGCCCTGCTGCACGGTGACGCGGATGCGTCCTCCCCTCGGCATGGCTTCGGCGGCATTGCGCGTAAGGTTGATGAGAATCCGGGTCAAGTCTTCGTGCGAAAGTCGAACGCGCCCGAAACAGCTCAGGCACTCCATCTCAAGACTGACCTTTTCCCCTGCAAGTGCAGCCAGAGGTCGCTTGAGTTGTTGAACAGCACCAGCCACGTCATCGATCGAAGATGAGCGCGTTAGCGACTTCTCCACGCCACGCTCGCGCCCCGGACCGGACACGGATAAAACCGTCAGTTGCTCCACCAAAGCAGAACTGGTCGAAGCCACGGCCCGCAGTTCGGCAGCGAAACCCTGATGCCCTTCTGCGAGCACTCCCGGTTCCGCCAGCAGATCGCAGCAAAGTTCCAGCGCCGCCACCACATTGCGGGCATCATGTGCAATCGTATGAAGCGACTCTTTGCTCCTTATCGTGGACCCTCGCTTCGCTGCGGCAAATTTTCGAGCGAAGGAAGCGCCCCGCAATGGAGAACGACGATGGCCGTGTTTCACGAGAGTCAGCACTTTGGATTTCTCCGTGACAACAAAATGTTGTTGTCTGCTCCATATACACGTCCCGTGCCAAAGTGGGAGAAGTCCTGCAACTCATTGATTCCGCTACGCCAGCTCCTCTCGATGAGCGGAGGGCATTGCTCCGCGGCCGCCTCATAAGATTCCCAAAACGGAACCATTCCCTTGAACGACCCCGGCAAATCATTGATTATGCTCGGATTGCCGAGCCATTCCCATTCCGGAACCAGCTATCTCCATTCCCGAATAGGAACCAGCTCAACGCCTACCACCAGCCTTGCTTACAATGAAGCGATGCCCGACCAGTCAAAAACCTTCTTCCGCTCCGCCGATCGCGCCCCAGATGCGCTCCGCCCCGTCCGCCTCACTCCGCACTACGTTGCCGCCGCCGAAGGCTCCGTCCTCATCGAGCTCGGCAACACCCGCGTCCTCTGCAACGCCACCATTGAACAGGGCGTGCCCGCGTGGCTGCGCAACAGCGGCCGCGGCTGGGTCACCGCCGAATACGGCATGCTTCCCCGCGCCACGCTCACCCGCACGCCGCGCGAATCGGAGCGAGGAAAGGTCGGAGGCCGCACGCACGAAATTCAGCGCCTCATCGGCCGCTCGCTGCGCGCAGTGGTCGACATGAAAGCCCTCGGCGAACGCATGGTGATCCTCGACTGCGACGTACTCCAGGCCGACGGAGGCACACGCACCGCCGCCATCACCGGAGCCTGCGCCGCGCTCGCCATCGCCCTCAATCGCATGGTCAAAACCGGGGCGTTGCCGAAATCCCCGCTACAGCAGCTCGTCGCCGCCACCAGCGTCGGCGTCGTCGAAGACACCGTCCTCCTCGATCTCGCTTACGAAGAAGACTCGCAGGCAGAAGTCGACATGAACGTCGTGATGACGGAAGACGGCGGCCTCGTCGAAGTGCAGGCCACCGCCGAGAAGACACCCTTTGCCCGCACCCGCATGCTCGAAATGATGGACTACGCCGCGCGCGGCATCGAACAACTGCTTGATGCGCAGAAAAACCTGCTGAAGGAAGCTCTCTAAAGAGAAATTTCTAATGCTTGTGTACGCCGAGCAGCGAAGTAATCGCCGCCAGCAGACCAGACACAGCACCCAGCACTGCGACTGCGGACGCAATGGCATCTTTGTAGCGCACGTACCAGGGAGAAAGCCGTTGCGTCAGCTTCTCCGAGAGCGTCACCACATTCATCAGGGCAGACTGCCGGTCCTTGGCCTCCGTAGCGCGGCCGTACTCGTCCAGCATCAGCGCAACAGTGCCCGCCAGAATCTTCTCGTCCAGGCCGCGCAGCCTCGTCACCAGATCGTCCAGCTGCAGCGCGATCGTTGCCGTCAGATCGACGCGGGCCTTTGCGCCCAGCGCCAGGTCATATGCCTGCTCCTTAGCAGTGGAGTTTCTGCCCAGCCACTTCCGCAACCACAGCCCGCCAACAATACTGGCCAGCATCAACAGAAGCCCGCCAACAAATATGAGGCCGCGAACACGCGTAGGAAACGGAAAGAATACGAAGACTGCAGCAACGACTGCCGCTCCAGGAATGATCAGCCAAACCAATTTGCGGCTCGCAAATTTCGCGACAGGAGTCGATGGCCTGACCGCCATCTCATCCGTCATCCCCTCGATCTGCGGAGACTCCGCCGCGGCAGCCCTAATCCGCGTAGCCTCTACGTGAGGAGTTTGCAAGCGCTCTAACTCTTCGATAACAGCCTGGATCGACGGCCGCTCCTCCGGTTTTCGGCGAAGGCACCGGCGAATAAGCTTTGCCAGCTCCGGCTGTATGCCTTCTACTTCCTGCTCAGGAAGCTCCTCTTCGAGGATGGCCCGAAAGAGCGACATAGCCTCGCCTGCCCTGCTTTGCGGCACATTCCCGGTAAGCATCTCGAACAGGAGCAGTCCCAGCCCATAAACATCGGTTGCCGGAGTCTGTGCTTCCCCACGGAGTTGCTCGGGCGACATGTAACGCGGTGTCCCGAAGACCGCACCAAGCTGGGTATGTCCATCGAAAAGACGTCCCGCGACGCCAAAGTCCAGAATTTTCGGATTTCTGTATTTCGGAGCAGACGGCCACCCGGGAATCAGCACGTTGGACGGCTTTAGATCACGATGAAGGTGGCCTTTACCATGGACATATGCAAGTGTCTCTGCAATCCCTGTCGCAACCTGGAGCGAAGCGCTTGTCCCTAACGGGCCGGCACGATCAAGAATCTCACCCAGGTCCTTGCCATCGATCCACTCCGTTACCGAATACGTTTGGCCGGGTCGAAATACGGCATCCAGTGCCCTGACGATATTGGGATGTTCCAGCCCCCGGGTAAGCACAATCTCTTTGCGGAAGAGCTCAATCGCCTCCGGCCCATCCGTGCCTAGCAGCTTGATCACTACCGGCTGATTTAGCCTTTCGTCATCGGCCAGAAAGGTTGTGGCGAACGCACCCCGGCCCAACACCGAACGCAGAACATATCGGTCCGACAGTGTTGTTCCAAGTAACCGGGAATCGCCCGGAGGAATCTTTCCGGCGGCCATATCCGCAAATCTAGCACAGAGCCGTACGCTTCTATCGCACGCTCTCTCCCTCACTCACCAGACGGAGCCGCTCCCGTTCTCGCACAACTGCCTTGCTCCGCCCTTTCAGTAGATCCTGCAGCGTAATCACGCCATGAACGCGCTGCGTCTCCCGATCGACAACAGGCAAACTCGCAAGACCTTCCGTGGCCATCAACTCAGCAGCACTGCGACAAGTGCCATCGCCGTAAATGAAAGACTCCGGCAGCCCCTCACTTTCCACTTGCGCAGGCGACATCAAATCCCGCACTATCACAATCTCCAGCGGATCGATGCCGTACTCACGCGTGAGGTGATATCCGCGGCGACTCAGTTTCTCAGTGAGAATCGAGCGCGGCATCAGCAACGCCGTCACAAGATACGCAGCCACGCACCCCAGCGTAAGCGGCAACAGCGCAGGGAGACAATGCGTCACTTCCAGACTGAAGAGAATCGCCGTCATGGGCACCCCCAGCGAACCCGCCAGCATCGCTCCCATGCCCATCAGTGCCCAGAACGCCTGCATCTGTGCTGGAGCGTGACTCACATGTCCCGCAAGCGCGCCCACTGCGCCGCCAATCATCAGCAATGGCGCGAGAACGCCACCGGAAGTCCCCGACCCTAGCGATGACGCCCACATCAGCGACTTCGCAAATAGAATCCCCACGATCAGCGCCATCGGCGCATTGCCGCGCAGCAGTTCCGCGATGTTGTCATAGCCCACGCCCAAACCGCGCGGAAAGAACAACCCACCCACGCCCACGCCGATGCCGCCAATCGCCGGCCACCACATCCAGTGCACCGGCAGCCGCTCGAAGAGATCTTCAAACGAGTACATCATGCGGCTCATGCCCGCCGCAAAGAGACCGACAACAGCGCCTAACAGCAAACAACCAACCGCAACGGGAAGCCGCTCCACACCGCCAATCGCAGGCATGGCAAACAGTGGCCCGTGGCCAAGAATGTATCCGCGCAGAATACCCGCCGTAGCGCTGGCAATCGCCACAGGAACCAGGCTTCGCGGTCTCAACTCAAAGAGCAGCAGTTCGACAGCGAGCAACACCGCCGCAACCGGAGTCGCAAAGGTAGCCGACATCCCCGCTGCAGCTCCCGCCACAAGAAGCGTCGTACGCTCCGCATCCGTCAGCCGAATCCACTGCGCGATCAGCGACCCAAAGGCGCCGCCGGTCATGATGATCGGCCCTTCCGCTCCGAACGGTCCACCTGAACCAATCGCAATCGCCGCAGACAACGGCTTCAGTACCGCAATCTTCGGAGCAACGCGCGCCCGGTTCAGCAGAATCGCTTCGATCGCCTCCGGAATCCCATGCCCGCGAATCTTGTCCGAACCAAAGCGCGCCATCAGTCCAACCAGCACGCCGCCCACCACAGGAACAACGACCATCCAGTGCCCAAGCGGGCTACCCGCCGGAGAAACCGCCGCTATGCTAAAACGGTGATAGTAGAAAAGGTTGGTCGAGAGCGCGATCAACCGAAGAAGAGCCGCCGCAAGCAACGTAGCGCCCGCGCCGATCACCAGCGCAACGCCCGAGAGCAGCCAGACCCTTCCATCAACAGTAAAATCGCGCAGAACCGAAGATTCAGCTTTCATTGTCGTTCCGTTCCCCTGTTCACCGGTCTCTGTCCAGCGCTGTAAGTGTTCGAGTCAGTTTCGGCGCAAGCTCATTCAACTCACGCGCATGGTCAACCGAGAGACTATGGAGCACCTCTCTGCCCTTCCTCGTCACCTCCAGATGCACATACCGCCGATCCACCGCATCCTGCCTGCGATCGATCAGTCCCGCCTCTTCGCAGCGATTGCACAACTCCACCGCGGTGTTGTGGCGAAGGCAGAGACGCTCTGCCACATACCCCACCGTCACTACTGTTCCCTGCGATGCACCCGCAATTTGCAGCAATAACTGGTGCTGCTGCGGCTGCAGCCCCGACCGTAGTGCAGCTTCTTCGCTGAACAACAAAAACAACCGCAGCCGGTAGCGAAACTCCGCCAACAGACGGAGCTTGTCGATCGAGACAGCGATGCTCGCGCTCTTCATAAACAAATTATATCGTAATACGATATAAAATTTGAGGGCACAACATGCCTTGAGAGTGAGGAGCGAATCAGCTTAAATATGCATACAGCATCACCTGAACGCCAATCGCAATCACCAGCACAACGCTGTGCCGCAACGTAAACCGAAAGAGCCTCGACTGATCTGCAACCGACATACCAGTCGCCGCCGTCGCCACAGCAATCGTCTGCAGGCTGATCATCTTTCCAATCACACCTCCCACAGAGTTCGCCGATGCCATCAGCACCGGGTGAAATCCCAGCCGGTTCGCGGTCAAGACCTGCAGGCTTCCGAAGAGCGCGTTCGCGGAAGTGTCCGAGCCGGTGAGAAAGACTCCAAGCCATCCCAGCAGAGGACTAAAGAAAGGAAAGAGCCGTCCCGACGCAGCAAATGTTAGGCCAAGTGTCGCCGTCGCCCCGCAATAGTTCATCACAAAGGCCATCGCAACCACCGCCGCAACAGTAACGGTTGGCAGAAAAAGCTGCCTGCATACAGACAGCAGAATGCGCGCAAACGTCCGAGGAGAGATTCGCAGCAGTAGAACGGTGCTCAGCGTCGCCAGCATGCACGCCGTTCCAGAAGCGGAGAGCCAGTTCATCTGGTAGACCGCCGCATACAGCGCAGGCTTCGCCACCACCGGCGGCATCCGTTGAATCGCGTTATGCAGCCACGGCCACGGAGGACTGGTGGTAACCGAATTCAGCAGCGCCTGAAAAGGCTTAAAGCCCCACAGCAGCACGAACACCACGAGCAGTCCGTATGGCATCCAGGCGTTCAGAACCTCGTGCGTGCTGTAAGACTGCTTGCTCTCGGTCGCATGCGCTTCGCGCAGATCGACAAACGCAGCTGCATCCGCATGCCCTGCCTCCAGCAGTCGGCGCGGCCGCCAGAACTGCAGAAGCACAATCAAAGCGCCCAGCGTGACGAGAGCGCTGAGAATGTCCGTCAGCTGTGCCCCGACATAATTCGACAGCAGAAACTGGCACGTCGCATAAACGCCACCGGCAACCAGCACCCCCGGCCACACCTCGAGCATGCCGCTCCATCCAACCATCGTGGCAACCAGGTATCCCGGAATAATCAGCGACAGCGGAGCGCATAGACGCCCCACGACCGCACTGAGCGAATCCAGCGGCAAGCCCGTAATCCCGGCCAGCGTAATCACCGGTATGCCAATCGAACCGAATGCAACCGGAGATGTATTCGCCAGCAGGCAAACCGCCGCGGCATAAAAGGGAGAGAACCCCAAGCCCACCAGCATCGCCGCCGCCACCGCTACGGGAGTTCCGAAACCCGTCGCGCCCTCAACAAACGCGCCGAAGGCAAACGCAATCAGGATGGCTTGCAGCCGCAGATCAGTTGTCAGTGATCCCAGCGAAGCGTGAACGATCTTGAACCGTCCGGCTTCTGATGTCACCTGATAAAGAACAATCGCCCAGAAAACGATCCATGAGATAGGAAACAATCCGAACGCCGCGCCATACGTCGCAGCGCTGAAGGTCAGCAGAGGAGGCATCCTGTAGCCCGCCAGAGCCAGAACCAGCGTAATGCCCAGCCCGGATAAAGCCGCGACCCACGCCGGTTTGCGCATGACACCAAGCAAAATCAGCAGCGTCAATATAGGAATGGCGGCAATAGCGGCGGAAACAGCCTGCCCCTGCCCAAACAGCGTGTAGGTTTGCGGCCACGGCGCATTCATCGAGCGGCATTTTCCTCAACGATTACCGCAGCGCAACCAGATTCACTCGTAGTTTGTAGTATCGGTCTCATGACAAACGCTGTCTGAGACAATTTAGCAGCAACTTAGGCCAGTACTGCACGATCGAGCAAGTCACCTGCTCCAATCGCGTTGCACATCCGGCAGTGGCCCGAGAATGTCAATGCCGTATCTCTTGCAAAGCATGGTCAGCCTTTCCATATCCACCTCTTTGTGGAAGGGCAATACTCTCTCTGTCGCCGGCTCGCTCATTTGTTCCATCATTCCCACGAACTCGGTTCCAGGCGACGCCAGAATTAACGTCGTCGCCGTAGCAGAACCATCAACGCGAACGCCGTGCGGAATCCCGCGAGGCAGGAAAATATAGCCGCCTCGGCCCAGGACATGTTTCTTCCCATTGCAAATGAATGTGTACTCACCATCCAGCACATAGAACGCTTCGTCTTCGTTATGATGCAGGTGATATGGCGTAGCAAATCCGCGCGGAGCGACATGGTGCACCACCGAGAAAGAGCCGCCCGTCGATTCAGTGGTGGCCTTAACCGTGCACAGCGTGTTGAGAAACCAGTAAGCAGGGCCCTCATCTGCGGACACGACCCACGGTTCGGGTTTTGCGCTCAAGGTAACTTCGTCCAGTACGTCAATCATTGCCGTACCGCCTGCCACTCTGCGTGCCGGCCGCGAATCCCGTACATCCCCGTAATTTGATTTCCCTCGATCTGCCCGCGGAACGTAAGCACCGTGCGAGTCTTCGTGCTGAATTCGATGTGATGCCCATTCACGAAACCCTCAATCCCGCCTGACTGATTGGGTCCCTTGAAGTGTCCCGTAAGCTGGTTGCCGTTTTGATTGATATGCACGAATTTCGTAACCATTTCTCCGTTATCAATATTCCGCGAGTAAATCGTCCAGCTGCCTTGTACATAGTCGGGTGACTGCTGTGCCCCGGCACTGCCGCACACCACCAGCACTAAAAGGGCGAAAAATACCGCCAGCGACTTTGAATACCAAGTCCTCATAACCTGCTCCTTGAATTATTCCGAGATAAGATTTGCGGACGATCCTGAATTCCGGTCAGCGCGGGCTTAAACAACCTGTCATCGAAGCCGCATTTGGAAGAGTCACCGTGGTAGCGATGCCTGAATCATCCGTCTACATACACAGCGTAGATGCCTTCCTGGAAGGAAACAATGAGTGTTACTACACTGCGGGATGTGTGGTTCCACACGGTAACTTCACGCCTCCAGATCAATTCACTCGTAACGTAACGCTTCCAGCGGATCGACCTTCTCTGCCCGTCGCACCGGCACCCAGCACGCCAGGAGTCCCACCCCCACGAACAGCGCTCCCACAACGATCAACGTCGCAGGGTCGCTGGGCTGCACTTCGAACAGGAAAGATCTCAGCACTCGCGACAAGACAATCGCCAGCGCTACGCCGACGAGCACGCCACCTGCGATCAACCGAAATCCTTCGCCGAAGATCAACTTGCGAATGTCCTTTTGTTGGGCGCCGACCGCGCTGCGAATTGCTAACTCTCGGCGTCGCGAAGCTACTGACAGCGAAAGCACGCCGTAAATTCCCACCAGCGTCAACACGCTTCCCACCACCGAAAACCCTGTCAGCAGATGCATCGCGAACGTCCGCGATGCCAGTGATTCGTCGCGAATCTGCTCCAGCGTCTTGACGTTTTCGATCGCCGCCGTTGGATCCACGGAGCGGAGTGCGCGCTGCACCGCAACGACAATCGAGCGCGGGTCGGCAGTTGTCCGCACTACAAGATGTTTTGAAAACGCGGTCGCCTGCCACAGCGGCAGATAAATCTCCGGCGACGCTTCCTGCGTCAAGTCGTCCGTCCGCCCATTCGCGATCTCGCCGACAATTTCCGTGCCCGGTTTATCTCGCCCGTTCATCCAGAACTTTCGCCCGATTGCATCGCCATTCGGAAAGTAGCGGTCTGCAAACGTCCGGTTAACGATAGCCACATTCGGCGACTTATCATCATCAGTCGATCGGAATTCGCGGCCTCCCATCAGCGGCATTCCCATCAACTTAAAATAATCGGGCGTCACCGCGCGCAGCGGCAGCGCCGTCTTGTCGCTCTCTTTCACCGCTGGAGGCTGGCCCTCAATCTCCAAGGTCGCTGGCCAATTGTTTCCCGTCAGCGGCACGCCCCAGGCAAACGCCGCGTACTGGACGCCGGGAAGCGCCGCAACGCGCTCCAACGCTTGCCGGTGAAAGCTTCCCCAACTCGACCAGCTTTGCACCTCCGTTACGCTCATCGTCAAAATTCGACCCGTGTTGTACCCCGATGGCACCTTCGCGATGTTCACCATTGTGCGAATCAGCAACCCCGCGCCCACCAGCAGCGCCAGCGTCAGCGCCGTCTGCAGCATCGTGACTCCCTGCAGCAACCGCCTCTCACCGATTCCCGCTGTTCCCTTCGGCCCAGCGTTTTTCAGCACCTCCATCGGATCGAGGCGAAACGCTCGCAGGGCCGGAAAAACGCCTGCGATAAATGCTGCGAGCACTGCCATCCCAAGTCCCCAACCCAAAACTGCCCAGCCTGCCGTCACTCCATCCAGCCGTGGAATGGCATGTCCTGCAATCACCTTGAACAGTTTCACGGCGCCGAAAGCGAGCCCGACTCCAAATGCGCCGCCGAGTACTGCCAGCAGCAAGCTCTCTGCCAGGACTTGCCTTAGAAGGGCCACGCGACCCATGCCCATCGCGCTTCGCACTGCGTATTCCTGTTGCCTTTGCAGTCCGCGCACCAGCAGCAGCGCTGCGGCATTCCCGCAAGCTATCAACAGTACCAGCGCCGCCGCGCCCAGCAGTGGCAGCAGAATCCGTCTCCCATCCCGGTTCATTTCATCCGTTAGCGGTTCCAGTTGCGGCGCGAACCCTTCAAACTGCTTCTCAGCCTGCGCCTCTCTTGCCGTCAGCACGGCCAGTTCCTGTTGGGCCTGCTGCGGACGCGCTTCATCCCGCAGTCGCGCGACTACGTTCCAATACGGGTCCTTCAGATACTTCGGATTCGGGTCCGCCGGCACCCAAAAATCCACCGTCGCATTGACGTCGTAGTTTGGCTCCTTCGCGGCTCCCGGTGATGGCAGGAATCGTACTCCCGGTTCCATCACCCCGATCACTGTCGGCGGCACCTCCCACCGGCTGATGCGGACTGTCTTCCCGATAATCTGCCTGTCGCCGCCAAACGCCCGCTGCCAAAACTCATATCCAAGCAGAATCGCCTTCACGGGTCCTTGCCCGAAATCTGAATCTTCGAAACCTCGCCCGGCCACCGGCCTCAGACCCATGACCTGAAAATAGTTTTTCGTTATCTCCATCCCCTGCATGGACTGGCTGCCGTCGTTGCGAATCAGAAAATTGAATGTCCAGCCATACGCGGCGATTCCATCGAAGGATTTCGCTTCTTTCTGCCACTCCATCCACTGTTGCGCCGCCCAGCCGCGCGGGCTGTCTATCTTCTGTCCATCTGTGCGCCCTGTTGGAACCAGCATGAGTTGCTCCGGCTTCTGGTACGGCGGCGGTGTGAGCAGCACGCCCTGAATCAAGCTGAAAACCGCGGACGTCGCCCCGATCCCCAACGCCAGCGTCAGCGCCGCAATCAGGCTAAAACCGGGCTGCTTCAGCAGCATCCGAATCGCAAACCGCAACTCTCGCAACATGCGTCCCCCTATATTGCGTTTATAGTTTCGCGAACCCTGCTCACATTCTCAGGAGAAAAGACGTTAGTTAGACCGCCCTTGTTCCCTCATTCATCCGTTGGACGATGGAATCCCGGCCCGGTTAGGTTAGAACATTGCAATTGTATTTTTCCCGACCCACGTTGCCCCCAATCCAGCAACGGACAACACATTGGGCTACGATTGGTGTACAAAAGCATCTATGAGCCCGGCTGGAACATACCGACAACTGGCGAAGCTGCTGACCATTGGACTACTTCAGCAAATGCTTTTTGCGCAGACCGCTCCTCACGAGGTCTCGGTACGAAATGGCGTGTATACCGCGGAGCAGGCGCTGCAGGGTAAGGCCATTTATCAGAACCAGTGCGGCATGTGTCACGGAGACGCGCTCGAGGGAACTGGGCAGAATTCTCCCCTCGCGGGCACGGCGTTCCTGAACAACTGGACCGGGCAGACGATGGCAGATTTGTTTATGAAGACCATTGTGATGATGCCGTCGATGGATCCGGGAACGATGTCACCGAAGGACACAGCCGAGGTCCTCGCCTACATTCTGAGCGCGAACAAATTTCCGGCGGGAAAAACGGAATTGCCGACCGATCCGCAATCGCTGGAAAAAATTCACATCGACAAGCCCTAGAGTTTTGTATGGCTACATTCGAGTACTATGGCTGACAACGCATGAATCGACGCGAGCTGCTTCGTAATTCGTTACTGGCCATGGGAGTCGTGGCCATAAATCCGCACGCGGGAGCGCGGATCTTTCCCGCGGGAGAAGATGCTTTTCTCGAACTGGAAAAGCCCGACTGGACGCCTGTCTTTCTGAACCAGCAGCAGAACGAAACTTTGATCGTTCTGAGCGACGCGATCATTCCGGCCACGGACACGCCGGGGGCGAAGGCGGCGCTGGTGAACCGCTTCCTCGATCTGGTGATCTCGGCCCAACCGGCAACGGTGCAGAAGGAGTTCCTCGATTCACTGGCATGGTTTGACGCGGCGGCGACCGAGCGCTCCAAGACGACGTTTGACAAGCTGACGGCCGAGGAAAGGACCGACCTTCTGAACCTGGTAGCGTGGCCGCATTCGCGGTCCTCATGGGGCCAGACGGAAGCCGCGTATCCCGGCTATCAGCACTTCATCCGGCTCAAGCTCTGGATTGCCAGCGCCTACTACAGCTCTCCAATCGGGCTGAAGGAGCAGGGCTGGGATGGATGGGCGGCGCGCGGCACATTTACCGGCTGTGAGCATCAGCCCAGCGAACACAAGGACGCCAAATAAACGGGAGATCGCAGATCGATGTTTTTTGAAGACCCGCTGACTCGCACCTATGACGCAATCGTAGTGGGCTCAGGCGCAACCGGAGGATGGGCGGCAAAGCAGCTGGCGGAAGCCGGTCTCCAGGTCGCCCTGCTCGAAGCCGGACGCAATGTTTCGCCCCGTGAGTTCACCGAGCACAAGCCCGTCTTTGAGCTGAAGTACCGCGACATGTCCGGCGCAGGAGACTGGCGCAAGCGGCGGCCCGTCCAGATTCAATGCTACGCGTGCACCGAGTACAACTACGACTGGTTCGTCGATGACGTCGAGAATCCATACAGTACGCCCGCGGGAAAGCCCTTCACCTGGCAGCGTATGCGGATTGTCGGCGGACGAACGCTATGCTGGGGGCGGCAGAGTTATCGGCTAAGCGATCTCGACTTCAGGGCGGCGAGCTTCGACGGCTACGGGCAGGACTGGCCTATCTCCTATAAAGACATGGCTCCGTTCTACGACCGGGTCGAGGAGTATGTTGGCATCAGCGGCGCGGCCGAAGGCAATGACGCGCTTCCTGACGGGCATTTTCTGCCTCCGATGAAGATGACGTGCGGCGAAGTCCACTTCCGCGAGACCGTAGCGAAGGCCTTCGGAAGAACGATTACCATCGGACGCACAGCGATCCTTACCGACACGCACAATGGCCGCTCTGCCTGCCACTATTGCGGAACATGCGAGCGCGGCTGTATTTCCTTTTCGTACTTCAGTAGCCCCTTCACTACCGTGAAAGACGCTCTCAAAACCGGCAAATGCACGCTGCTGACAAATGCCATCGCCGCGCAGATCGAGATGGATCCGGCGACGAACCTGGCAAAGGGCGTGACTTTTGTCGATGGCACCACGAAGCAGACAAAAACGATTCGCGGTAAGACCGTGATCCTATGCGCGCAGGCGTTGGAATCGACCCGTATCCTGCTGAACTCGACCAGCGGCAGCCATACCGCGGGCCTGGGCAATTCGAGCGGACTTCTCGGCAAGGGGCTCATGGACCACGCGACCGGCGCCGGGGCTGGCGGAGATCTGCCGCAATTCAAGGACGCTCCCGATGCGTACAGCGCACCGCACCGCGCCAACGGCATCTACATCATCCGATACCGCAACACCTCGAAAGCAACGCGGCAGCCGAACTTCATTCGTGGTTATGGATTTCAGGGTGGAGCGGGCGCCGAATTCGACTTCGAGGCAGAAGGATTTGGAGCCGCCTACAAGCAGGCGGTGAAGGCAGGCAAATACAGAATCGAGGTCGGAGGTTTTGCTGAGTCACTGGCACGCGACGACAACTTTATCTCCATCGATCCAACCCTGAAGGATGCCTGGGGCATTCCGGCGCTCCACATCTCCATGACTCACGGAGACAATGAACAGGCCCTGATCAACGACGCAGCCGCGACCGGCGCGGAAATGCTTGAAGCTGCCGGAGCCACGAACATCCGGATCTCGTCAAAAGTCGCCGAGCCGGGCATGGCCATCCACGAACTGGGCACGGCGCGCATGGGCAACGATCCGAAGACCTCAGTCACCGACCAGTACTGCCAGTTGCACGATGTGAAGAATATCTTCGCTATGGACGGAGCGTGCTTCGTCTCCTCCGGCTGCCAGAATCCCACGCTCACCATGATGGCGATTACGGTGCGCGCCTGCGATCAGCTGATTGCCCGGTTCAAAAAGCACGAGATCTGATTCGCTCCTCTTTGCCAAAGAGCGTCAGTTCACGTTCCAGGATATAAAAACGTGGTCTATGTAATGAGACTCCGGCATCCGCTCAGAAAGAGGGGGTCATGAGCCGATACAGGAAAGCGACGATCTCTGGCTGTTCGTAAGCGTCCGGTTCTCACCGTCTAGACGACGAAGCAGCATTGAGCCGAAGCTGTTGTGGTGAGCGGGACGATTGAGGAGCGACGGTTCTGTCACTAACCGCTACAATAGGCCCTGCGAACGGGAGAACTTGAATGTTTCAAGTAGTGTTTGCAGCGCTTGCGTTGGTGGCCGCATCGGTCCATCTCGGGCTTTCCTCGTCCAGGCGAAGCAGCAGAGCGGCAATTGCGGCAACGTATTTGCTATATATGCTTGTAATTTACGTCGGGTTGATGGGCTTGCTGACGGCTTATGCGCATGTGTTTCGTCCAGTGCAAACCTCAGCCTCTATCGGCTGGTCGACAAGTCCCTATGAATATGAAGTAGGCATGGCCGATTTAACGGTCGGCGTACTGGGGATTTTTTGTCTGTGGCTGCGCGGTAACTTCTGGTTGGCTACCGCGATTGCCAATGCGGTCTGGCTGCTGGGAGACGCAGTAGGGCACATCCGGCAGATGGTTCTCAACAGCAATCACGCCGTAAACAACTCGGGCATCTTCCTTATTACCGAGATTACGATGCCCTTTGTCATTCTTTTGCTGGCGATCTACGTACATATGAAGCCCCGCGGCGTCTAGATCCCGGACAGTTCCTTGAGTTTGGGTGTTCAAAGATCGCCGCGAGCTTGGTTTTGACCACACGTGATCTTAGGACGCTTGTGGAACAGCTTCCAGGGAATGCTCAGCCACCTCGGACGGTTTCGTTTTGCTTAAAATTTCTTTGGCCTTCGAGGTCTTAGTTTGTCAGCCGGAACAAGGAAGTTATTTCTCCATGAAACGACTGAGAAATTTGCGCTCACCCACAATTTCGCCGCGCCCCGATAGGGAGGCAGGCCCTGATCGGACAGCCAGATATCCTTTGGCGGTATTCCGATGCGATATAGCGCGGGTATTAAACCTCGACTAGCTGATCAACCTGGGAACAGACGCTATTGAGATAGCAATCTATGGAACGAGCAGCACGCCTGATTTGAACCTGGTCGTCGGCTGTAAGGCTGTCGAGCTGCGCGACCTGCCATCCATCGCGATTTACATGAAGCGGGACGCCACAGACTCCGTCCAGGTTCAGAAATTCGCCTTGAAGCGATACCTGGCCATGTACGCGTCGATGGTCATTCATCAATGCCGCCCCAAGACAATGCAGGGTGGCATTTGCAGTGGCATTCGGTGTTGAGCGCATTGCATGGCCGGTGATCATCGGTTCAACCAGGATTCTCGCGTCCGGCGATGCCCGCCGAGTGATTTCGTAGGCCTCGGCAATGTCTTCGGAACGGAGCAGTTCAGAGACCTGGCGTTGAAGTGCCGCGACTCTTTCTTCGAGCGGTATGGTTCCACCCAATTCCTTCAACTGAGAAAGAACGTCCTGAAGGGCTGGATCCGGGAGCATGATCTCGACAGTGCTCCACAGGGGGACCATGGCCTGACCATGTTCACCGAGAACAGACGCACGGACCTCGCGGCGGCTGATTCCAAGATCCTTCGCAATCGCTCGGGCAAAGCGGAGCGAATCCTGCTGCGCCCCCATTCCCAGAACGCGATGCCGATTGAGCTTATGGGAGAGAACCTGTACCGCCAGCTCCACTGGATTACTCACGACAATAAAGAGTGAGTCGGGAACACGAGAAGCGCACGCATCCGCTATGTGCTCAAATATTGGAAGATTTGCAGCTCCCAGATCACGCCGGTTCATCGACTGAGATGAAATGGTCTTTCCAGCGCATATGATGACAACATCGCCATCTACATCTTCGATGTTCGGGACCACTTCTATTTCGACGCGTTCGTCATCGAACGCATCAAGCAGGTCGATACGAGTGGCTAATAGTTTTGCGGTGCTCGGGGAAATGCCTCTTCCAACAAGCTGAAGACGATCGTATGCTCCCAGCAAATCACTGCGAAGGATGTGAGTTGCTAGCGTTGTGCCAACGGCGCCCGAAGCCCCAATGATAGAAACAGCGATAGACATTTTGACCTCTTTACTCAAAGAACATTTAGCTGTGCGCAAGATTTCGAAGCTCTCTTTTCACGCTTGAGCCGCAACCGAGCTACTGCCCGGTAAGTATGCGATGCCGTCATCCTGAACAAGTCTTTGTATGGATTCAAGACGTGGTCAGGATATGGCCCGTTCTGTTGAAGTAAGGGTACGAAAGCTCTTATTGGATAGATATAGAGGACGCTACACACGTGCCTGTGTGGTTCCACACAAGATCGGCAGTGCTGAGCTGATTGCAATGCTTAGAGCCCGATGTGCGCCGCCCTCCTCAATGATCGACGCGGCGTCAGTGCTTCATCGGCGGAGCAGGCGACCCATCGGACCAATTGCCGACCAAGACCATAAGGATCGTGGTCCGCTCCTCAGGGTCATCCGCCGCAATAATCGGCGAACCTGGCAGATCGGCTCCCCAGCTTTTCGCCGCGTCGCCCGAGACAAAAAACATCAAATGAGGGTGCCAGCTCATGCCCTGGTCGTTTAAGTACTGCTGCTTCGACATCATGTAGGACATCGCTCCCGGCTCCGACGCGGGCAGTTCCTTCTTATCCAGTGCCGAAGCGGTCGCCGCCACGATCTCCGCTTTCGATTTTCCTTCCAGCACCAGTTTGGTCTTCATCAGGAAGATGCGCGCAAACGTTCGTGTGGCCTGCGGATTAAAGCAAATGGGGGAGCGGATTTTGGGATTCCAGAATTCCGGAGCGTCGGTGGCGGCGCCCCATGATCGCTCCACTACGCAGAGAAAGCCATTCGTGCCTTTTACTGCGGTCGTGAATCCCTTCCGCCCCAGGACCATCACCTCGGCTCCGTCTGAAATAGATGCCGGAGCAGCACTGCGGGCCAGCGCGATTTCAGTATTCTCGTCGGCGATCAAATACTCATCTACGGGAGCCATAGCCGGATACGGAGCCTTCTCGGCCTGCGCCGCTGCCGGGCGAGTTGCCTCAGGTAGGCCAAACTGAACAAGAAAAACCAAGGCGATGACCATGAAACGATTCTTCCGCATGGGATTCTCCAATCGGTGCTCATTTATGTGACTTCCACTGCCTCAGGATCGTCAACTGCCGCGATCAGCCCTTAGCAGTTTCCAAGCCCACTCGTTCAGGAGCCAGGATATAGTCGCGACCTGCTCTGCAGGCAGGAAAGCGTAAGATATGCAGGCTGAGGGGTCTCGTCTCAACTCAAAATGGAGAAGCAATCATCCGCAACGTCTTGGGATCGGGTCGTACGCCACATGAAGAGCACTCTTCTGTATTGTGCATGCGCGCTGACAGCGTTCGCTGTTGCCGGACAAATGGCTTTGCGGGCAAATTCTTCAACGCCGTTGACCCATCAGCCCCAGGAAGAGCCGTTCAAGACCGGCGGCCTGCGTTCATTTGACATTGTTCCATTGGAGACTGTTTCGGAAACTTCCGCCAACGCCAGCATCGGCGATCTCAACGGCGACGGATTTCTCGATATTGTGCTGGCCAAGGGCCGTCATTGGCCTGTGCCAAGCAGGATTTTCTTCGGCGACGGCACCACCTAGCAGGAACTAAGCTGACCCGCCGCGTGAACCGGGCCACCATCACCCAACCCGCCAGCCTGAGTTAGAATCATCGGTGAAACGTAAATCCGCAATTTCTGAAATCCCATACTGAACCGAAAGAGCAGGAGAATTACGATGTCCACGAAACTCACCCCCGGAAAACTGGCCGGACTGAAATCAGTCTCTGATGAGCGCGGCGTCATCGCCGCAGCCGCCATGGACCAGCGCGGCTCGCTGAAGAAATCGCTGGCAAAGGAAAAGGGCGTTGCCGAAATGCCCGATTCGGCTCTCGAAGAATTCAAGATCCTCGTCACCTCCGTTCTGACGAAGCATGCCTCGGCCATCCTGCTCGATCCCGAGTTTGGCTTGCCTGCTTCGAAGCAGCGCAACGGCAAGGGCCTCCTGCTTGCCTATGAGAAAACTGGCTATGATGCTGCGACGCCCGGTCGCCTGCCCGATCTGCTCGACGTCTGGTCTGTGCGCCGCCTGAAAGAAGCGGGCGCGGACTGCATCAAGATCCTGCTCTACTACACGCCCTTCGAAAAGTCCCCCATCAACGATCTCAAGCACGCCTGGGTCGAACGCATCGGCGACGAGTGCCGCGCGCATGACATTCCCTTCTTCCTCGAAACCGTCGGCTACGACGTGCACGGCGAAGACGAGAAAGGCGTCGGCTACGCGAAGCGCAAGCCCGATGTCGTCACCGGATCGATGGAAGAGTTCGGGAAGGAGCGCTACGGCGTTGACGTTCTGAAGGTCGAAGTCCCTGTCCAGATGGAATTCGTCGCCGGAACCCGCGCCTTCAAGGGCGATGCCGCCTACACCCGCGCTGAAGCCCTCGAGCACTTCCGCATCGCGGCTTCGTCCACGCACAAGCCCTTCATCTATCTCTCGGCTGGTGTCTCGAACCCGGTCTTCATCGAAACGCTGGAACTGGCCGTTGAAAGCGGCACCACCTTCAACGGCGTCCTCTGCGGCCGCGCAACCTGGAAGGATGGCATCGCCGTCTATGCCAAACAGGGCGCAAAGGCATTCGAAGACTGGCTCAACACCGAAGGCGTGAAGAACATCGAGAACGTCAATGCCGCGCTCAAGGGAGCACACTCCTGGTTTGAGAAAGTAGATGTGAAAGCAGAAGCGCTGGTCTAAACAAAGTTCTACTGTAGAAGAAACGCCGCGATCAAATCGCGGCGTTTTCTTTGTGTTCGTTGTCAGAAAGAATTCACAGCCGCTGCCTTAGACCGGAGATTCAGAGCCGCAACCGCTGCGCAATTCGGGTAATTTGTACGATTTTGTGTGCATTATTCCGCAATCTTTACTCGCATGGAGGTCTATGGACTAAAGAAATACCGCATAGTTACCATAGTTTAACTATTTATTTTCAATGAGTTACATGGAAAACGTAGAATTAATAAAATCTAAAATAATTAGGCAACTCTGGCGCAAGATTTGCACTCCTATAGTCAACATTTAGAGGCAACTTCAAATCAGTACCTCACGTTGATATTCACTCTAGAATTGTCCGCTCTGCGGACCCTCAGTCACACTACCCTTTGGCTACCCATCCCTACTGCCTCTGAAGCGGGCCCGCTGGAAAGCGGGCCCACATGCTTTTTGCGCGCAATTTCCTCGTTACAATAAAAGCGCATGAGTTCCATCCCTGAACGCCGCGTCTCCACCCTCAATCCAGGAAACGCTAAAACCCCTGATCGGCAGAGAAAGCCTCGTGCAACCAAAGCCCAGCTTGAGGTCGTGCAAGTGCCTGCATGGTCAAAGCTGCCCTGGCTCATGCACGGATTCAGCACGCGCACCGGCGGAAGGACCACCGTCTATCGTCCCACCCAGCGCGCGGGCGAACTCAACCTCGGCTTCACTGCTACCGACACAAGAGAAGCCGTCCTTGCCAATCTACGTCTCTTCGTTTCCGCCGTAACAAAGAGCACAGGCACAACGCCTCTGGTGACGCTCAGGCAAATTCATTCATCCATCGTGCAGTTGGTTGGCAAAGCCGACGCTGGAGAACAGGCCATTCATAGAGCGGACGGCATGATGACCAACGAGCCAGGCATCCTGCTCGGCATTCAGACCGCCGACTGCATCCCGGTCCTCATCGCCGACAGGAAAAAGCGCGCCGTAGCCGCCTTCCACGCCGGATGGCGCGGAACGTTGAAGCGGATCGTCGAGAGCGGAGTGGGTCGCATGCGTCTCGAGTTCGGCAGCCGCCCGGAAGACTTGATCGCAGCCATCGGCCCCGGCATCGGAGGCTGCTGCTACGCGGTCGGCGAAGAAGTACAAATGGAATTCGAATCGCAGTTCGCCTACGCATCCGAACTATTCTCCGAGGTGTACGACTCGAACCCTATCAAAGAAAAATATCCGCTGCTCTTCATGACCGCACGCGCGCCCGGCCACAGTAACATCGGACCCGCCCTGCATCTGGACCTGGTGGAAGCCAACCGCCGCCAGCTGCTCGATGCCGGTCTCAGCGCCAGCAACATCTTCATCCAAGGCGACTGCACCAGCTGCCGCACCGACCGCTATTTCTCGCATCGCGCCGATCACGGCTTTACCGGCCGCAGCCTGTCCGTAATAGGTACTTGCAAATAAGAAAAGGCATGGATGAATCCATGCCTCCCTGTCGAATCAGCGGAACTTCAGGCCGAATGCGACTCAGGGTTAGGGGCTGCGGCCTCAGCTTTGGGATTGACTAAATCGCGTAATTCTTTGCTGGGCTTGAAGTAAGGAACGCGCTTGGCCGGGACTTCCACCTTCGCGCCTGTCTTGGGATTGCGGCCAATCCGGGGCTTGCGCTGCCGGATGCGAAAACTGCCAAATCCGCGTATCTCAATCTTGTCGCCTGTCTTGAGCGCATGTATGACGGAATCGAAGATTGTATCCACGATCACCTCACCATCGCGCCGCGTCAGGTCGCCGAGTTGGGTCACTTCCTCCACCAAGTCTGCTTTGGTCATGGCAAGTTCAGCTCCGAAACTAGGTTACGCCTGTTAACCATAATAGATGCAACAAATTTAACCATTATCGCCAAAGAAAGTAGAACCCTGCATGTTTTTCCAGCAGCCGTTCCGGATTCGGCAACAGATCGTCCGCATCTGAAGTCACTAAATCAAACACTGAACGGCCTTTTCTGGCCGGTTTCACCACATTCGGTTCGCCGGAGATGCCCACCTGCTTCGCCGTATCCAGCAGCGCATCGCGGAATCCGCCTTGTTTATCAATTAGATGCAGGGGCAATGCCTGCTGCCCGGTCCATACCTGCCCGGTAGCCAGCGGCTGCAGTTTATCCGCGCCCATGCCCCGCCCGGAAGCCACGTCGCGAATGAACTGCGCGTGCATATTGTCGACCAGCCCTTGAAAATAGGCCTTCTCCTCGGGAGTCATCTCTCGCGTCGGCGATCCGGCATCCTTCAGCGAACCGGCCTTCAGGACTTCCGGCTTCAACTTGGCCCACTTCAATAGATCGCCGTAATTGGTCCACTCCATAATGACGCCGATCGACCCGACAATGCTGGCGTCATTGGCATAAATCTTATTAGTCCCTGCAGCAATGTAATAGGCCCCGCTCGCTCCAACGCTCTCAATCGACGCGATAATCGGCTTCTTCTTCTGATCCCGAATGCGCCGTACTTCCTGATAAATCTCCTGCGAAGCAGCAGCCCCGCCGCCGGGTGAGTCGATATGCAGAATGATCGCCTTGATCGAATCATCCTGATCGAACTTGCGCAGGCTATCGACAGTCTTATCGGCGGCCAGAATCACGCCATCTACATCGATCACGCCAATGCTGTCGCCGAAGCTGGTATTCCCACCCATCGACTGCACGGCAAAATATCCCAGCAGACTCACAACTCCAACAAAGGCAACAAAAAGGCCGCCGCCTATCACGACCCAGAACCATGCCGAACGGCGTTTTTCTTCTGTCATAGCGGCGAGTTTAGCACTTCCAGTACTGTAGCGTGGAAAGCACGTGCGCGTTTATGTTGATTTCACGCACCGCAATACGTCACCGCAGGAGGAAAAGCAATGGACCGCCGCCGCTTCCTGAAAAGCTCCATCACCGCTGCCGGCACTGCGTTGCTTGCAAACCGGTATCTCAGCGCGACCACTTCCCTCCTTCCAGAACCCAGCGCCCACTTCCCCGACAACTTCATCTGGGGCATGGCCACAGCCTCCTATCAGGTTGAAGGAGCATGGAACGAAGACGGCAAGGGCGAATCCATCTGGGACCGCTTCTCTCACACGCAGGGCAAAATCAAAGGCGCCGCTACCGGAGACGTCGCCTGCGACCAGTACCACCTCTATCCTCAAGACATTGCCATCCTCAAGCGCCTCAACCAGAAGAGCTACCGCTTCTCGATCTCATGGGCGCGCATTCAATCCACGGGGACAGGCGCACCCAACCCAAAAGGCCTCGACCACTACAGCCGCCTCGTCGACGCGCTGCTTGAAGCGGGCATCCGCCCCTTCTGCACTCTCTACCACTGGGACCTGCCGCAAGGCCTCGAAGACCGTGGCGGCTGGCCCAATCGCGACCTCGCTAGTTATTTCGCCGACTACTCGAGAATCCTGGCAAAAAATCTCGGCGACCGTATCACCGTCTGGGCTCCATTCAATATGCCCTGGACATTCACCTATCTCGGCTACGGCACCGGCACCTTCCCGCCCTGCAAGTCTGACTACAAGCAGTTCCTCAAAGCAGCGCACACCGTCAATCTCGCGCAGGGCGAATGCTTCCGCGCCATCAAGGCGGCATCTTCCAAAGCCACCGTAGGCAGCGCCTATGGCATGGCCCCAGCCTACCCAAAGACCAGCAGCGAAGTCGACCACGAAGCCACGGCTCGATACCACGCAATGAACAATGTCTACTTCCTCGAGACAGCAATCCACGGCCGCTATCCCAAAGCCTTCGTCGGCGAGATTCCCTACGAGGCGATGGGCTTCAAACCTGGCGATGAAAAAATCATGCAGGTTCCACTCGACTGGATCGGCTTCCACTACTACACGCGCCGCATTGTCTCCGACGCCAGCGGATCATCTCGACCCGGCAACGGAGGCAGCTTCGGTACTGAAATCGAACTGGACGCAACGACAGGCCGCGACCCATACACGCAATTTCACGTAGAGATGCCCACCGAAGGCCCACTCACCGACGCAGGCCTTGAGATATACCCGCGCGGCATCTACGATCTCGTCATGCAGATCACCCGCGAATACAACCACCCCATCATCGAAATCACCGAGAGCGGCTGCAGCTACCTCGACACGCCCTACGACAAGGAAAACGGCCGCGTCCCCGACACTCGCCGCATCGATTTCTTTCGCGCAGAGCTGACAGAGCTTTCGCGAGCCATCAAAGACGGAGCCAACGTCCGCGCCTTCCACGCCTGGAGCCTGCTCGACAACTTCGAATGGGCCGATGGATACAGCCAGCGCTACGGCCTCACCTACGTCGATTTCCGCGACCAGAAACGCACCGTGAAAGACTCCGGCCTCTGGTATGGACAAGTCGCCGCTACAAACAAACTCGATGCCTGAACCCGCCCGACTCAAACCATTTGCATTTTGCGAGCCGTATCGCTAGGGTTTCCTCGTGGCGAAAAGGCACTCATTCCGGGGACTCTTTTACACAAGGTTGATCTCATGACGAACGGCGTAGACCGTCGCACATTCCTCAAGGGCGCGGCCGCTTCGGCAGCAATCGCAGCGCCTTCCAATATGTCGGCTCAGAAACCGCCGTCCAGACCGGAACCACCACAGGCGAGTAAAAAGCCACAGTCCTCGACAGGACTATCGCAAAAAGGCCTCACCCGCATGAACGGCATCATGGCGGGTTACGTTGACAGCGGAGAAATACCCGGGCTGGTTACGCTCGTCAGCCGGCGCGGTCAGGTAGAGGTCAGCACCGCTGGCTTAGAGAAGCTGGGCGAAAACAACGCCGTTCAACGCGACACCATCTTTCGCATCGCATCCATGACGAAGCCCATCACCGCCGCGGCCACGATGATCCTGATCGAAGAATGCGCGCTGCGGCTCGATGAGCCCGTCGACCGCCTTTTGCCCGAGCTGGCAAATCGCCGTGTTCTCAAACGGCCCGACGGGAGACTCGATGACACCGTGCCCGCCAAGCGCCCCATCACCGTGCGCGATCTGCTGACTTTTCGCATGGGCTTCGGTTTGATGTTCACGCCTCCCGACGCCCCGATCCTCAAAGCTGCGAACGAACTCCAGATCGGCATGGGAGCACCGATGCCAGCCTCCATGCCTGCCCCGGACGAATGGATCCGTCGTTTGGGTACGCTGCCGCTCATGCACCAGCCCGGCGAAATGTGGATGTACAACACTCCCGCCGATGTGCTCGGCGTCCTGATCTCCCGCGCATCCGGCCAGCCATTCGATGTCTTCATGCGCGAGCGCATCTTCGGACCGCTCGGCATGAAGGACACGGATTTCAGCGTGCCTCAGCCAAAGATCAACCGCCTCGCGACCAGCTACTGGTTCAGCCCGCAAAGTACAAAGCTTGAAGTCTTCGACGAAGCTGACGGCGGTCAATGGAGCCATCCGCCAGCCTTTCCATCAGGCTCCGGCGGACTTGTTTCTACCGTCG
>Ga0209139_10000060_pt1 | contig 28930 bp, 22 predicted proteins | sample BogFormECP14_OM3_FD_188246 | JGI IMG/M metagenome (GOLD analysis project Ga0209139, IMG submission 188246) | Bog forest soil microbial communities from Calvert Island, British Columbia, Canada - ECP14_OM3 (SPAdes) (version 2) | ecosystem: Environmental > Aquatic > Freshwater > Wetlands > Bog ...
CTGCATCGGTGTGCGCACGCCATTGCGGTCGCCGAGATAAATGTTGTCTCCCATCCCGGTCTCGTCGCCGTAATAGAGAATCGGCGTTCCCGGAAATGAAAACAGAATGCTGTTCAGCAACTCGATGCGGCGGCGGTTGTTGTCGACCAGCGGCGCCAGCCTGCGCCGTATCCCAATGTTGATGCGCATGCGCGGATCGGCACTGTACGCCAGGTACATGTAATCGCGCTCATCATCCGTGACCATTTCGAGCGTCAGCTCATCGTGGTTGCGTAGAAACAACCCCCACTGACAGTTCTCAGGAATCTCTGGAGTAAGCGCCATGATCTCTGTAATCGGCAGACGATCTTCCTGCCGCAGAGCCATGTAAATACGCGGCATCAGCGGAAAGTGAAACGCCATGTGGCACTCATCGCCGTCGCCAAAGTATGGACGCACATCCGTCGGCCACTGGTTCGCTTCAGCCAGGATGACCCGGTTGTTGTAGTCCTCATCCATTGCAGCGCGAATCTTCTTGATGACCGCATGCGTTTCAGGAAGATTCTCGCAATTGGTGCCATCGCGCTCCACAATGTACGGAATTGCATCCAGACGAAGCGCATCTACACCCATATCCAACCAGTACCGCAGGACTTTCAGCACTTCTTCCAGAACTTCCGGATTGTCGTAATTCAAATCCGGCTGATGCGAAAAGAACCGATGCCAGAAATACGCCTGCGCTACCGGGTCCCAGGTCCAGTTCGATTTCTCAGTATCGGTAAAGATGATGCGGGCGTCTTTGTATTTTTGATCCGTATCGCTCCACACATAGAAATCGCGCTCCGGCGACCCCGCAGGTGCGTGGCGCGCCCGCTGAAACCACGGATGCTGGTCCGACGAGTGATTGATGACCAGCTCGATCATCACCTGAAGGCCGCGCTGGTGCGCCGCAGCCAGGAATGCTTTGAAATCATCCAGCGTTCCATAGCTCGGATGAACCGTCATGTAATCGGCGATGTCATAGCCGTCATCGCGCAAGGGAGACGGAAAAAACGGCAGGAGCCACAGACAAGTCACGCCGAGGTCCTGCAGATAGTCGAGCTTCTGCATCAAGCCTGGAAAATCGCCAATGCCATCGTTGTTGCTGTCGGCAAAAGCCTTCACATGCAATTCGTAAATGATGGCATCTTTGTACCAGAGAGGATCGCTCGCACTACCGGCACTTTTTGCTTTCCGCAGTGGAGTCATGTGCGTGCTCATCGCCTCATCCATCGTCATAAGTAGTAGTCGAAATCTTTTTCCGTTCGGATTCGCCGCATCACCCGCAGAACATGCGCCGGAATTTCAAGCGGAGATAGTTCGACAAAGTTTCTCGGGCCTTGCCACAGATAGCGTTTATCTACGAGCTGATCGTGTATCTGAAATGGCTCGCGCGCATCCAGTCCGAGTTTTGACAAATCTAAATCAACCCATCCCGCCTGAACATGGAATGGATCGAGATTCACTACTACAAGAACGGTATTATCGCCCTCCACGCTTTTCTTGCTGTAGCAGATCAGGTATGGGTTGTCCGTCGCGTGGAAAAACAACTCATGATTCATCTGCAGCGCTACATTCTCGCGTCGTGCTCGATTCACAGCCCCGATCAATGGCGCCAGACTTTTCGGGTCATCAAGATTCCAGTGCTTCAACTCATATTTTTCTGAGTTGAGATATTCTTCGCCGCCGCGCTTCGCCGGAGCGTTTTCCAAAAGTTCATAGGCTGGTCCATACATGCCATAGTTCGTTGCAAGCGTTGCCGCCAATACGAGCCGAGACATGAATGCAGGCTTGCCGCCTATCTGTAGTTGCTCCGGCAAAATATCGGGGGTATTCGGCCAGAAATTTGGCCGGAAATATTCTTTGACATCGGTGTCGAGCAGTTGATTGAGGTATTCCGTGATCTCCTGCTTCGTGTTCCGCCACGTGAAGTAGGTGTAAGACTGTGAGAATCCCAACTTAGCCAGGCGCTCCATTACACGAGGCCGAGTAAAAGCCTCCGCAAGAAACAGCGCATCTTTGTAATCGCGTTTGATTTCACCAATCGCCCACTCCCAGAACGGAAACGCTTTTGTGTGCGGATTGTCGACGCGAAAGATGCGAACGCCATGCTCGATCCAGAAGACGAAGACATTCTTCAGAGCATCCCACAGACCGGCCCAGTCTTCGCTCTCAAAATCGAGAGGGTAAATATCCTGATATTTCTTCGGTGGATTTTCCGCATACTGAATTGACCCATCGGCGCGATGCTTAAACCACAGCGGATGTTCTTTCACCCAGGGGTGATCGGGCGAGCACTGAAAGGCAATATCCATCGCGATTTCAAGCCCGAAACTCTTTGCCCTCGCCACCAGATGCTCAAAATCTGCAAACGTGCCAAGTTCAGGATGTATCGCAGTATGTCCTCCCGTTTTATCCCCGATGGCCCAGGGACTGCCAACATCGCCCGGCTCCGCAGTTACAGAATTGTTTTTGCCTTTGCGAAAACTCTCGCCGATGGGATGAATAGGCGGCAGATAAAGAACGTCAAATCCCATGCCCGCGATGTATTCCAGGCGTGCCTCCGCATCCTGAAACGTCCCATGCTTTCCCGGAACAGCCGAGCATGAGCGCGGAAACATCTCATACCAGCTTGAGAATCGCGCCCGCTCGCGATCTACTGCAACACGCAGTTCTCTCTCATATTTCGTCTCAAGAGCAGTGTCAGCATAGCGCTCCATCCTTGCGGCAAGATCCGCATCGAGCGCGACAACCTTGGAGTCCTCGTCTCCACTTTTCGTTCTCAGGATGCGAGCCCATTCACCCAGTTGGATCGCGTCCTGGCCTCCGGCCCGTTTGGCGGCCTGCTCCACCAGCAGGCCGCCAGTTTGCAACTCAAGAGCAATATCCTGCCCGGCCTCGAGCCGTTTGATCAGGTCACTTCGCCATGTTCCAAAGTGATCGACGCTTCCCGCAATCGTGTAGAAATAATCGCCAATCTTACTGACCTGAAACGAAGAGCGCCAGCGATCGTTCCCCAACGGCTCCATTTTCACGCGATGAGGCTGTGCTTCGTACTCATGCCAGAACAGCAGATGACACGTAACTCGATCGTGTCCATCTCCGAAGACGTTGGCTTCCACCTGGACCATATCGCCAATAATCCGCTTAATTGGGAAACGGCCTGCGTCGATCTCAGGATCTACGCCTTCTATCACTACGCGTTTTCTTCCATCCACCGGCTTCGTCATCATCTAACCGTTCTTACTCAAGAATAGGCACACAATCACCCGCGCGCCCGAAGGACGGCAGAACTTCCTCTAACAAAGATGCCGGTTAGCGAAGATTCGTTCCTTCCGATCCGCGAGATTTTAGGTGTGACGTGCGCGAAAACAATATACGCCATGCGTCGGCGGGAAAGGCGCAACAATTCAGGAGGGCGGGACGACGTGGTCGAATAAAAACAAACAGCGCCGTCTGAGACGGACGGCGCTCGCTATTAATTTTCCTGCAGCAGGCTCGGCTCTTCAGGAGAACGAAGGCGCACAAGCCGATCAATCGTGTAGGGAGCACGCTGCGTCGCAGTGTGATAATGCCGCACCTGAAGCTCACCCAGCAGTCCGATTGCCAGCATCTGAATGCCAGCCAGAATCAGCACTCCCGCAATCACAAACAGCGGCCCATGCTGATCCATCACATGCTGGCGAGTGAAAAGCTTCAGCAGCAGCAGGAAGAACGAAATCACGCCGCCGCCAAGCATGCTCAGAGCGCCAAAGCTGCCAAAGAAGTGCAGCGGGCGCGTCATGTACTTGAGCAGGAAGCGAATCGTGAGCAGATCGAAAAACACACGAAAAGTCCGACCGATGCCGTAGTGCGACTTTCCGCGTTCGCGGTTCACATTCTTGATCGGAATTTCGCAGATGCTCGCTCCATACCAAGAAGCCAGCGCCGGAATGAAGCGGTGCATTTCGCCATAAAGGGGAATGTTATGGATCACTTCGCGGCGATATGCCTTGAACGTGGTGCCGAAGTCGTGAATATCCACGCCCGAGAGCTTCGCCATCAGCCAATTGGCGCAGCGTGACGGAATCCGCCGCATCACAAAGTTGTCGATACGCTCCTTGCGCCAGCCGCTGACAACGTCGTAGCCTTCTTCAAGCTTCGCCAGGAAGTTCGGAATCTCGTCCGGGTCGTGTTGCAGATCGCCATCCATGGCGAGAATGAAATCGCCCTGTGAATGGTCGAATCCCGCCGCCAGAGCCGAAGTCTGACCGAAATTGCGGCGCAACTTCACCACCAGCACGCGGCTGTCGACCGCGGCAATCTCTTCCAGCAACTTATAGGTACGGTCGCTTGACCCGTCATCCACAAAAACCAGTTCAAAGCTGTCACCAACCTGCTCCATTACCGCCTTCAGGCGGTCATAAAGAGTGGTTACATTCTCTTCTTCATTGTGGAAAGGGACGACGATGGAATACTTAGGCATATCCATACAATTATATAGACTTTGCTCCGCCAAATCGGGTTCAAAACCTCCTCAACGGAATCTCAGCCAGCACTCTCACTACTGACACCATGCTGTCAGCAGCCCTCTCGTACGCTTCTCTTGTAGTCAATTTCACCCAGGAGAGGACATCATGCCGACCGCACAGGAAACCGTTACATCCACTATTACGTGGTTTGAAATTCCCGCAGCCGACTTCCCCAGAGCCATCCAGTTTTATGAGACGATTCTCGGCACCGCGTTGATCCATCAGGCCGCGTGGCCGAATCTCGCCATCTTTCCTTACCAGCGACCCGGCATCTCGGGAGCCATCGGCTATGGTGACGGCTTCAAACCGACAGGCGACGGCGTCGTTATTTATCTCAATTGCGATGGCAAATTCGATGCCGTCCTTAATCGTGTGGAAGGCGCTGGCGGAGCTATCGTCGAGCCAAAGAACCATCTGCCGGGAGTGGGCTGGGTAGCCCAGATTCGCGACAGCGAAGGGAACCGCGTCGGCCTGCATGCTGCGGCTTAAAGCCAGCGGTAGACGCAAAAGCTCTAAGATAGTCCCGTATGCGTCGCGCCGACAGGCTCTTTCGAATCGTCCAGTTGCTCCGCTCCGGGCGCCTGCTAACCGCACGCCACTTGGCCGAAAAGCTGCAGGTCTCGCATCGCACTATTTATCGCGATGTGCAGGACCTGCAGCTTTCCGGCGTTCCAATCACAGGCGAAGCAGGCGTCGGTTACACCCTTCGCCGCGACTTCGATATTCCTCCCCTGATGTTTGATCGTGAAGAAATCACCGCGCTCGTCCTGGGAGCGCGCATGGTACAGGCGTGGGGCGGTATGCAGCTTACCGAGGCTGCGAATCGCGCCCTTCGCAAAATCGAAGCCGTGTTGCCAATCGATCTGCGTGAGCGCATTGACGAAGTTCTGCTCTACGCTCCGGGCTTCCGCGTCTCTCCAGAGCTTCGCACCAGGCTCGACGCCTTGCATTCGGCTGCACAGCAACGGTGTATCGTCCTCATTGCCTATGCTCGCGAAGACGGCCAGCAGAGTGTGCGCCGTGTGCATCCGTTGGCGCTTTATTTTTGGGGTGGCGCCTGGACGCTGGCCGCATGGTGCGAATTGCGCAACGATTTCCGCAGCTTTCGCGTAGACAGAATGGAGCATCTGGAAAATCTTGATGAGGTATTTACCCCGAAGGCCGGCCAGATGCTCGCTGATTTTCTGCGGCATGTTCGCGCTGAGTTTGGCCGCGGAGATTCATGAATCGATGTAAAGCCCTCCCCAAAAAAGAGGGCGGAACCGAAGTCCCGCCCGGGAGCCATTGAGATGAAATCAGAAAGTGAACCGAGCACCCACTTGGATCAGGCGGGGGCTGGCAGCAGCCGTGATTTTGCCGTTCAGTGTGGACGCCAGGTTTGCGGTCGGAGCGTTCAGGCTGACCATATTGAAAGCATTGGTAGCCTCGCCGCGTAGCTGCAGCGTGAAGCGTTCAAAACTGATATTGCGGAATAGCCCCAGGTCGATATCCCTGTAACCCGGTGCGCGAAGGTAGTCGCGCGGCGTGTTGCCGTCCGCGCCGCCCGGGCCAATGCCAAGGCCAGGGCCATTGGCTGTGAATGCATTTATGTTGAACCACTCAGCTGCAGCGGCAGTGCGATTGCGATGGGTATCCAGGAATGCGTTCTGACCGGCAACCAGGTTGGGTCGGCTGTTATTGGCACTATCGAAATTCTTGTTGGAGCCGGTTACGATGTTGACAGGTGCGCCGCTGTTAAGAGTGGCGATAGACGATATCGTCCAGCCATTCGCAAGTTGCTTCATGAAGGAATTCGATCCCCTGTAGTAGTCGATGTTCCAGATGCCCGAGATGCTGGCCATGTTGCGCCTGTCGTTGTCCGTCGGCCCTCTTTCCTCCCACAGGTTCGCGAAGTCCTGCGCGTAGGCCAGTCCGACAGCTGACTCGTTCGAGCTTTGGAAGGAATGGCTCCATACATAGAAACCGTTCAGCATGAGGTTGTGCGTCAAGCGCCGCTGAACCGAAAACTGCAGCGAGTTATACGAGGCGGTCTGGTTCGTTATAAGAAAGATGTTCTGCCCCAGGACGCCGGGATCGTATGGGCGTCGGGCGTTGATGCTGGTCTGGGATGTGCTTGCTCCCGGTGCATACGGAGCGTAGTTGTCGTCGATCATGATTGGGAGATCATGCGACAACGTACCGACATAGGCCAGTGTGCTGGTGAACTGGCCCGGCCACTGTTGCTGAACCGAGCTATTGATTTGGTAGACCAGGGGCCATTGAGCGTCTTTTGAAATTGTTTCCACGCTTGCCGCGGGAAGGAAGCGGGGATTGGACGGAGAGTATGTGTAGGGGAACGGATCGCCGTTGGGGAAAGAAGCTGGATTCCCGTAAACGTTGGTGAACGATGTGATCGAGTTGAAAGTCTGCCGAATCGCGAACGGCTGCGCATTGGCCGGCTGGTTCCATTCGTTGCCGCTTACGCTGCCGTAGAAAACACCTCCAGCGGCGCGCACCGCCGTCTTGCCGTTACCAAAGGGATCCCATGCCAGGCCGACACGCGGCGAGATGTGATGCCAGCGCAGATCGGCAATGCCGCGCGGCACGCCCTTGTCTCCCGGGAAAAGCATGCCAAGTGGCGCGCTGGGAACAACCGTGGATTGAACATCGGGCACAAAAGTGGCAGTAAGGTCCGAAGACTCGACCGGAGGAACGTCAATATCCCACCGCAATCCGAGATTTACCATAAGCCTCGGAGTCAGGCGGTAATCATCCTCGATAAATAACGCGGTATGCCAGTCGCTCAACAGCCCATGGTAAGGAGTGTCCTGTTCCATAGTGTTGACCTGACCCGTGACGAAATCAGCGAGAGCATTGCCAGTCGTCGTGGGGGCAGACGTTTGAAAGGTGAAAACGCCGAAGTTATACAGGTTTCCGACGATCATGTTTTTGTCCAGCGCCAGCTCGCCGCCGAAATTGAGCGAGTGTTTGCCCTTGATCATGGTGACCAGATCGCGAACGGAATAGAAATCCGTGGTCGTCACCGGGCCCGCGAGCGCTCCGCCAACACCGAAATATCCAGATACGGTGAGCTGGGGCAGCGCTTTCGGCCCCTGGATGGTGAAATTCGATCCGAGATCTCCAAGAGAAACCGCCGGCAGATTGACACGTCCTCCCGCTACTCTCGTAAAGCCGATCCAGGCCTCATTAGCTGTCGTAGGACTGAAAGTGTGAACGTCGCTGATGTTCACGTTCTGCTGCGTCGAGTTGGACTGATTGGTGTCCCAGATGAAATTGCCATTCCCAAAACCATTTTGCGTGGATTTGAGATAGAAATAGGTCGCTGCCAGATGATCCTTGGAGCCGAGGGCCTGGTCGTATTTCCCCAGATACTCATCCTGGTTTGTTGGACCGGTGAAGAATCCCGTCCAGGCATTATTCGCGCTGTTCGGCAGCGGAATGTACTTGTTGATAATGGTCGCGGCAGTAGGGTCTATCAATGTAGACGGAACGCATCCCACGGTCGGCACCTGACAGTTGGGCGAACTGTTGGTTCCCTTCACCTTGGTTTTGGTGCCGGGCAAATCCGGAATCACCTTCGATTGCGTAAAGTCGCCCTGCCGTTCGAGCGCGGTCGGTACCACGCCGCCGCTGAGGAACTGACCTACCGTTTGCCGCAAGCCAGCATAGCTGAAGAAGAAGAAGGCCTTATCGCGCTTAATCGGACCGCCGACCGTGCCGCCGAACTGATTGCGATGATACGGCGGGTTCAGAGTTGCATTCCACGGAGTCGCGTTCAAATCAGTGTTGCGCACGAATTCAAACAATGAACCGTGAAACTGATTCGTTCCAGAGCGCGTAACAGTATTGACTACAGCGCTGGACATACGGCCGTACTGAGCCGAGAAATTGCTGGTTTCTACGCGAAACTCCTCAAGCGCATCCGGGTTGGGCAGCGGGTTTCCATAGTTGCGGATGCCGGTCATGTTGCTGCCGCCGTCCAGGTAAAAGCTGACCATGGGAACGCCGCCATCAATGCCGCCATTGACCACCACCTGTGTCGACGGCACCCCAATCACATAGTTGGGAGTGCCACTGGGGTTGGTGGCCGGGCTGGCACTGTTCGATTGAACGCCCGGCGTGAGGGAAAGCTCCGCATACGCATTGCGGTTCACCAGCGGCAGCCCGATGATCTCGGCCGGCTGCACTGTTCTTGCCAAGGTTGCCGAGTTGGTATCGATAAGCGCTGGAGTTTCTGTAACCGTGACGGTTTGGGTTTGTGCGCCGACCGCCAACGTTATGTTCAGAGCTTGCGTCTGATCGACGGTCAGCAGAAGATTCTGCTGCAAAAACTTCTTGAATCCGGGCTGATCCACTTCAACGCTGTAAGTGCCAACCGGAAGATACTGGATGTAGTAGCTTCCTTCACTGTCCGTGGTAACCGACCGGGAGAGCCCGGTAGCGCCATTGGTCGCTCTTACGGTAGCGCCAGAGACCACAGCGCCTTGTTCGTCCTTCACTGTTCCCCTGATAGCTCCGGTAATTTGCTGGGCGCCTGCATCGATCGCAAAGCTCATCAGGAACAGCCCGACGGCAAGCAACGCGACAAGCGTACGGTGGACAACTGTATTACTGCCTCCTTGGAATATGGACCGCATATCAATCGTTTTCACTGGAATCTCCCTTTTGACTTCTCAAACTGCAACCCATCTGTCTGCGCTACAAGTGCAGAGCAGATGAAAGTGTCACTGGACCATCTAGCAGTAAGTACAAGCCCACAAAAATGACTGTCAACGAATAGCTGCGAAGCTATCCCGCTAGGTGGTACGGCCAATCAATTTCGGGAAAGGCGGTTCGCAGGGCGGTACTCTCGCTGGAGAATCCCGCAAATTTCTGCTTCAATGCGAGGCAGTTTTCATGCGCGCAGACGTCGACACGCGAAGCTCTTCCAACGCAATGGCAAGGTCGCGATCACCGCGCCGGATTCGGTTGGCGATTGCTGTAAATCCCAACGCAATCCTTTCCTTGCTATGCGAGCTCAAAGGAATGACACTTACTTTTGGCCACTGCATTCGAGGAGACAAGAACATGCGTCGACTTACATGGATTGCTGTAGCATTCATCGGCATCCTGGCACTTACCGCGTCCGCCTTCGCCGCTTCTTCAAAAGAGGAAAACAATCTGCTCGCCGTGCGCGAGGCAGTGTGGCGCAACTGGTTTGCGGCGAACATTCCGGCACTGGAAAAACTCGTCCCGAAAAACACGATCGCCATTAGTACGGGCGAAGAGAAGTGGCAGAACCAGGCCGAGATATTCGAAGAAGCGAAGCAGTTTCAAGCTTCGGGGGGAAAGTTGATTCGGCTGGAGTTCCCGCACACTGAGATACAACGCTTTGGCAACGTCGCCGTTCTATACAGCAGTTACTCGTATGAAATCGAGTCGAACGGCAAACCCTCAACCGCCTCAGGACGCGCCACCGAAGTCTTTGTATTTGCAGACGGTCGATGGACAAACCCGGGCTGGCACACTGATAGCGAAAAGTGAGCAACTCCAACGCAGAACTATAGCTTCGTGATCTCTTCCACAGCAACCCGCGCCGCTTCTTCGCACGCAGCGCGATCCACATCGTGGTGAGTCACAAAGCGAACAGAATTGATCCCAACAGTTCCGCTCAGAATCCCGCGCTGCTTGAGGTGCAGCACCAGCTCCTCGGCCTTCCCCTCTTCCTTCAAGCCAAATATGACGATGTTCGTCTGCACCGTCGCAAGATCAAGTTCAATCTGAGGCAGCCCTGCCAATTGCTCCGCAAGATATCTCGCGTTGGCATGATCCTCCGCCAGCCGCTTCGGCATCTCTTCGAGGGCGATCAGCCCCGCAGCCGCAAGAACACCCGCCTGACGCATCCCTCCACCCAACGCTTTGCGCACCATGCGTCCGCGTTCGATCAGCTTGCGACTGCCAACAAGCATCGATCCAACAGGCGCGCACAGCCCTTTCGACAGACAAAACATCACGGTATTAAAACCGCTGGTAAGCACTGCAACTGGAACATTCAACGCAACTGACGCGTTGAAAACGCGCGCGCCATCCAGGTGCAGCGGAATCCCCATCTCATGCGCGCCATTCCATATCTCACCAAAGACGGCGAGCGACGTAGCTGTACCGCCGGCCATGTTGTGGGTGTTCTCCAACGAAATCAGCCCCGTTGGAGCATTATGCACGCTGGCCCGTTTAATCGCCGGCTCGATGTGCTTCCACGTAACAATGCCGCGCTCAGCGGTAACGGTACGAAGCTGGCATCCGGAAAATGATGCGGCCATCGCCATTTCCCAATCGACGATATGGGATCGCGACTCGCAGATGATCTCCTGCCCCGGCTGCGTGTGCAGCCGAATCGCAATCTGGTTGCCCATCGTACCCGTCGGAATAAAAAGCGCAGCCTCGCGGCCAAATATCTGCGCCGCGCTGGCCTCCAGCAGATTCAACGTCGGGTCTTCGCCGTAGACATCGTCGCCTACCTCAGCGGCAGCCATCGCGGCTCGCATAGCCTTCGTGGGCCGGGTGACGGTGTCGCTTCGCAGATCAATAAAGCCTACGGGCTCCTGCGAAAAAACCTCTTCATTGTGCTGGGCTTTCGTGGACATTCTTCTTTTTTACACCGAGGCAGGTTCAGGAATTTCGATTACATCCAAAAATCGCGCGAAGACCTCGTTCGAAAGCATTCGCCCACGTAGAGTCAGCGCAATTTGATCAGCATGAACCGAAAGCAGCCCGTCTGCGGACAGCTCTTCAACAATCGGCAAGTATGGTTCCAGCGCTTCATTGCCGAATTCAGCCTCGATCAGGCGCACATTTACACCTGCATTTAAGCGGAGGCCAAGAAACCAGGCTTCTTCCATTTCTTCCCGTTGCGTAAGCAAGTGCAAATCATCCCAGCCGGGTGACGCAAGATAGTCTTGCAAATCATCGGTAGCCGCGAAGCGAATCGGGCCGCTGTCTGTGCGCAACATCGAATGAGCATCGACACCCAGTCCGAGATAAGGCCGCCGCAGCCAATACTTCATGTTGTGGACTGACTCAGCTCCCGCACGAGCAAAATTTGAAATCTCGTACTGCGCCAGCCCATTCTCAGCAAGGGCATCCACAGCCTTGGCGTACATATCGGCAACCGCATCGTCCGATGGAATTGCCGGAGCATAGTAGCGCGCCCCACCGCCCAGCACTTCGCGCCCGAGCCGCGAATCATCATCCACTTCCAGCATGTAGATGCTGGCGTGATCGACGCCAGCATCCATCAAAACAGCCAGTGACTCATTCCACGAAGCAGCCGTCTGATGGGGCAAGCCCGCAATCAGGTCGGCGTTGACGCGTCGAATGCCCGTCTGCTGCACCCGCCGAATGTCCTCAAGCGCGACCGACCGCGTATGCAGACGGCCAGTGGCCTTCGCCTCCTGATCAACAAACGACTGCACGCCAAAGCTGATGCGGTTCACGCCGCACTTCAGCATGGCGTCGAGGGCATCATCGGCCAACTGCCCTGGCGCGCACTCGACCGTAATCTCGGCATCGCCAGTCAACATAAAATGGTCGCGGATCTCGCGAAAAAGCGCTTTCAGCAAATCAGGCGGCAGTAAACTCGGAGTCCCCCCGCCTAGATAAACCGTGTCCGCCGTGTGCGGCATGCCTGGAAACCGTTCCACGGCTCTTCTCAGGTCTTCGCGAACGCGCTCCACATACTGTGCCATATAACTCGACGGAAACACCCCAGACGCGAAGTTGCAGTATGTGCACTTCGATCGGCAGAAAGGCACGGAAATGTAGATGCCAAGGGTATCCATTCGAGCGTCTTATCCTCTATTTTCTCATTGTGGGCGATTCTCCCATCACGATCCTGCAAACCGAGAGGCTCATCCTGCGTCGCTGGCTGGACTCCGACCGTCAGCCCTTCGCAGAAATCAACGCCAACCCGCAAGTCATGGAGTTCTTCCCCAATACGCTGACGAGGGAGCAAAGCGACCGCGTCGTCGACAGAATCGAGGCGGCCTTCACACAGCGCGGTTTCGGACTATGCGCAGTCGAACTTCGCTCCGACCGCAGCTTCCTCGGCTTCATTGGCCTTTCTGTGCCGAATTTCCAGGCGCACTTTACGCCCTGCGTCGAAATCGGCTGGCGGCTGGCCTCACATGCCTGGGACAAAGGCTTCGCCACTGAAGGCGCGAGAGCAATGGCTGCCTACGCATTCGAGACCCTAAAGCTCAACTCGCTCGTCTCCTTCACCGCTGAGCAGAACCTGCGATCCCGCCGCGTGATGGAAAAGATTGGCATGACCTTCGACCCGGCCGACAGCTTTGATCATCCGAACCTGCCCGACGGACATCTATTAAGACGGCATGTGCTCTACCGGCTTCGCGCCGAAGAGTTTCGCCAACCCGTAAAATAGAGTCAGGAGCGCATGGCCGAACAGGAAAAGCCGAAAACCGGGGCCCCCGACACGCGCGGTTCTCGCGTGGTGGGGCAAAAACAAGCCCAGCAGCAGGAAGACGATGTCGTCGGCAAAGCATACGACGGCCGCCTGATGCGCCGCCTCATCCGCTACCTCTACCCCTACAAACCGGCCGCGCTTGTGTCGCTCGTAGCCATCCTCATCAAGGCTGGTTCTGACGTTCTCGGGCCCTATCTCACCAAGGTCGCCGTCGACCGCTACATGACCGTGCAGGTCGCCGCGAAGCCTTCATGGCTCGCGAGCCATCTCAGCCCGAACGCATTCGCCGGAATCACGCAGCTGGCAGGGCTCTATCTCGCCTCGCTGGTACTGAGCTATTTCCTCGAATTCGTCCAGACCTACCTGATGCAGTGGACCGGGCAGAAGATCATGTTCGACATGCGCAGCGAGATCTTCCGCCATCTGCAGCACATGCACATCGGCTACTTCGACCGCAACCCTGTCGGGCGCCTCGTCACACGCCTCACCAGCGACGTTGACGCGCTGAACGAGATGTTCACATCCGGCGTCTTCGCCATTTTTGAAGACGTGTTTGTCCTCGCCGGAATCGTCATAGTCATGCTGCGCATGAGTTGGTGGCTGGCCCTTCTTTCATTCGCGGTCCTGCCGCTCATCCTCGTAGTCACGCGCATCTTCCGCAAGCACGTCCGCGATTCCTACCGCCGCATTCGCTCCGCTATCGCCCGCATCAATTCCTATACGCAGGAACACGTCAGCGGCATGACCGTCGTGCAACTCTTCAACCGCCAGGAGCGCTCTTTCAAGGAATTCAAGGCCGTAAACCAGCAACACATGGACGCCTTCAAAGACGCGATCCTGGCCTATGCGCTTTACTACCCGGCGGTCGAAGTCCTCAGCTCCATCGCCATCGCTCTCGTCATCTGGCGCGGCGGCTATGGCGTCCTCCACACCACCGTGACGCTTGGCGTGCTCGTCGCCTTCATGCAGTACGCGCAGCGCTTCTTCCGACCCATCCAGGACCTGAGCGAGAAATACAACATCCTGCAAGCCGCGATGGCGGCCAGCGAGCGCATTTTCAAGCTGCTCGATACCGCACCCGAAATCGTCTCACCGGCGCACACAAAAGAAGGCGACAACTCAGGCCGAATCGAATTCCGCAATGTTTGGTTCACCTACCAGCGCCTCGACGAATTCCAGAAAGCCCGCATCGCCCAGGCAAGTGCCGCCGAGTTGGCCACAATCGACGACATCGAATGGATCCTCCGAGGCGTCTCATTCACCGTCGAACCAGACCAGACTGCAGCCATCGTAGGCCACACCGGTGCGGGTAAGACCACCATCATCAGCCTGATGATGCGCTTCTACGACATCCAGCACGGCAGTATTCTGATCGATGGCGTTGACGTGCGCGAGCACGATCTCAACAAGTTGCGCCGGCGCTTCGGTGTCGTTCTGCAGGATCCGTTTCTCTTCAGCGGAACAATCGCCGACAACATCCGCCTTGGCTCGCATTGGATCTCCGACGCGCGTCTCGAAGAGGCAGCCGATGAAGTCAACCTCCGCGACTTCATCCAGTCCCTTCCCGAAGGCTTCGCCGAGCCGGTTCGCGAGCGTGGCAATGGACTCTCAACGGGCCAGAAGCAACTCATCAACTTCGCCCGCGCCCTCGCGCACGATCCCGGTATTCTGATCCTCGACGAAGCCACCTCGAGCGTCGATACAGAGACCGAGATGCGCGTCCGCCTCGCCCTCGAACGCATGATCGAAGGCCGCACCTCCGTCGTCATCGCACACCGGCTCTCGACCGTCCAGCGAGCCGACGTAATCCTCGTCATGCACAAAGGCCAGCTGCGCGAAATGGGGTCACACCAGGAGCTGCTCGCACAACGCGGCATCTATTGGAAGCTATACCAACTCCAATACAAGGATCAGGAAATCCTCGACGCGTTGCCCGCGCTTAACTCTAGCCTCGCCGTGGGAACCGACTAGCCGCGCATGGATCGAGTTCCAGATCGGCCCAAAATCTTCATCTCCGCAGGCGAAGCCAGCGGAGAACACTACGCCGCACAGCTCATCCCCGCAATCCGCAAGCTCGCTCCCGGCGCGGAATTCTTCGGCCTCGGAGGCGAGCGCATGGAAGCTCTCGGCTTCCGCCGCATCGTCCGCGCAGAAGACGTCGCCGTCATGGGCATTACCGAGATCATCCGGCACATCCCGCGCATCTATGGCGAATATCGAAAGCTCAAGGCCAGCATCGCGAAAGAACACCCCGACGCCGCCATCCTCATCGACTTCCCCGACGTAAACCTCTCACTCTCGCGCACACTGCACAAACTCGGCATTCCGGTCATCTACTTCGTCAGCCCGCAGCTTTGGGCGTGGAAGAAGTACCGCATCCATCGCGTAAGGCGTTATGTGGACCGCATGCTCGTCATCTTCCCCTTCGAGGAGTCCTTTTACCGCGAACATGGAGTCAAAGCTACCTTCGTCGGCCATCCGCTGGCAGAGGTTCCACCACCTTCCATCTCACGAAAAGACTTTGCTGACCAATACGGTCTCGACCCGTCCAACGTGTGGGTGGGTCTGCTCCCAGGCAGCCGGTTCAAGGAGATTCACCTCAACCTTCCGGAGATGATCGACGCCGCCAGCCAACTGCACGAACCCATCGAATTCTTGCTACCGCTCGCCCCGACCCTTACGCCGGAACACGTTTCCCATGTCCGCTCGATGCTGCCTGCGAACGGCCCGCACATAACAATAGTCAACGATGCCCGCGCCACACTGCATCACGCGCGAGCGAGCATCGTCGCCAGCGGCACAGCAACAGTTGAAGCCGCCCTCATCGGTAATCCATTCATCGTGGTCTACCGGGTTTCCCGCTTGACGTATGCTGTTGCCAAGCGGGTGGTGAAGGTCCCGCATGTGGCCATGGTCAATCTCATTGCCGGACGCGAAGTGGTTCCCGAACTGATCCAGAGCGACTTTACCGCGCAACATGTCGTCTCACACTTGCAGAACCTGCTGCACAATGAGTCAGCCCGCGCGCAGATGCAGGCAGATTTGGCACAGGTCAGCGCCTCGCTCCATGCGGACAAGAGTCCCATTGAGCAGGTGGCCAGCATCACAGTAGAGTTAATGGGTCAAAAATAATGGGTCCCAGCACGATGACGATGAGAACGACGACACGCAGCGCTATCTTTCGCCTTGGAGCTTCTTTTTGCGGAGCAGTCCTGCTGTTTGCCGCATCTGGCCTCTCTGCCCAGCAGAAACCGACCATCGACATCACCGGCTATACCATCAACGCCCAGCTGAGTCCCGCCGATCACAAGCTGTCAGCCACCGCGCAAGTCACCTTCACGGCGCTCAATAACACCGACACAGCGATTTTCGAATTGCATGGCGCGCTGAAAGTCGAGAAGGTCGCCACGACCGCTAACCTGCCGCTGAGCGGCGAGCGCGGCCCCAACGCAACCGTGATCGTCACCCCGACCACTCCACTGGTCAAAGGCCAGCAGTACACCTGGATCTTCACCTACGACGGCATGCTCGATGGCGACGCGGGCAGCCCTGTCGAAGGGCTGAAGCTCGCTCAAGTAGGCGATCCGACGAGCTATCTCCTTTACGCAGGGCGCTGGTTCCCGATGGTCGGCTACATGACCGACCGCTTCACCGCCGACATTCACATCACTCTTCCCGCAGGCTATCGCGTCATCGGGAGCGGCCCTACAACCTCAGCCCCTGCCGCTGGCGGAGAACAGCACAATTTTCACTGGGCCAAACCTGGATTCCCCGGCACGATCATCGCAGGCAAATTCGACGCGCCCGTCTCCAGCGCGCCGAATATCCATGTCTACGCCATGGAGGACAAGAAGCAATCGGCACAGGACTACGGCCAGACCGCGTTGCGCGAGTTCGCCTTCTTCACCAGCACCTTCGGCATACCCGAATCCTCGCAGTTGAATGTGGTTGAATTGCCCAATGACACGGTCCCCGCCGCCTGGGCCCCGGAAATCGCTGCCATAGCCGGCTCCCGCATCGGGAACAAGAACGACTTCCGCCTGCTCTCCAATACGATCGCCCATCAATGGTGGGGTAGCCAGATCAGCCCCGCCACTTTGAACGACGTGTGGATCACCAACGGCATGTCACGCTACGGCGAGCTCATGTTTCTTGAAGACACTGCCGGTCGCAGCGCCATGAACGCGGCCATACAAGATGTCTCTTCCGGAGCCCTCGCCTACGACACAATCCCGCTCACCAGCGCAGGGCGCCTCGACGCTTTCTCTCCTCAGTTCCAGTCGATGACTCTCGAAAAAGGCGCGCTCGTCTTTCACATGCTGCGGTGGGAAGTCGGTCAGGACAGCTTTCTCAAGATTCTCCGCGCCACGATCTCTCAGTTCACTGACAAATCGATCAAGACGAGCGACTTCGAAAAACTCGCCGAAGCGCAATCGCAACAGCAACTCACGCCCTTCTTTGCGCAATGGCTCGACGGCACCGGCGCACCGCAGTTCAACAACAAATACGCCGTCTACCGCCTCGGCAACAACAAGGGCTTCCGCACGATCGGCGAAATCCAGCAGGACCTCGACCTCTTCAACATGCCTGTTGAGCTGCGCGTTGAAACCGACGGTAAAACAGAAATCCGCCGCGTTGATGTCGTCGGCTCCGACTCGCAATTCGTCGTCGATACCTTCGGCCGTCCGCGTCACATCACCATCGACCCAGACAACTGGATTCTGAAAAACTCACCCGAAATGCAGGTACGCGTCCACATCCTGCGAGGCCAGCAGCTGGTGGCGCAGGGAGACACAACCGGCGGCCTCGCCGAATACCAGAACGCACTCAAGGCCAATCCAAGCAGCTCCCTCGCCAGCTACCGCATCGGCGAAGTGCTCTTCACCATGCGCAACTATCAGGCATCCATCAACGCCTATCGTGACGCGCTCCGCGGCGACGACGATCCTAAGTGGACCGAAGTATGGAGCCACATCCAGATAGGCAAAATCTTCGACGTAACCGGCCAGCGCGACCGCGCCGTCCCCGAGTACCGTCAGGCCATCCAGACCAACGACAACACGCAAGGCGCTCTGAACGAGGCCCGCAAATACCTGCAAACGCCTTATAAACGGGAAGATACTGAGTAGTTTTCGACTCGGCTGACCCTCCCCTCCCCATTTTGTACGGAGATCGTTTAATTTCTATGACTTACAGTAGAGCTTCCGTACGGAGATCGTTTAGTTTCAATCGTTTACGCTTTAAAAGTTAAAGGCATGGCTGAAGAGCCATGCCTTTTATACTTTCGGTTTAACTATATCAGTGGTGTCAAGCCCCTTTTGAAGACGCTTTATTGAGCCTTCTCGGCCGGGATTGGCTTCATGTTCGCTGGGGCACCGATGGGATGGATTTCGGCATGTGTGTCATCCTTCAGAGTCACAGTAAATTCAAAACCATCCATGACCTTGACGTGCAGTGTGGAACCTTCGAGCGTTGCCGTGTTGATCTGCTGTGGCGTGGTGGTGTTGGATGGATCAGCCTTGCTCAATTCCCCAGCGTCATTGAGCGCGATACGAGATTCGGTAACGGAGCCTCTGAAGCCGGATCCGCTCCGAGTGAGAGTCATCGTGGCAAAACTCTTTCCTTGAAACATCCAGTGCCATGTTCCGGCAAATGACTGCGCGGCATCCCCGGATCCCGTGACTGGTTGCAGGCTGGTTGCCCGCGCGAGCACCGCGCCAGAGCCGAGTGTCATGCTGATTGCCAATGCCAGCCCAATCAGACTGGCGCTTGATAGCGGACTTCTCTTCTTGGTTAACATCATGATTCGATCCTCCAGGTTGTCACCATCGAAAATACCGAGCTCCACTGCGTTGCCATGGGGTGCATGCAGACACAGTGAGGCCAGGCGTAGCAGCGTGCGGGCGTATAGACGTCGTTCGCCGAGTTGAACGGCAGCGTGTTCATCGCAGGCAAGCTCACGAGTCTGCGAAATCTTCGACATCACGTATCGGATGCCGGGGTGCCAGGCTACAGGCAAGATGAGAGATTCACACAGGATGTGGACCAGGAAATCTCTTCGGCGAATGTGGGCATATTCGTGCGCAAATACCGCCGATAGTTCGTGTTCTCCAAGCGCTGGCAGCAATTTGCCTGGTAGCACGATTGCGGGGTGAAATCCACCGACAGTCACCGGATCCTGAATGTCTGAGGATTCGAGGAGGGCGACCCTAGGTGAGGCAACAATCGAGCGAGCCATTCCGATTTCGGCGGGAGAAAGCGGCGAAGCGTCTCTGCGCAGCCGATGCACTCGATGGAGACCGCGGCCAAAGTGAATTAGCTGATAGAGGACAAGCACCCCCCAAATGACGACGATCACACTCTCGGCCCCTGCTCCGAGCTTGAGCGAACCGTGCGCTTTGGAATGACCTTGCCAGATCATCCATGAATAAGGATCGGAGGATCCTGGGTGGTGTACCGCGTTCTGCAGAGATTTCTCTGCGATCGCAGATGGGGGCGTGTGCCAGAGAGTGTTGATCGTTGGCACAGCCATACACAGAACCAGCACGCCAAGATAGAAAGAATGTTGATACTTTGCTTTGGCTTTTGCAATGAAGAGTGAGAAGGCTGCCGCTACGATGGCAAAAAATCCAACCTGCAGAAACGCATTGAACAGCAAGTCGAATAGGACTTCCCGAATCGTGTTCATTCCGCTTCCTCCTCTTCATCTCCAGCTGCCTCCAGTTTTGCCTGAAGTTCGGCAAGCTTTCGAGCGTCGAGATGCTTGCTCCGCACTAGAGAGAGGAGCAAGTCATCCACTGAGCCTCGAAACACTTTCTGCAGGACATCTTTGATGGCGTGCGAATCAGCTGCTTCTTGAGAGACGGAGGCACTGTATTCGTAAGCGCGCCCGACTAGCTTCCTTTTCACTCTGCCCTTGCGGTGCAGGACGTTCAGCGTGGTCTGAACCGTCGTATAGGCAAGCTGAGGCTCGCCCGTCAAACCCTGCAGAACCTTCTGAACGTTCCCCGGACCTTCATCCCAGAGCACACGCATGATTCGTCGCTCTAGAGGAGTCAAGACTCTTGCCGCTTTAGTCATCGAGGCATAATCTCCTATACGTATAGGAGATTATGCCGCCAGCCCTGAATTTGTCAACTATACATATAGGAGATAATTTGGCGCTTCACCTGATTAGAGTCGCAGGGCTTACTCAGATCGAGACTAGTTTCCTGCCAGCAAGTTGAATGTTTGTGTGCCGGGGTGCAGTGGGTATTCCTTTTCGCTCCAGACGAGGGTGCCGTTGAGGCCGTCGGGGAGTGTAATCGTCGCTGCATATTCATGCGTTTTAAGCGCAAATTCTGTCACAATCGGGCCTTTTAAGTGCGGCATCGTGGCCTTTATTTCGTGCAAGGAACCGAGGTGCGGTTCGATGCGCACGCTCGAAAATCCGGGAGCGCCGGGGTGAATTCCGGCTACCACGGTGAGCAGGTCATAGTTCGGATGGGCGCTCCAGGCGTGGCAGTCAGAGCGCGTCGGCTCCGGCTGCTCAGCCCAGGTCGATAACCCGAGGTTCAGCATGTTGTACCACGGCTTCAACTGGCTGACGTACAGGTCGGCAAGCCCGGCATGCTCCAACGCGCGGCTGAGGTAAAAGCGAAAGTAGTAGCTCATCGCCGACATCGGCGGAACCGCCTTGCCGTCGAGCTGCGTTTCCTTGCCTTCCTGCGAAGCCAGCAGGCGCTGCAGGATCGCCTTCTGCTCCGCGCGCGGAGCTACGTCCTGCCACACAGCCAGCACATTCGGCTGCTGGCTGTAGGTTTTCTTCGCCGGTGTGTCGGCATAAACGCCATAACGCGCGTCCCAGGTGAGGCGGTTCAGGGCGTCTGATGATTTCTGAATCATGCTCTGATAGTTCGCGGCGCGTTCGGGGCTGCCGAAATGCTTTTCCAACTCGCCCGCGTCGCGCAGGGCTTCGATGAATTGCAGAGTCAGATAGGTCGATCCGCCGTCGGCTTCCTGCGGAGGATTGCCGCCATCATACCCGCTCGTCCAGTCGGCGAATTCCCACCACTTCACCTTTCCCATCAGGCCGTCGGGACGCAGATGCGAGGCATACCAGTCGATCACGCCGCGCGTTCGCGGCAGCGTCTCCCGCACAAGGGCTTCGTCGTTCACATACATCCAGTAGTCGTGCAGCATATCGACCCACAGCAACGAGAAGGGCGGAATGAACTGCGGCAGGCGCGAGGGATAGCGGCTCTGGGTGATTCCTTCAGGGATGATCGACGATTCGATGTTGGTGATGGCCTGCTTTCCTAACCTGCTGTCGCCTGTTACTGCGTAAGAAATGAGCGCCTGAATGCGCGTATCGCCGACGTACTGCAACTGCTCCCAATAGGGCGCGTCCATGTAAGTTTCATGCGCGCAGAGGCGGGCGGTGCGCCAGCCTGTGTCCCAAAGCTTTTTGAGATCGGGAATATCTCCAGTGATGCTGGCCTTCTCTTCAAATGGATAGGCACTGAACCATCCGTCAAATTTTTCAAGGTGCAGAGGAGCTGCCTTCGTCGTTACATCCAATTGCGCATAGCGCCAGGTACGCCACCACAGCGGCTGATATGCGCGCTGTTCGCCGCCATCGCTGATGAACTCGTCGGTGATGCCTTCAATGTGGCGACCGGCGATCTCGTTGCGATTGCCCTTTTCTCCTTTCGCGTCGTAGAGGGCTTCGGCATAGGTCACATGCACGTCGGCGTCTCGGCCGCCGCTCATCACCAGCTCCGGATAGGCCGTCTGCAAGACGTTGTTATCAAGCAGGAGGGTGACGTGGGTATTCGCCGGAATCTCCAGCGGCTGCGCGGGGAATGCGGGCATGGCGGAAAGGCCCTCAAAGCGCACGGGCTTGCCTGCATCGACCTGGCGGTGCTCCATTGCAGGGAGCAAATCCTGCACGAGTTCCCAATTGTTGTCTGCGTCCTGCGCCTCGCGCGTGGCTGGCCTGCCGATGTCTTCCGCTTTCTGCCATGAGGATGCGTTGGAAATTGTCGCCGCGTCCCAGTCCCAGGTTGCGGCGCGGCCGTCTACCGTCTCAGCCGGGCCCGCTGCATAATATCCGCTCATTCCGTTTGTTGCCGCCAGCCCTCGGCCTTTTTCCTGCATGACCTGCCATGATGGGTCGGTATCGGCGATTTCTTCGACTGCGGTGTCGCCCTGCAGCATGAACCCGGAACGGTTGGTCATCTGCGCGACCGGAGCACGCGTGCCGAAATTCCACACCGTCGCCGCAAGAACGTTCTTCCCCGCCTTCAGCATCGGAGCAAGGTCGATCGTCTCAAACCGCCAGTGAAAGAGATCCCCGCGCGCCGGGCCCTCGCCCGCGTATTGCCCATTCACATGCAGCAGAAAGCGGTTGTCCGCGCTCACATGCACCCAGAAGTGCGGAGGAATCGCAGCGAGCGTAATCTCTTTTCTGAAATAGAAGACGCCAACGTCTTTCTGCGGAGCATCCGGGCACGCAATCCAGTGCGCATGCCACTTGTCACCGATCAGTGCTGGATTGAGAGGTTTTGTATCTTGCGCGCCGATCACTCCGGCAGAAAAGAACAACGCCACAAACAGAAGTACGCGAGACATTCCGGAAGATTAACAGAACCGCCGGAACGGCGGCTCTGAGATGACTTTCTAGTGCTTGCCGGTCGCAAAGCGAATCGAGAATAACGTCGACAGGAATGCAAGCAGCAACGCGAATGCAATCCAGCCCGCATTCGCCTGCTCCAAGACCTGCTCCACTGCCGGAGGCAGCAGTGGCGCCTGTACCGTAGCAGCCGGCATACGCGCAACTTCCACCAATCCTGCAACCAGCATCACCAGCACCGCGGCCAGCGCGACAAACACAGGCAACGCTCGCACCCACGGGAATGCAATCGGCGGAAGCGGGGTCGGTTCTGAAATCGCCGCTTCACGACGCACAGCATCCATCACCGACATAACAAAACCCGACGACGGCACGATCTCGTCTCGCGTGGAAAGCATACGATCCAATCCGTCTTCCATCATGCCTCCTTCAGCCTCGATACTTCCAACAGTTGCGGCAGCTTGCTGCGCAAAATCTCGCGTCCACGAAACAGTCTCGCCTTCACTGTGCCTTCCGGCACGCCCAGGCTCTTCGACGCGGCGGGCACATCCATCTCATGAAAATAGTACAAAATCATGGCGTCGCGATACTTCGCCGGAAGCGCCATCACAGCCCGCCGGATCATCCTGTCGCGTTGATGCTCTTCAAAATCAAGCGAATGTGAGCGCTTGTCCATCAATTCAGCAACATCGTCCAATGCAACGTTCCCTGCCGGAATCCGCTTCAACTCTGACCGATAAAGATTCGCCGCGACCGCAAAGAGCCAGGTCGAAAACGCCGCATCCCGGCGCCAGCTTGCAAGCGAACGATAGACACGCAGGAAAGCCTCCTGCGCCATCTCCTCTGCCCGCCCACGGTCGTTGCAGAAACGATATGCCATATTCACCAGCGGCCCCTGCCAGCGGCGCACAATGCCTTCGAAAGATGCAACATCTCCCGAAAGCACCCGCTCCACATCGGCCTGATCTTCAGTCGCGCTCACGCTGTACAGTTTCCTCGCAGGGTACGACCAGCCTGCACCCACGATGGTTGCATTTTTATTTCAGAAATAAAAATGCAACCGCCGCGCCCGGCACTAGGTCTTACTCGGCGTCAAGGAGGTTGTCATGTTTGAAGGTCCGGCTTTTGTATTTCTCTTTCTCAGCGTTGGCGCAGTTGCTCTTTTCGGTTTTCTCGCGGTGGCTGCCTGGGCTGGTTCGCGACAGACCGAACGAGAAAGCTACTACAGGAATGACATGCTGAAAAAACTTGCGGAATCCGACACTAACAGCGCCGTCGCCACGCTCACCTATCTTCAGGAAAAAGAACGGGCTGCCGAAGCAAAGAGTGAAGCGAAGAAGCGTGAAGGCTATCTGGTCGGGGGCCTCGTCAACATGGGGATCGGTATTGGACTCATGGCTTTTCTGGCAGAAATCTCGCACGATAGAGCTGTCGGCTTAGTCGGACTCATCCCGTGCCTGATCGGCGTCGCGCTGCTTATCTCTGCATATCTGGCCGTACCCAAAAGGGCGGCCTAGCCGCCCTTTTGTTCGATCTCAAGCCACTTCGGCAGCATCCATCGAAGGTTTGCGATAGCCTTCAGTTGCAAGATGCTTCCCCATCGCCGCATACATCGATTCATCCTGCGGCTGCCACGTTCCCAGCCCATCCACGTAGCGGTTGTACATGCAGAACGCCGCAGCAATCAGAACTGTATCGTGAATCTCAACGTCAGTCGCTCCCAGATCGCGCGCGTTCTGCACATCTTCAGGAGTGACGTGCTTACCGCCTTTCTGCACTTTCCCCGCAATCACCAGCAACGCTTTCAATTTGTCTGAAATGTCAGCGTGCTGAAAATCAGCCTTCACGCGCTTCACAATTTCATCGTCACCAAAATGCGCAGCGGCTGCCGCGCCATGACTCGTCTGGCAAAAATAGCAATCGTTCTGCGATGAAACATACGTCGCAATCAACTCGCGCTCACCCGGCGCCAGACTATTCGGCTCATGCAAAAGAATATGCGCCAGCTCGCGCATTGGCTTCGCCGTCTCCGGGCGAAACGCGAAACCACCAGTGATACCCGGTAAACCTTCCGGCAACTCAATATGAGGCATCTTCAATCGTTCCTTTCAGGGGAGAATTGTTTCCGGGGCTTCAGCAGCCGCCACAGGTTTGGCCGACAAAAACCACCGCCGCAACAAATCGCCGCAAAGAACAACCGCAACACCAATCAGTGCGGGCAGTGGATCATGCATGAGAATCAGCAGCGCAATCACGCCGCTGCCAACAAGAAACACAATCGGCGCCACTGGATACCACCAGCGCCTCACTGGTTCTTTTAACCGGAACAATGACGCAGCCGATAGCGAGAGAAAGCAAATCGCTGAGAAGATGATGTAAGCCAGAATCCGATCGAACGCACCGAAGCAAAGAACCAATAGCGCGCCGCACATCTGCAACAGGACTGCATTCGCAGGTGTCCCAAATCTCGGATGCAGCCGTCCAAAGACCGAGAAGAACGCGCCATCCTTCGCCATGGCGTAGTACACACGAGGCGCGGCCATCGTGAAGGCCATTAATCCACCAGCAACCGAAAGCAGGACGCAAGCCGACAAAATTTTCCCGCCTGCGGAGCCGAAGAGCGCCTGCCCGAACTGAGCCACAAACGCTGTGTTTGAAACGATGTGCTCCAGCGGCACAACCGACAGGAACGCAAAGCTCACCAGCAGATACACTGCCGTTACTAGTAGCACACCAACAGTAAATGCCAGTGGTAGCGTGCGTTTCGGCTCGCGAACTTCGCCCGCCAGCTTCCCCGCCTCCCACCATCCGCCGAAGCTGAAGAACGCATTCACCGTAGCCCCCGCAATCGCGCCAAACAGCGCTTCAGAGCCAGGTCGCCGCGTGGCCAGCGGCAAAAGATTCGTCGTCGAAGCGTGCCCCGACACAAACGCCCACGCCACAAGCGCAAACAACACAGCAATTTTCAGCAGATTCGCCGTAGCCATAAGCCGGCTGCTAAGGCGCGTGCCCGCATAGTTGATGACGCCAAGACACACCAGAATCACCGCAGGCAGAAACGTAACAGCGCGTGGTGAAATCGAGACAATCGACTGCACATACGGCATAGCGCCCACTGACAGCGCCGCAGCCAGCCCGGGATCGATCACCGCGGCCGACATCCACCCGTAAAGAAACGCGACCCGCCCGCCATATCCTTCGCGCAGATAGACGTACTCACCGCCAGCGTGAGGAAACCGCACCGCCAGTTCCGAATAGCAAAGCGCCCCGCAGATGGCGATCAGCGCCATCCCGCACCACACCGCAGCCAGTAGCGAGGGTGATCCGAGCGACTTCGCCATCGCCGCCGGCGTCAGGAAGATGCCCAATGCAATCGACTGCCCCGTCACCACAGCAACGGCGGAAGCCAACCCCATTTGTCTACCTAGTTTTGTTTGCGCAGGTAGCTCCATTCGAATGCCATCCTACGCGGAAAGGCATGACGCAGGCATCCCCCAAAAGTTTGAGAGCTGGATTGTTACAGGAAAAACTTACTCGTACCGCAGCGCTTCAATCGGATTCAGATTCGCCGCCTTGATCGCCGGAATCATACCGCTCACCATCCCAACGACAATCAGAATCCCTGTAGCGACAATCACGATCGTCGGCGAAATCAGCAGCTGGATATCCGCGGCCTCCGCATTCGAAGCCAGTGCGCTGTAAAACGTAATGCGCCCCACGCCAATCGACACAGCATAAGCCAGCACAATACCGATCGCACCTCCCACCCCGGTAATCACCAGCGCCTCGGCAAGAAACTGAATCAGTATGTGGCGCTTGCGCGCGCCCAGCGCCTTCTCAATGCCAATCTCGCGTGTGCGCTGCTGCACGGCCACCAGCATGATATTCATCAGCCCGATGCCGGCAATTCCTAAGGTCAATCCGCCAATAAACAGCAGCAGTACCTGCAGCGCGAGCGTGAGCATACGGAACTGCTTCAACTGCTCCATCAAATTTGCAACGTAGATGGCATTATGGTCCGACGGCCGGAAATTGTGCGCCGCTGCCAGTGTGTTGCGAATCGCCTGCTCCACCACCATGTGGTTGCCGGTGTAGTTCAGCCAGATGCCGTCCAGATATTTCAGGTCCTTGATGTCGCCCATGGTGTTGAAGGGCACATAAATCTGCCTGTTGTCGTCACTATCGCCCTCCTGCATCTTCGGTTTTAGAACGCCGATGACGGTAAAGCTTATGCCATTTAGCCGGATGCGTTGCCCGATCGCATATTCGCCGGAAAAAAGCTTCGTCTTCGCCTCCGACCCGATCACGGCAGCATGGCTGCGCTGCTGATCGTCCAGATCGGTAAAGAACCTGCCGGTATCAATATCGAGCTTGAGAATATTTTGGATATCGGGGCGATACCCGGTGACCGTCCATGTGTAGGTGTGCAGGTCGTTCGCAACCGGAACATCTTTGCTGATCATCGGCGAGATGTGCTGCAGATTTGGCACCATCATCCACAAGCGGTCCACATCTTCCTGCGTAAACCGCACCTGCACTCCCGCCTTCGTGCCGCCAGCCTGCTCACTGGTGCGCCCCGGGAAAACACCGATCAGTTGCGTGCCAAACTGCGCAAAGATCGCCTCGATGGCCCGCCCGAATCCTGCGCCATACGCCAGCAGCAAAACTACAGTGGCAATGCCCCAGGCCATGCCGACAACCGTAATCGCCGTACGGCGACGGTTGTAAACCATCGCTTCGTAAGCCTGTCCCCATAGATCGCGCAGCATGTTGACTCCTTATTCGCGCCGCAGCGCTTCTACAGGTTCAAGCGCCGCAGCCTTGCCAGCCGGATACAAGCCCGCGACAATTCCGCTCACGCTAAGCGAAATAAGGGCGAGCGCCGCCGACCACGGTACCAGCCTGGGAGGATCGAAGCCCGGCATGCTGTTTCCCAAAGCGCTCTGGAGCACAAACATCAAAAGAGCTGCCCCGCCAATCCCAATCAGTCCGCTGACCCCGGTCAGCAGCAGCCCTTCAAGAAAAAACTGTGTCAGGATACTCCGCGAAGTCGCGCCCAGCGCCTTACGCAGTCCGATTTCGCGCGTCCGCTCGCTCACCGACACCAGCATGATGTTAATAATGCCGACAGCGCCCAGCGCCAGCGTCACGATACCCACGCCGCCGAGGAAGATATCCATTGCGGTCCAGATCTTCCCCACCATCTGTTCTTCCTTGATCGTGTCCCACTCGTTGAAGGCATCTTTGGAATTGAAATCGAAGCCATGCCGCCGCGCGACAATTTCATGCACCTGCTGCGTCGCCCCAGCATTCTCGCCGCGAATCCGTGGCTGATACTGAATCGAAGTCACCGAATCGGCAGGAATGTTTTCGCCCTTGAGCGGAAACATCTCCAGCATGGTGGAAAGCGGAATATAAATTTTCTGGTTATCGTTGTCGTTGTTGCCGCGGCCGGTCTTGTCTGCAATACCAATCACCTGGAAGCGTGAGCCATTCAGAAGCACTGTCTCGCCCAGCGCCGGACGCCCCGGAAACAACAGCCGTGCGCTCTTCTCGCCCAGTACAATCACGCGCCGCCGGTCGCGCATGTCAGCATCGTTCAGAAAACGCCCTTCCTTGATTGGCATAAAACGAATGCCGCTATAGTTCGGCTCGCAGCCAATGGCCTGCCCGCCCGCGCTCTCATAGGCGCTCTGCTGCTTGATGTCGTTGCGGTTGATAAACGCCGTGGCATTGCGCACTTCAGAAGCCTGCGTCCGAATCGCATCCGCGTCGGAAAGCGTCAGGTTATAAGGCCGCATCCCCGTGTGCTGGTTCGACACCGCCGGAATCGTCCCGCCCCACATCATGATCAGGTCGTTGCCAAGCGTCGCCAGCTGCCGCCGCTGGCCTGAGCGAAACCCTTCGCCCACGCTGATCAGCAGCAGCATCGAGCCAACGCCCCAGGCAATGCCGAACATGGTCAGGAACGAGCGCAGCTTGTTCGCCCAGATGGCGCGGAAAACCTGCCCGAAGATATCGCCGACGTTCTGCATCCTATAGCAGGGAATACGTTGCCGTCCGCTCCGCGGTTCCCCGGCATTTAGACGAGTTGGAAAGAAAATAAGCTCGAAATTCGGACGCCGCTCGTCACAAACAGGGCATGAAAACCCCGACACCTATCACCCGTCAGAGAAAAGGTGTCCAATGGACGAAAGACCGCAATCGTGCGCTCTGGCAGAGCTTTTCCTTATTTGCCTTGCAAAGACGAAACGACTGTCTCCACGCTCGGCTGCGCGTTCCTCAGATAGTCGCTCACGCGCTTGCGCTCTTCCGGTGTCAGCGTCT
>Ga0209139_10000061_pt1 | contig 28764 bp, 22 predicted proteins | sample BogFormECP14_OM3_FD_188246 | JGI IMG/M metagenome (GOLD analysis project Ga0209139, IMG submission 188246) | Bog forest soil microbial communities from Calvert Island, British Columbia, Canada - ECP14_OM3 (SPAdes) (version 2) | ecosystem: Environmental > Aquatic > Freshwater > Wetlands > Bog ...
GTGGCCTGGGCTTTCTCGAAGCAGGCTGGGCCGTCGGCGCCATCACCGGCGGACTCGTCATCAGCCAGTTGCGCACCTCGTTGCGCATGCCGCTCTACGTCGCCGCCTGCGCCGTGCTTGCCATCGGCCACATGGCCACGCCATTCGTCGCGTTTCTCAGCGGCGCCGTGCTGATGCAGCTCGTCTTCGGCGTTTGCCGCGCCGTCGGCGGAGTCACCGCGCAGTCCGGCTTGATGTCCATCGTCCCGCGCCACTTTATGGGCCGCACGCAATCCGCCATGGCCGTTCTCACCACGTGCTTCCAGCTCGCAATGAGCATTTCGCTAGGCATCATCGCGCAAGGCGCAGGCTTGGTCGCGGGTTACGCGCTGCTCGCGCTGCTCTACGCAGGCGCCACGCTCTCCGCCTCGCGCGCACGCCAGCTCATGCGGTAGTCGCGGCTGGGGTAATCGCACGCGGCATCCAATTTGTCCGCGACACTTGCGGCGACCTTACCTCTCGACTTTTTCGCATCGCGCTAGACTAAGATCGTTTTGCTCCGCATGGAGGCGCCATGGAGATCCACACCATTCAGCCGTTCCTGCATTATTTTAGAAATGTTCGCGAGCGCACCATGCGCGTGGCACGCTGCATTCCGCCGGGCAAAATCGATTGGACCTACGCGGAGGGCAAGTTCACGCTCGGCGATATCCTGCGCCACCTCGCCGTCGGAGAGCGTTACATGTGGGCCGAAAACGTTCAGAATAAACCCGCCCGCTATTCAACGCACGGCAAAGAACTGGCCGACGGCTACGAAAACGTGATGGCCTTCGTCGAGCGTCTCCACGCCGAATCGATGGAAATTTTTAGCCGGCTCAGCGACGAAGACCTTCAGCGCAAATGCAAAACTCCCGACAACGCGCCCATCACCACCTGGAAATGGCTGCGCCTCATGCCCGAGCACGAAATCCATCACCGCGGGCAAATCTACATGTACCTGGCAATGCTCGGAGTCAAAACGCCGCCGCTCTACGGGTTGACGTCCGAAGAAGTTCGCGCCCGCGCCATGATGGATTGAATGTGAGTGGCACAGGCTTCAGCCTGTGCGCGTAAACGCCACGGGAACATGCATAGCAGTTCACCAGCACGAAAAAGCTGCCGGTCAAAGATGATAAAGCTTCTCGGCAACCTGCTATGCGGGTTTCGACGCAGGCGTCGCCGGACCCGGCGTTGACGCGGCGGGTGCACTCGGCGTCGCAACAGAGTCCTGCCCCAGCAAATCCACGGCAGCCTGGTTTAACTTCGCGCGCATCTGATAGCGTTCATTCGCACGCGTAATGTAGCGCACCGCAATTTCGATCCCGCCGACGACCGGCTTCACGTTGATGGCTGGCGCTGCGGTCAGCGCATGCGTCTTGTCGCTCGAACGTGCCACGCCTTCCCATTCTTTCTCGGCCTGTTTCGCTGTCTCGCCGGTCACCTCGAGGACCTTCTTTTGGATGGCATCCACAATCGGGTACGGATCGCGGCCCGCAGGTAAAACCACCTGCAACTCGTCCCAGAGCCACTGGCCCGAAGTCGAAAAATTAAAGTAGTGACCTTCGATCGCAAAACTATTCGTAAACGTCACGCGTCGCCCCGTCGGATGACCCGAATCCGTCCAGTTGCCGGTCTCGAGCAGCACCGTATGAAACATCCCAAGTTCGACGACTTCGCCGGTCACTCCGTTGATTTCTACCCAGTCGCCGAGCCGTATTCCGTTCTTTCCCATCAACACAAACCAGCCGAGGAAGCCCACGATGAAATCTTTCAGCGCAACGGTCAGCCCCGCGCCAGCCAGCCCGAGAAACGTGCCAAGCTGGCTCGGTGGCCCGAAAATCACGAGCAGAATCAGGAGTAGCGCGAGCACCTGGATGGACACACGCGTAACAGTGCGCATGGTCTCGACCTGCCGCCGGTCCAGCGAGGTTTTGCCAAGCAGGTTTTCCATCCACCGGTCGAAGAACAAGAGCACCAGCGCGATGGCGAGGATGACGAGCACGCCGCGCAGCGTCAGATAAAGTTCGTTGCGGCGCTGTCCTTCGACGACGTCCAGCCACTGGGCGTAAATGCCGGCAAGCTGCTTGCGCGTGTCGGCGCGCCTGTCAAACGAAGCCAGGGCCTTCTGGTCCGCGGAGATTTGCCTGGTTTTCTGTAGCAGGTCGGCGGACTCGTCGTGGCTTCGCGCCGTCCGGACGTCCTGTCTCGGCTCCGTCGCATTTTTCGCATGATGCGCCAACTGCGGCAGAGCGGCTTTTGCCGCGTCGATGCGCGCGTCCAGCGCGTCGTGCTGTTTCGTAAGATCGGCAGCGGCATTCTCCGCGGACTCTCGCGCCCATGTCAGCAGCTGTTGCTTTTGGCGCAGCAGCGACCATTCCTGATATCTGTGGATAAGTCCCGGGAGATACTGCGGAGCGGCAACATTGGTCGCACTGGTGACTCCGCTCTTCTCCGCAGCTTTATGCTCCTGCTCCATTTGCTGGATGCGGTCTTCCGGATCGCCGCCCGCACGAATCAAATCCTGCTTCGCGTCATCCACTTCATCCTGTGCGAGATTCAAATCCTCCTGCGCGATGGCCAGATTGTCTTGAAGCTGCTCCTGCTTTGCGCCCTTCGCTTTGGCGACGGCATCCGTTAGTTGAGCAACCTGCGCCTGCTCGTCCTCCAAAACTTTTTGCGCCGTCTCGAGGCGGGCCGCAATCTCTTTCGCTTCGCCTTTCAAGACGGGAGGGTGCGCCTTCGCGTCGTGCAGTGCGGCCGCAAACGCGAGGTCCACTTCAAAATCAGCGAGGCGCAGCGCTTCATCCGCGAGAGGCTTTTCCGCGGGCGTCAGCGAAAGCTGCGCAAGCTGTTGTGCACGCTTCAGGGGCGACTGGTCTACCAGTGTTTCCGCCTGAGCCGTAGCCAGCCCAAGTGCATGGCCCGTGACGTAGGGCTGGCGCATGCGATACACACCGTATGCGGTGGCGAGCAGGAGCACCACGAGCAGAATCGCAGCGATCTTCGTTCCGTTTTTCATGCGTCCTCGATCGGCAGGGGTCCAGCCATTCTAATACGCACAATCCTCGCGCGAAATGCGCATCTTCAGACTAACTGATTCGAAAGTTCCGTCCGGATTTTCCCGCCGGACGTCGTTCGCTGAGCTACGCTGGATCAAGAATATATTCTGGGTCAGCAACACACCAAAAACGGAGAGTACCGAGTTGGATTCACGCCTTCCCAAAATGTTGTTCGTGCTTCTGGCCATCGTCGCGGCGATTTACTTCAGCTCGTGTTATCCGCGCTTGCCGGAGCAGGTCGCCTCTCACTTCAATGGGCGCGGCATTCCCAACGGTTGGCAATCGAAACCGATGTTCTTCGCGTTTTTCATGGGCGCCATCGTCATCGCCACGGTGGTCGGGTTTGGCGTCCCAAGCATTCTAAAAAGCATCCCGCCCGAGATGGTCAATATTCCCAACAGAAAATACTGGCTCGGTCCCGAGCGCTCCGAAGCCACATTGGAATTCTTCAGTACGTGGTTCGCCTGGCTCGGCTGCGCTGCTCTCGTCCTCACCCTGTTTGCATTCAACTACTCGATTCGGGCCAATCTGCACGCCGATCACCGCCCCGATTCCCTCCAGATGCTGTACGCGGTCCTAGCCTTCTCCGCCTTCATGGCCGTCTGGATCATCCGCCTAACCACGTACTTCGGTCGCGTGCCACCGGACGGTTGTGTCCCAAAATGAAAGGAAGAGTGGTCCGCTGTCCTGAACCGTTATAGAATCAAGCTATGTTGGTCAAAGTCGAAGTATACAATGATGGTGAATTTTGGTGTGCGCGCGGAATCGGCGAAGATGTCTTTACCCAGGGTAAGACCGTCGACGAACTCTACAAGAACATCCGCGAAGCAGTGGAACTGCACTTTGAGGATCGTGTACCAGCCAAGGATCTTGACATCCTGGTCGTTTCTGAACTGAAGCCAGTTCATGCCCCGGCTTCCACAGATTAGCGGTCGCGACCTTATCCGCCTGCTCGTATCGCTCGGGTATGAAATAGTTCGTCAAAAGGGAAGCCACATTCGGGTCAGCAAGCGAAATCAGTTGGGCGAGCACAACCTCACCGTGCCCGACCATCGGGAATTAGCGAAGGGAACCTTGAACGACCTCCTCACCCAAGTCAGTCTGTGGAACAACATTTCTAAACACGAGTTAATCGAACGATTGCGCTAACGCCCCCGAAAACCGGGCTCAGAAACAAAACGCCCCGAATGAATCGGGGCATTTCTCTTCTAGTTAAATTTTGGGTCTCTCAGTTCTTTCTACAGATAATCGCGCGAGGGGCCTTCTAGGAAGGCGCGTAGCTTGCGCGAGCGCGATGGATGGCGCAGCTTGCGCAGGGCTTTTGCTTCGATTTGGCGGATGCGTTCGCGGGTTACGGCGAACGACTGGCCGACTTCTTCGAGGGTGTGCTCGCTGCCGTCATCGAGGCCGAAACGCATTTTGATGACTTTTTCCTCGCGCGGCGTGAGGGTCTTCAGGACGGACGAGGTCTGTTCCTTCAAGTTCAGATTGATGACCGCGTCGGACGGCGAAACTACCGCCTTGTCTTCGATGAAATCGCCGAGATGCGAATCTTCTTCTTCGCCAATCGGGGTCTCAAGCGAAATCGGTTCCTGGGCAATCTTCAAGATCTTGCGGACCTTGGACACGGGAATGTCCATGCGCTTGGCGATTTCTTCCGAAGTCGGCTCACGTCCGAGTTCCTGTACCAACTGGCGGCTCGTGCGCACCAGCTTGTTGATCGTTTCGATCATGTGCACGGGAATACGAATCGTGCGGGCCTGGTCGGCGATGGCGCGGGTAATGGCCTGGCGAATCCACCACGTCGCGTACGTGGAAAATTTGTAGCCGCGGCGCCATTCAAACTTGTCGACGGCTTTCATTAAGCCGATGTTGCCTTCCTGAATCAGGTCCAAGAACTGCAAGCCGCGGTTCGTGTATTTTTTCGCGATGGAAACGACCAAGCGAAGGTTGGCTTCGATCAATTCTTTCTTGGCCTGTTCGGCTTCCGCCTCGCCGCGGTGGATAAAGGTGAGCGTGCGCTTCAGCTCGGTGAGACCTACTTCGCTGGCCTCTTCGATATCCTTCAGCTCGGTCCGGCGAGTGCGCAATTCCTTGCGTGCTTCGGCCGCGACGTCGCCTTTGGCGGCATCCACGCGGCGTTCGAGGCGGCCCGCCTCGCGCTCCAGCGACTGCAAGCGCTCGACCGTGCCGCGCATCTTGTCGATCAGGCGCTTCTTCTCAAACGGGTTGAAATCGATGCCGCGAATTTCCACCGAAATCTCAACGCGGGTCCGCGCCACGGCCCACTTCGCCTTGATGTACAGCTTTTTCTTGGCTTTCGGTGTGGCTTCCAGCTTTTCGGCTTGCTTCAATGCGAGGTCGTACAGCTTCGCAATCTTGTCGATGTATTTCAGCGTCTGCTTGGTCTTGTTGGCGATCTTCTCTTCGGTCAGCTCTTCGTCGTCAAACTGCACGATCTCTTTGATGGACCGCGCGCCCTTGCGCAAATCCTCGCCCACTGCGATCAGTTCCTTGATGACGATCGGCGACCGCGTGATCGACTTCATCACGACCAGTTGTCCGCGCTCGATGCGCTTCGCGATGGTCACTTCGCCTTCGCGCGTCAACAGCGGCACGGTGCCCATCTCGCGCAAATACATGCGAACCGGGTCGTTTGTTTTTTCGAGCGAACCCGGCGTCAAATCCAGATCGCTGCCGCCTTCATCCGAATGCGCCTCGTCCTTGACGACGGCATCGCGATCGCCGGTCTCCGACGACACTTCCACCGCGCGCGCCGCCTTCGCGGACGCCTGGTCCTCATAAATCTCAATGCCGTTTCGTTCAAATGTAGTGAGAAGGTCGTCGATTTCTTCCGAAGAATGCACTTCGGCAGGAAGCGAATCGTTCACTTCGTCGTAAAGCAGGTAGCCGCGCTCTTTGCCTACGGCAATGAGCTGCTTTACCGCATCATATTTTTCTTCAAGCCCCACTGCTGCCACGAATTCCTCCAAATTTCAAACCGCAATGCCAAGAGCAGCCCGCCAAAGTGCAAGGCCGCCGAAACTTTTCTTACCGCAAAGAGCGCAGGCAGTATGCCACGCTTGCGCTGTAAATTCCTCCGCGCTCACCAAAACGAACCATGGGGAATCTCCCCACCGGATCACTCTTCTTTTTGTGAAATCCTCTAAGCTGCGCCGCGCCGCCAGCCTGTCGTTCGCCCTGTGTCGCGACTCAAACGTCGCCCGTTTCCCGCTCTCAGAGTACGGTGCCCCGGCTCTAAGTACATCTATATAGATGCATTTAGGTGCCAATCCGTTACTCGTGAAACCCTGTTACGCTACACGCTTAAGTCCGTTCCCGTCAATATTTAATGTGTGGAAAACTGTGGAAGAGTCCAGTCCCGCCGGTTCTCACCGACGCCACCTCCGACTTCTATATGATGTTCCCGATGCAGGGATAGACTCGGGATGGCCTCGGTTTTCTCACACGCGGTTGCCGCGTTGGGTATCGGCGCGTGCTTTTATCGGCCTCAGGCGCCAAAGCGCGTCTGGGTGATTGGGGCCGTTTGTTCCGTTGTTCCGGATCTGGACGTCATCGGTCTCAGGTTCGGTGTCCAGTATGCCGATTTCTGGGGCCACCGAGGATTCACCCACTCGCTCCTGTTCGCCGGCCTCCTGGCAAGCCTGGTCGTGCTCCTGGCTTTTCGACAGGGCACCCCCGGCCTCGGACCGCTCGCCCTCTGGCTGTATTTCTTTCTCGCGACCGCAAGCCACGGCTTGCTCGATGCCATGACCGACGGCGGTCTTGGCGTCGCCTTCTTTTCTCCCTTCAATAACAACCGTTACTTTCTACCCTGGACCCCCATCCGAGTCTCGCCGATCGGCATAAGCCGATTCTTCACTCATCGCGGTCTCGCCGTCGTGCAAAGCGAACTGCTCTGGATCTGGATTCCATCCGGATTGCTGATCCTCGCAACGTGGCTCATCCACCACCGATCGAGAAGTACGCGGGAGCAGACTGATTCGTAGACTCGGGCAGGAAGCGTTATCGCAAGGACAAGCCGCGGTGGCTCCGCATCAGGCGCGCGGAACGATCGACTCGACGGCCTCGCAGAAGCGGTCGATCTCCGCCGTGGACGTGTAGACATTGGGGCTGACGCGAATCCCGTTCATGAAAGGCGCGACGATCGGCACGACGAAGATGCTGTACTTTTCCAGCAGCGCGTCCGTCAGTTTTCTGGCGTCCATGGTCTCAAAATGAATGGTCCCGAAGGCGCCGGACTGGTTCGCGTCCAGTGCCACCAGCATTTGCGCGCCGGGATGTTTGCTGAGACGCTCCGAATAGCGGTTCTTCAAATAGCGCAGGCGCGCAAATTTTCTGTCGGCGCCGAGTTGTTCGTGAAATTCCAGGGCCTGCAACGTAGCGTTATGCACGGCCGCGGGATGGGTCCCGATTTCTTCGTACTTGCGTATATTTTTGTCCATCGATTCCGGTGCGGCCATCAGCGCCCAGTGCTTTTCGATCCTATCCTTTCGCACGTACAGCATCCCGGTGCCGATGGGAGCCGAGAGCCACTTGTGCAGGCTGGATCCGTAGAAATCGCAATCCAATTCGGAAAACTGGAACGGCACCTGCGCGAAGGCGTGTGCGCCGTCCACGATGCTGGTAATTCCTTTCGCGCGGGCGAGGGCGCAGATCTCTTTCACGGGAAAGATTTGGCCCGTCATGAACACGGCGTGCGACACATGAATGACGCGCGTGCGGGGCGTAATTCCCTGCTCGTACAACGCGACCAGATCCGACGGATTCTTCACCGGTGTGGCGAAGTCCATTTGCTTCAGGACGATTTTTTCGCGCCGCACGCGCTGCTGCCAGGTCGTGAGCATGCGCGGGTAGTCCTGGCTCGTCGTCAGAACTTCGTCGCCGGGCTGCAGGTCAATGCCAAACTGCGCGATTTGCAGCGACTCGCTGGCGTTGCGCGTGATGGCAATGCATTCGGGATCGGCGCTCCACATGTGTGCGAGCTTTTTGCGCACGTCTTCAATTTTTGGCTCCAGGTCGCGCCACATCCGATACGCCGGGGCTTGGTTGCTGTAGCGAATCGCCTCAATCTCTGCATCCACGACCGAGGTCGGTGCGGGTGCTACTCCACCATTGTTGAGATTGAGAATGTTTGGGTCGTGCGGGTAGGCGTCGCGTACGGTCTTCCAGAAGTTCTCGTCGGCAGCCACATCTTCGACAGGCACGCCGGCGTAGGCGCGGTTCAGCACGCCCGCAACGACCAGCGCCTGGGCGCCGAGCAGGAAATTGCGACGGCTCACTTCAACTGGCATGGCAGGACACTCCCAGCGTCAATTTGAAGGGTGAGCATACATCAAGCGTGTGTGTTTCGGGGCGATGAATACCAAAGTGATCGATTAGGGAGGCTTCCAAGGCGCGTCTAAGCGTGACGTTCGCGTCGTCGTGCGGGTCTGGCCTATACTCCGGCCATGCGGAAGAGCATGTCCATCGTTTCCGGAGTGTTGATTCTCGCGCTTGCGGCTACAGGAACTTTGTTGGCCCAAGCCAGTCCTGATTGGACCGAGCCGTTTCCGCCATTTCGCATCGCGGGCAACTTGTACTACGTGGGAAGTAAGGGCCTTGCGAATTACCTGATCACCACGCCGCGAGGCAACATCCTGATCAACAGCGACCTGGAAGCCAATGTGCCACTGATTAAGGCGAGCATCGAAAAGCTCGGATTCAGGTTCAAGGACACAAAGATACTGCTCATCAGTCACGCGCATTGGGATCACGACGCCGGGAGCGCCATGATCAAGCAGATGACCGGCGCGAAATATATGGTGATGGATGCGGACGTGTCCGTGGTCGAATCGGGCGGGAAAACCGATTTTCAGTATGGCAACACGGCCAGCTCACTTTACGCGCCCGCTAAAGTGGACCGCGTGCTTCACGATGGCGACGAAGTGACGCTTGGTGGCGCGGTGCTCGTGGCACACCTCACTCCGGGCCACACCAAAGGATGCACGACCTGGACGATGAAGGTAACCGACGGGGGAAGAACTTACGACGTCGTGATCGTCGGCAGCCCCAACGTAAACCCTGGCTACAAACTCGTGCACAACACTGCTTATCCGCAGATTGCCGAGGACTACGAGCGCATGTGGGTCGTTCTGAAGTCATTGCCATGCGATATTTTCCTGGGGGCTCATGGCGGTTACTTCGGACTGGAAGAAAAATACGCTCTTAGGAAGGAAGGTGGCCCGAATCCGTTTGTCGATCCAGAGGGCTACAAAAAGTTCGTCGTCCAAAAGGAACAAGAATTCCACGCCGAATTGGCAAAGCAGAAGCTCGCCGCCAACTGATCTAAGTCAGCGAGCCGCGGCTAGTCGCCGCATCAGGTCCTGCTTCTTCTCTAGCAAGCCGCGCATTTCCGTCACCGTCGGATTCGCCTCGATGCTGCGCTGCACGTCTGCCAGCTCGCGTTCGGCTTGGCGGTGCTGGAGCGCCTCGACGCAGCTGGCCGCTTCTTCCCAGGTCGGTTCGCTGGCTTCCTCGAAGAGAATTTCGAAGAGGACGCGGCGGTCGCGTTCTTCCAGCTTGGCGGCGACCTCCGTTGCTTGCATGGCCTCGTCGGAAAGAGCGGCGGCAATCAGGGCTGTGAAGACTTTCTCGGTCTCGAGGCCCTGATGGAGCTGGGCGGTCTGAAGCCGCTGCGCCAGCTCGCGCCGGAAGCCTTCTGCCTCGGCAAGCATGCGAATCAGGCGCCGCTCGACGGGCTTCGCCGATCGGCCCACGAGCTCCGGCTGAATCTTCAGTTCGCTGTGCCGCTGCGTCGCTGCTTTGCTTAGCGCGGCGCGGAGCACGGGCTCATCCAGGTGAAGCTGCTGCGCGATGCGCGTTGCCCACTCCGAACGAAGAATGGTGTTGGGAATCTTTTGCACATAGGGAAGGAGGAAATTTACCGCGCGCCGCTTCCCTTCACCGGTCGTCAGATCCATTCGCCGCGCGCGGGCGATCAGGTAGTCGACGTACGGAGGCGCTTCTTTTAAGAGCTTCGTGTACTCCTCTGTGCCTCTTTCGCGGATGAACAGATCCGGATCGGCTTTCTTGTCGCCAACTGGCGGCAAAGCCAGAACGCGCACCTCGAAATCCTGTTCGAGTAGCAGGGAGACCGAGCGCTCCGTGGCCGCTTGTCCCGCGTTGTCGGGGTCGTAGTTGACGATGACGCGTTTCGTAAAGCGGCTTAGCAATTTGATCTGCGGCTCGGCGAGGCTCGTTCCGCAATTCGCGACCACGTTGCTGATGCCGGCGCGCGCTACCGCGATCGCATCCATGTAGCCTTCGACGAGCACCGCGAAATCAGAGCGGCGCAGCGCTTCCTTGGCGCGGTCCAGGTGATAGAGCACGTTGCTCTTCGAGTAGATCGGCGTTTCGGGCGAGTTCATGTACTTCGGCATTTCGTCGCCGAGAGCGCGGCCGCCGAAAGCCACGATCTTTCCCGATTCATTCGCGATCGGGAACATGATGCGGCGTCGGAAACGGTCGAATAGTCGGCCGCCCTGCTCGCCGCGCGAAACGAGGCCTGATTCGACGAGCAGCTTCTCCTGATACTTTTGCTTGAGAATGCGTGTTAGCGCATCGCCCGCGCTCGGCGCGTAACCGATGCCAAAGCGCTCGATTGCATCCTTATCGAGACCGCGGTCTTCGAGATAGGCGCGCGCGGCTTTGCCCTCAAGCGTTCCGGAGATTTGCTTCGTAAAGAATGTCTGCGCTTCGCGCTGCATCTCGACGAGCGCAGCGCGCTGCTGATTCTCCTGGCGTTCTTCCGGCGACCGCTCCCTCAACCGCGGAATGGCGATCCCGCACTTCTCGGCGACGGTGCGCACCGCCTCCGGAAACGCGGACTTCTCCATGTCCATCACGAAATTGAAGATGTCGCCGCCTTTGCCACACCCGAAGCAGTAGAAGATCTGCTTGAGCGGCGACACCGTAAACGATGGAGTTTTTTCCTGGTGAAACGGGCAAAGCCCTGAAAAGTCTTTGCCGGTCTTCTTCAGGCGCACGTATTCGCCTACCACGCGAACAATGTCCGCCTGCTGCTTGACGCGCTCCGCGAATGATCCCGCTTCGGCCACGGCTTCTTCGAGAATTGTAACCAAACTAGTGGGAGGAATATATCCCGGTAGGAATCAGGTTGGATTCGGACACTAGGCGCGCATAAACATAAGCCCAGGCTTTGATGCGACGTCCTCGCGCCCAGACGTCGACGAGTTCTCTACGAAATAATTCCTCGTCAACACCCTCGAACTCGTCGAGGTCACGAAGAGTTTTCTCCGGATTATGCAGGATAAAAAGATCGCCTTTGACAAACCGATTAGGAGCGGAAGTGACCACGGCGGCTGGATACTCCTCGCCATGCAGTCTGTAGAGGCTGGCGCGAATGCGCGCAGAACTCTTAAACAGGACGCCGTTTTCCTTACGTAATTGGCTGTGAGCCTTGCCCCCGCGTTTCAGGGTCCCGTAGACGAACAGATACTGCGGCGTTGAAGACGCGCGAAGTGACCGAATCTTTCTTCTCGCGACTTCCCTATTAGGTGCCGTCTTGGACTTAGCTCTCATACTCTAGGAGCAGTTTATCAAGATTTTCGAATCCTTCCTTCTTAAGATATCTCCGAATTTCAGGATTTCTCGGCTTGGTCAGGAGAAACAAATAGTAGTTGAAGGTGGCATTTATATCGTCGGAGGTCAGCTGGCCAATTTCCTTCAGCCGGGCGATGAACTCGAAGAAGTTCAGGTAGTCTGTGAATGCGTCGAACTTTGCTTGCTGAGCTTCTGTGAACTCGAGACTCTGCTCGTCGTGTTGAATGAGCATCTTAATCTCATCGGTGTCTCCGTAGTCCAGCTTTCGACGTACATCTTTGAATTGTCCGCCCTCGAAAAGTTTCTCGTAAAGCTGCAGAAACCACTTGGACTTCTCAGCTAGCACTCTTGTGCGGTAATCACTAATTGCTAGGAAACCGGCAACAATCGCGGCCAACGCTAAGGCCAGCGCTCCGCAGCCCGAGAGATATGCGCCCCACGCGTTGAGAGACTCGCTGCCGAGCCTCAAGTGAATGCCATAGCCGGATCCGATCGCAACGAGAAGAACGAGCAGACAAAAGACTGCGCCAAACTTGAACATGGTCGCCTCGCCAACCGCCGGAAGAAACAGCGGGTTCCACTAAGTCTCTACGGTTCCCGCCGATTACCGAAGAAGTTAGTTTTACCAGAGAATAATAAGAAAGAAAAGCCATAAAGCGTAGAGGGAACCCGCCGCGGGGCTTCGTCGACCGTCACCCTCGCAGGTCTACGACAGTGACGGCCTTTCCGCCGTGTTCCTCTGTTTCAAAGGAGGTGCTCTGAACTAGCGGATGCGTTCTGAGGAATTCGCCGAGGCCTTTGCGCAGTGCGCCGGTGCCGTGGCCGTGAATGATGCGCACGCGCGTTTGATTCGCGAGCGCGGCTTGATCGAGATATTTGTCGACGCGCTCTCTTGCTTCTTCGACGCGCATGCCGATTACGTTTATCTCGCCCGGAATTGCGCCTTCGTCGGCCCGCGATGACACGGTGATGTTTCGTTGCGCCACCGAAGTTGAATGCGGCGCGAATGCGCCTTCGACTCCTACGATTTCGTCGAGGGCTACTTTCATGCGCAGGGGGCCGGCTTCGATTTCAGCGGAGGAGCCATCGATGCGGCGGAAGATGACTGGTTTGCCGAAGCCGCGGACGCGGATTTTGGCGCCGGGCTGAAGAGTTTCCGCGCGGATTGGCTCTTGGCTCGCGGAAGCGGTGCCTAAATCCGCTTGCGATTCGGAGATGGTTTGCACGACGGCGGCGTTTAGTTCTTCGCGGGCTTCGCTGCGAATGTCCCGGCCTTTGCGTTTCGCGGTTTTCTCGAGTGAGGCGCGCAGTTCGCGTTCTTTTACGGCGTCGATCACGCGCGCGACGTTTTCGTCGAAGCGTTTTTGCATCTCGGCGAATTGCGCTTCGAGCTCCTTGATGCGTTTTTGCTGGCGTTCAACCCATTCGGTGCGGAGTTTCTTGCGCTCTTCTTCGAGGGTGTGGCGCTCCGCGGCCATCTCCTGTTGCATGCGGTCGAGTTCGTCGCGGCTACGGTGCAAATAGGCGATCAGGTCCGAAGCTTCGCGCGATTCCGGCGTCAGCAACGATTTCGCTCGCTCAATAATGGGAGTAGCGATTCCCAATCGCTGGGCAATCGCGATGCCGCTGGAACCACCTGGAACACCAACCATGAGGCGATAAGTCGGGCGCAGATTCACGTCGTCGAATTCCACCGCGGCGTTCACGACGCCTGGTGTTGTCGAAGCGTAAGCCTTGAGCCGGTCATGATGCGTCGTCGCGAGGACGATGCAGTTTTTGGCTCGAAATTCATCGAGGAGCGCAACGGCTAGCGCTGCGCCTTCTTCGGGCGCGGTTCCTGTGCCCATTTCGTCGACGAGCGCGAGCGAGTGCGGCGTCGCCAGTTCCAGCATGGTCTTCAGGTTCAGCATGTGCGCGGAAAATGTGGAAAGATCGGCGGCGATGGATTGTTCGTCGCCGATGTCGACCAGGACGCGATCAAAGATCGGAAGCACGGCGCGCTGGGCGGCTACAGGAATGCCGGATTGCGCGGACAATGCCGCCAAGCCTGTCGTTTTGAGCGCTACCGTTTTGCCGCCAGTGTTTGGGCCGCTGATGACCAGGACTTTTTCCGCGCCGCCGAGCGCGAGCGTCATGGGCACGATGGCGCGCTTCTCGCGGCGAAGCTTGTCTTCCAGCACTGGATGGCGCGCATCGACCAGGCGCAATTCGGAAACGTCGGAAAATTCTGGCATTGCGGCGTCGAAATCGCGAGCGAAGCGCGCGCGCGCGAAAACGCCGTCGAGCTCGGCGATGGTTTCGGCAGCGGCGAGCAATGGCTCGCGGACGTTCTGCAAACGTTCTGTTAGCTCACGCAGAATCCTAATGATTTCGACGGCTTCGTCTTCGGCGAGCTGTACGAGTTGGTTGTTTGTTTCGACGGTTTCAAACGGTTCGAGGAAGACTGTCTGGCCTGTTCCGCTGGCGCCATGAATGATACCAGGGACACTCCTCCGGTTTTCCGAGCGAACGGGAATCACGAATCGCTCGTTGCGCAGCGTGACATAGTCTTCGCCCGCTTCGGCGTTGCGAGAACGCAGGATTTGCTTGAGCGTTTTTTGGATGGATTCGCGCGTTTGCATGACGCTGGCGCGAATACGCCGAAGGGTGGAAGAGGCGTCGTCGCCGATCTCGCCGTTTGGCAGGATGGATCGCCGGATCGCCGTCAGCGGTTCGCGAAAGTCCGCGAGCGCGGCAACACGAGCGGTCAACAGCGGATATTTTGGCGCTTCTTCGCGGAATTGCGTGCGTAACCATCCTGCCGTTTCGAGCAACGACACCGCGGCCAGAAGCTCCTTTGCTTCGAGGACGATTCCAGGTCCTTCGATTTTGTCGAGCCAATCTTTCGGGTCGGCGAGGCCGCCGAATCCCAACTCACCGCCGCCGCGCAACCATTCTCTGGCTTCACGAATAAGCGCAAAAGCGGATTCGAGGGCGACGCGACCGGTTCCAAACTCGAGGGCATCGACGGCGCGTCGTCCCGGCGCACACGTTGTCCTGAGGCGCAGTAATTCACGCAGCTTGTCAAATTCGAGTACGTCTTGTGCGGTTCGTGACATTTGCCTGCCAGCTCGATTTTTCTCGCTAGTCCCTTTCGCTATTCTTCTTTGCTTTTCAAACGGTGCTCTAGCGGAGTCATTTCTGTTTTGCGCGCGTCGGAGTGAGAGTTATTGCGCCGGCGTCGAATTCCTCGATCATCGCGACGCAGAGTCCGTTGAGTGCGTCGGCGGCTTCGTGATTCTTTCCGCCTTGATTGTTGCTTAGGAAAGAGAAGATGAGACGGCGGCCGCTGGGCGTTTCGGCGAAACCGGAGAGCGTCCTTACGTGTTCGACGGAGCCAGTCTTTGCGTGGATTCGCCCGGCAGCGACTGTGCCCTTCATGCGGTCTTGCAGCGAGCCGTCGATTCCGGCGACCGGTAGCGACGCGTAATACGGAGCGAACCACGTCTGCGCTTGCGCGTACTTCAGCAAAGTCACGATGGCGCGAGGCGTGACGAGGTCGTGGCGCGAGAGGCCCGAACCGTCAGTCTGAATCACGTCATCGGGCGCGATTCCGACGAGCACGTAAAAATCCTGCGGGGTCTTCAGCATTTCTTCGGGAGTGCCCCACAGGCCGTTTTGGCGGGCGGCGGTTCGTAGCAGCATTTCCGTGTGCAAATTCTGGCTGATTTTGTTGACGAGCTTGACGGAATCCCCGAGCGGAACGGAAACGTGCTCGGCGAGAACGGTGCGCGGCGTTGAATCGGTTTCGGGAACGTGAACCGCGCGGCTTTTTCCGTCAAGCTTCACGCCCCGCTGAGCCAGCATCTCCGCCAGCAACGACGCGGCGTGCTGCGCGGGCTCCTCGATTGCCAGGACCAGCTTTCGTGGCGTGCTTTTTGCGGGAAGCGTGCCTCGCACCACGACGAGATTCGCGCCGGGCTCGCGGGTCAGGATCAAATCGGATTTTACGTCCGCGGCTGACGTAGTCACATCGTTTTGAAGAACGAAGTCGGGCGTCAACGGAGCGACCATCGCCTGACCTGGATCGCCCATTCTTTCGCCTGGGGTCAGCGTCACGGCCACCGTGTTGTCATCGACGACGATGGCGGAAATTGCGGCGCCGTATTCCCAGACCATGTCGTCGATTTCCCAGCCGTTCGGATAGCGTTCGCGCGGGAAATAGCTGTCGTCGCCGATTACGTCGCCGGAGATTTCTTTTACGCCGTGCGCTACGAGCGCATCAGCCAATTCGGCCAGCGCTCTTTCGGGCGGGCCGTCAAATTCTTCTTTCAGCTCGTAGGGGAATTTGCGGTTCGAGAGATTGGGATCGCCGCGTCCTACGAGGATAACGTCGCCGGAAAGAGTTCCCTCGGGCGAAATCGTGCCGCGCGTTTCGAGCGTGGTGTGAAATTTGTAGCCCGAGCCAAGTTTGGCGAGCGCCAGAGCGGTAGTGAAGAGTTTCATGTTGGAAGCAGGAACAAAATAGCCGTCGGCATTTTTCTCGAAGAGCGTTTCTCCTGTTTGGGCGTCGACGATGACCAATCCCCAATCGCCCTTGCTCGCGGGTGAGGACCCAAGGAGCGCGTCTGCGCGCTCGCCGAAACGCAGCGCGGCTGGCCGCAGCCGCGCGCGCTCCACGTGCTTCGCTTCCGGCTTCGCCGGGCAGCAAGCCTGTTGCGAAACCGGATTGGACTGCGCGTGGCCGCGTGGCGCGGCCAAAAAACAAACGGCCAATGCGAATGCGACCGCCGCAACGCACCGTGACAAAATATTTCGTGATCGCATCTGTCCTCTGCCTGCCGATTTGTAACGCCAATTGCGCGCCGATCGCCGGTCGATCGCCATACGTGAAAGTATAGTCGAAAGCCGGCACAACATTTTTTCGGCGCGGGGCATCTACGTAACAGTCACGCGGAGTTCAAGCCAGCGTCGCAAGCTTGCGCACAAACTGCAGGTTGCGAACAGGCGTTGGGCAACCTATCATTATCAAGCCCAGTTCATTACCTTATCTCTGGCAACTTTCAGCGAGTAAATTTCAGCGAGGTGAAATTTGATTAAGAGAATTGGTTCCTGCCTGATGGCGCTGGCGATGATTGCGCCGCCCCTGCTGTCCCAGGACAAAGAAGCAGACCGGCTCGATAATTGCGGCACGGTGATCAAGGAAGTTATGGATATTCCCGATGGCATTCCAGAGGATCTCATCAACAAGGCGGAATGCGTGATTATTTATCCTTCAGTCTTGAAGGCGGCTTTTGGGGTTGGGGGCAGCTACGGGCGAGGCGCGATGACGTGCCGGACTGGTGAGCATTACACGGGCCCGTGGAGTGCGCCCTCCATGATGGCGCTGGAAGGCGGGAGCATCGGCTTTCAGATCGGCGGGCAAGCGACCGATTTCGTTTTACTGGTCATGAATCCGCGCGGAGCACATTCCATCCTCAAGAGTAAAGTGAAGCTGGGCGGGGACGCTTCGGTGGCGGCGGGACCAAAGGGCCGCACGGCGGCTGCTTCGACGGATGTGACCCTGCGCGCGGAAGTGCTGAGCTATTCGCGTTCGCGCGGATTGTTCCTCGGCGTCTCTCTGGAAGGATCGACGGTGCGGCCGGACAACGATGCCAATTTGCGAGTCTACGAAAAGAAGCTGAGCGCAGAGGAGATTATCTTCAAGGGCGCGGTGGCGGTTCCACCTCCGGCGCAAAAGCTGGTGTCTTACCTGAACCGGAAATCGCCGAAGAATCAGTCCGATCCGAACTCGTTGAAGGAATAGCGATCAGGGATCGCGCTGAGAGAATTCGGAGAAGAGCGAGGGCCCGGCGATTGCCGGGCTTTCGTGTTTTTGGGCAGGGAGGAACGGAGCGAAGAGATCTCGTTGACTTCCATTCATTTGTGACCTACAGTCATTTATGAACGATGGTCAAGAAATCTAACACGGGAGCTTCTACCGCCAAACGGGCGACTGCGCGCCAATCTCATGGACGCCGACAGCGGCGAAGCGTGGAGACTCGCGAGCGGCTGTTCCGCGCCGCGCTGGATCTCTTTGCAAGAAAAGGGTTTACGGAGACAACCGTCGGGGACATCACGGAAGCGGCTGACGTCGGCAAGGGGACCTTCTTTAATTATTTTCCGAGTAAGGACCACATCCTGTTGGCTTTTGGAGAGATGCAGCTCGCGAAACTTGAGTCCGCGGTGGCGCAAGCACGCGAAAGCGACGAATCGATGCCTGAATTTCTGAGGTCCTTAGGCGTACGAATGACTCAAGAGCCGATACGCCACCCGGGCATCATACGTACCTTACTACAGGCTTATCTTTCGACGACGCCGGTGCGTGAGGCCATGCTGGATTTGCAAAAGCGCGTGCATGCCTTGCACACAGAGATCGTTCAACTCGGGCAGGAGCGCGGTGAAATCCGCAAAGACTTGCCGGCGGCTGACATTGCGCACGTTTTTCGGCAGACGATTTTTGGAACGCTTTTGTTCTGGTCGCTTTACGGAGACGCCACCCTGCATCCGCGGATGGAGTCGGCATTCAATGTGTTGTGGTCCGGCCTGGCACCGCGCAACGAAGGAGTTTCGCATCCGCCGGAAGCAGTGCTGGCCGGGGTTCCGCTATTTACGTGTGGAGATTGATTTATGAAACGAAAGCGCATCGTCATTCTTATTATCGTCGCGGGCATTTTGGGCGCGACGACCGTTTACGCCACGTGGTTTCGGCGCGATAACGCGCTGCAAGGGTCGGGGACCGTCGAGGCGCGGGACATTCGCGTCGGATCGAAAGTCGGGGGACGCATCGACAAAATTCTCGTGCGCGAGGGCGATAAAGTTCAGCCCGGACAGATTTTGATCACGTTTGATGACAAGGAATTGCTGGCGTCGCTTGATCAATCGCGCGCGGCGGCTGAAAAAGCGCAGCGAGGTTTTCGGCCCGAGGAAATCGCGGAAGCTCGCGCAGCGGCGGCACAAGCCAAGGCTGATTATGAGCTGAAAAAGAACGGCTACCGGAAAGAAGACATCGACGCCTCGCAATCCGACGTTGAGCGCGCTGCGGCCGACGAAGTTCGCAGTCGGCTTGATTTTCAGCGCTATCAGGCGCTGGCGGACAAAGATCTGGTGTCCAAGCAACAACGCGATACGGCTGAGGCGAATTGGAAGATGGCTTTGGCGCAGCAGCAAAATTATCAGCACAAGCTTGACGAATTGAGGCGCGGATACCGCCCTGAGGAAGTCGCCTCGGCTGAAGCGCACTATCTGGAAACGATGGCGACGCTCGAAAAGTATGAGCGCGGGAATCGGCGCGAAGACGTTGACCTGGCAAAAGCCGCGTACTCTTACGACGAAGCGCGCTTTCGGGAGCGGCAGGTGGTGGCGCCGTCGGTGGCCACTGTCGAGGTGCTCGATGTGCGTCCCGGCGACATCATTGCGCCGAACACTCCGGTAGCGACGCTTCTGGAAGCGGATCAGATTTATGTGCGGATCTATATTCCGGAGACGGAGCTTGGACGCGTGCAAGTTGGGCAAAAAGCGGAAGTGCGGGTGGATTCGTTTCCGAAGACCGTTTTTGACGGAATCGTGGAGCAGATTAATCAGCAGGCGGAATTTTTGCCACGCAACGTACAGACCCGCGAGGAACGCGTTCATCAAGTGTTTGGCGTGAAGATTCGCATCAATGATTCCGCGGGACACGTGCTGGCGGGGATGGCCGCGGATGTGAAATTGAAAGCGGGAAATTAGATCGTGGCTTCCTCTCCCGCTGGTTCCGCAGTAAGTCCCGCCGAGGCTTCTATTTCCGCCGAACATCTCGTGCGGCGTTTCGGGCATTTTACCGCCGTGAATGACGTTAGCTTTCGGGTTGAGAAAGGCGAGATATTTGGTTTTCTGGGGCCGAACGGAAGCGGAAAAACTACCGTCATCAAGATGCTCACGGGGCTGCTGCCGCTGAGCAGCGGCGAGGCGCATGTCGAAGGACTGGATGTGCGGACGAATTCCGAGGAAGTGCGCCAGCGGATTGGGTACATGTCGCAGAATTTCAGCCTCTACCCCGATCTTACCGTTGCGGAAAATTTGCAATTTTACGGACGCGTTTACGGGCTCGATGCGGCGCGTCTGAAGCGGCGCATTGACGAAACCGTTCAGATGAACGGACTCGAGCCGTACATGAACCGGCTTTCGGCACAGCTCTCGGGAGGGTGGAAGCAGCGGTTAGCCTTGGGCTGCGCGATGCTGCACGAACCCAAGCTGCTTTTTCTCGATGAACCCACTGCGGGCATTGATCCCGTGGCGCGGCGGCAGTTGTGGGATCTTTTGTTTGAGCTTTCCGCGCACGGGATTACTTTTTTTGTCACCACGCACTACATGGATGAGGCGGAACGGTGCAGCCATGTGGCTTACATTTATTACGGAAAGCTCATTGCGGATGGCACACCGAATTCTTTGCGAGAATTGCCGGACGTTCAGCCCGAGGGAACGATTCGTGTGGAAATCACGACACCGGAAGTGACGCGGGCTTTGCGATTTGCGCGGACCATTCCAGGTATACGCAGCGCGACGATTTTTGGGCAATCGATCCACGCGCTGATCGAGGACCGACTGAGCCTCGACGAGATCAGCGGGCAGCTATCGAAAAACGGAATCGCTGTTGCGGAAATCCGGCCGCTTGCCCCCAGCCTGGAAGACGTGTTTGTGGAGCTCACGTACAAGCATCAGGCTCTGCAGGAGGCCGCAGCTCGTGCGTAACGCGTTTCGTGGTTTCGGCGCAATTTTTTACAAGGAGATTCTGCACGTCCGCCGCGATTTTGGGACGCTTTTCTTTTCGCTGATTATTCCGCTTTTGCAGATGGTGCTCCTCGGTTTCGGTATTGATACCAACGTGCGGCAGGTCAATACGGTGGTCTTTAACGCCGACGGACGGCGTGAGAGCCGCGAATTGCTGGACCGGCTGAAGAATTCGGATACGTTTCATATCGTGCGTTACGTCGAGAGCGACCACGACATGAACGACGAGATCATCAGCGGGAAAGCGCGCGTGGGCGTGAAGATTCCCGTCGATTATTCGGACCGGTTGCTTCACGGGATGAGCGCGCAGGTGCTTGTGCTTATCGACGGCTCGGACTCATCCGTCGCTGGGATCGCTATCAACGTCACGACCTCGATTGGCCTGGACGAGTCTTTGCGGCGTGTTCTTCCAGATCGGGCTACGTTTGCCGTGGATATGCGGCCGCAGCTTCTTTTTAATCCGGATTCACGGTCGCCGAATTTCTTTTTGCCCGGACTAACGGCTATTTTGTTGCTCAACGTCACTACGTTTCTGACGGCGTTTGCTATCGTGCGGGAGAAGGAGCGCGGAACGCTGGAACAGCTCTTTGTTACGCCCGTGCAGCCTTACGGGTTGCTGCTCGGCAAATTGCTTCCGTACTTCGGCATCGGGTTTTTTGAGCTGTGTCTCATCCTCACGGCGATGCGGTTTGCGTTTCGAGTTCCGATTCACGGCAGCGCCATCCTGCTGGCTTTTCTCTCATTGCCTTATATTTTTGTTTCGCTGTCGCTGGGGATACTCATTTCCAGCAAAGCGAATTCGCAAGGTGAGGCGATGCAGCTCGCGTTTCTGACGATCCTGCCGAGCATTTTCTTTTCGGGCTACATTTTCCCGCGCGAGACGATGCCGCTTGTTTTTCGCGTGCTTAGCTATTTCGTTCCGGCAAGCTATTTCATTAACATCACGCGCGGCGTGATTCTTCGTGGGGCGGGGATTCAGCACCTGTGGATTGATGGACTGGCACTCTTTGCGATGGGTGCGTTTCTTTTGACCGTCGCGGCGCGACGGTTCCGCAATAAAGTTATCATGGCTTGAGACGGGTAGCACGCATCGGTTCAGCGAGGCATAACTTCCTAACTAGGGCTTTTGGCGGATCAAATCTTCCACGTCGGCCATTTTATCGCCCAACAAATTTAATTTTCGTGAGAGGCCCTGAATTTCGGACTCCGCGCGGCGGTTGACGTCGTAATCCAGCTCGCCGCGCAGGCGGTCTTTCGTGTCCTGGCGATTCTGGCTCATCATGATGACGGGCGCTTGAATGGCAGCGAGCATAGAAAGAAACAAATTCAGCAAGATGAAAGGGTAGGGATCCCACGCGCGGCCGCGCAGACCGATGTTGATGCCGGCGTAGATGACCAGGACGACGAGGAACGTAGTGATGAAGGTCCAGGAGCCGCCGAAGCGAGCGACTACATCGGCGATGCGCTCGCCGAAGGTGGATTCGGTCTCGATGATTTCGTTGGGATTGCGGCTGGCGCGCAGACGGACGAGCTGCTGGGAGGCGTGAAACTGCCGGCCTAGCACGGTGAGCATGTCCATGCCGGCGAGCGGCTTGCGCTCGAGAAGTACGGCGATATCGTGGCGGTCGACTTCGAGGCAGACGGTGTCTTCGAGGGCGACGGCGCTGGTTTCGTGAGGCGTTTGCTCGAGCATGGAAGCGAAGCCGAAAAACTCGCCGTGAGCGGGTTCGTCGATGACGACTTCCTGGTGATCTTCGTCGATAGTGGTGACGCGGACCGCGCCGGACATCATGATGTAGGCTTGTCCGCCCTGGTCGGCCATTTTGTAGATGCGCTGTCGCGGCGAGAATTTCTTGATTTCGACCTGGGCGGCTAGCACCGCCGCCTCCTCGGCGTCCAGCAGGGCGAAGAGCGGGACGTGTTTCAACTCCTGGGGATCGCAGGGCATGGTTCACCTCATGGGGTTAGAGCGGTTGGCTCCGGATTCGGGTTGAGCATTTCACAATTCGGGAGGGGCGACAACTGACGATGTCGCGCACGCCGCGATATTGCAACGCGTAACACGTCCAGTGGGTTCGGGTGGCGTGCGCCGGAGAATCTCGGCTTGCCCTTGAGAACCGCCGCGAACTACTATCAGCGTCCTGATTCGGGGGTTGAGAATAATCGTTCGTGGAAAATCGTTTAACTAGCTGGGTTGTTTTTATGTTCATTTTGGTGGCGGCGGGCGTGTGTGCGGTGCGCGAGGGAGCGCCGGCGCCGGTTCCTGCTTCATCGACACAGGGTGTGTTTTCTGCGGAGCGCGCTCTGGTTTACCTGAATGCCTTCGCGACCGCGCCTCACCCGCTAGGATCTTCGGAACACGACCGGGTGCGCGATTATCTCGTGGCCCAACTTACCAGTCTTGGCGTCGTGCCGGAAATTCAGCGAACGACCGGCGTCACGTCACGGTATGAAGTTGCCGGTACGGTGGAAAATATTGTTGCGCGGTTAAAGGGCACGAGCGGGGCGGCGGATGCGGTCGCGCTCGTGGCGCACTACGATTCCGTTCCTGCTGGACCAGGTGCGGGCGACGATGGGGCGGGCGTGGCCGCTTTGCTGGAGACGCTTCGCGCTTTGCGAACTGGGCCGCCGTTGCGGAACGATATTCTTTTTGTGATCACCGACGGCGAAGAAGACGGATTGCTTGGCGCTTCCGCGTTCGTCGCGGAAAATCCAGCCGCGAAAGATGTGCGCGTGGTCGTCAACTTCGAAGCGCGGGGCAACGCCGGTGAATCGCAGATGTTTGAGACGAGCGCGGGCAACGGGCGGCTGGTGCAGATTCTCGCGGAGGCGGCACCGCATCCATCGGGTTCTTCACTGACGTACGAAATTTACAAGCACATGCCTAATGACACGGACATGACCGTTTTGAAAAAGTCCGGGGCGGCGGGGCTTAACTTTGCGTTCATCGGGCACTGGGAGGCGTATCACACACCGCTCGACAATGCTCAGCAGCTTGACCGCGGGAGTCTTCAACAGCATGGAGAGACTGGGCTAGCGCTAGCGCGCGCCTTCGGCAACTCAGACTTCTCGAAGCTTCAGGATAGCGATTCGGTTTATTTTTCGGTGCTTGGTGGTTTTTTTCCGTATTATTCGACCCGCTTTACTTGGGCGCTCGCTCTTCTTTGCGGCGTGGCGCTCTTCGGCGTGATTTTTTACGCGCGCCGCTCGTGGCAGACGAGCCTGCTTTCGATTTTGGTTGGCTTCTTTCTACAGGTTGGTTTGTTTGTCGTGCTGTTGTTTGCGGGACTTGGCTTTGTGCTAGGCGTTCAGTCGCTGCATCTTCACGTGCTTCCCGAGGGCGGGCTGGAGCAGAACGCGCTTTACACTTTGGGGCTTTTCGCATTGCTAGCGGCGCTGCTGACGATGCTTTACTCGCTGTTTCTCCGGAAGATTACGGCGCCGGCGATTTTTCTGGGCGGTGCGATTTTGCTTTTCGTGGGCGCGCTGGTGACTTCGAGGTGGCTGGCGGGCGGCAGCTATTTATTTGTTTGGCCGCTGCTCGCGAGCTTGCTGGCAGCCATCGCAGCGTTTAGACCAGGCAATCCGCGGCTTCTTCTCGCTCTGCCACTTTGCGTGTTGTGCTTGCCGGCGGTTTTGCTGTTCGTTCCGCTACTCACGGGTTTTTATACGGCGCTGGGATTTACGATGGTCGGCGCTCCGCTCTTGAGCGCTACTTTTGGACTATTGTTTCTCTTGCTCTTTCCGTTTCTCAGGCCGCTGATCGATCCCATGGGCAAGGTTTTAGGGTTCTCCGCATTAGGGATCGCGATCGTCCTGTGCATCGCGGCTGCGGCTACGACTCGCTACTCATCGGCTCATCCCAAGCCGAGTTTGCTGTCCTATGCGCTCGACGCTGATACGGGCAAAGCGTTGTGGACCAGTTCTGTCAGACGCGTTGATTCCTGGACCGCGCGATACCTTGGAACTTCACCTTCGCGCGGTAAGCTACCGGACTTTGTTCCTGATTGGTATCCGATCGACTTTCTGCAGCATGAAGCTCCGGCGGTCACGATTGCACCTCCGTCAGCGGAGTTGTTCGTGAGCCACGCCGATGGTTCCACGCGTAGACTTCGGGTGCACATCACCACGCTTCGGCATGCACGGACCATTCACGTTGGCGTCGCGAATGCGGAAGTCCTGAGTGCGAGCGTGAATGGACACGACCTCGGCAAACCGTCAGAGGCGCGTTGGCACCAAGTGGGGCAATGGGCCTTCGACTACACGAACCCGCCCGCCGAGGGGCTTGATGTTGAGCTACGCGTACAGGGCACCGCTCCGGTGACGATCGTGCTGGTCGACCGCTCCACAGGCCTTCCCATAATTCCGGGAGCGAATTTGCCTCCGCGGCCTGCCGATTCGATGCCCATTCACTCCGGCGACCAGACGATGGTTCGCAAGAGTTTTGTTTTCTAACGTCTTTACCGCTGACCATTTTGTCTTTTGACTCGAGCGGGCGTACTCTCGTGGTTCGTTGGTGCATTTCGGGGAGCTTCGGTGTCCTGTCCTATCTGCGAAAAACGAAAGGCTGTAAGATTTTGTCCGGCGAAGGGCGAGAAGATTTGCGCCGTCTGTTGCGGCACAGAGCGCGAAGTCTCGATCGACTGTCTTGCGGACTGCTCTTACCTGATCGCGGCGCATCGTTACGAAGACGAGCACCAACGCTCGCTGCCGGAGGATACGCCGCTTCTGGACGTGAAGGTTTCCCAGGACGTGATCTACGCACATCAGAATTTGCTCTCCGGCATTGCGTTTACAGCGGCGAAATTTTCGGCCCAGCATCCTGCGACGACCGACCCCGATGTCCTTGCAGCGTTGGCAGCGCTGGCGGAAACGTATAAGACACTCGGCTCCGGCATTTACTACGAGAAACCGCCGGACGCCACTTTGCCCCGCGAATTGTATGGCGCGCTGGCGCAATTTCTGAACGAAACCAAACAGCAGTCGGAACGGCCTGGTGCTGGGCCGGCGCGAGACTCGGAGATCTTCTCGCTGCTCGCGTTCCTTTACCGCATGGGGTTGTTGCGGACCAATGGGCGGCCGCGGGCGCGACGCTACGTCGAATTTCTGCGCGGGCAATTCCCTGCGGCTCCGGAACTGAAGCGCGAAGAATCGCGCATCATCGTTCCATAAGCATTCGGGTTGCGACCTCTTCGCTCAATCTGGGACATGGGCGGCAGCGGAACAGGGCCCTCCGAAGATCAGGGTAAACAAGGCCCGCCGCTACGGACATCTAATCGAAAGGCAGCTAGCGCTGCTTCAAAAATTGCGCGAGACAGCGGGTAAGCCCGGCGGTACGATACTCTCGCATTAACCTTCGGCGCATCGAAGGCCTTTGCCACGACTCCTAACTCCGAGGAGACCTCTTATGCTCTCTCAAACTAACATTTTGCCGACGACGCCCATGGGTGCGACTCTGGTGGGGGGAGGCGCGACATTTCGCGCGTGGGCACCGCGGGCAACCGCGGTTTATGTGAACGGAATTTTTGGCGGCGTCGCGAAAAACATCCAGACCGCTGATTTCTTGATGGCGAAGGATGGCAATGGATACTGGACGGGATTTCTCGCGGGCGCCCAGGATGGCGACCTTTATCATTTTTGGGTGGCGGGCGCAGGATCGAGCGAGTACAAACGCGATCCGTATGCGCGAGAGATGGCGGAGGATTCGCCGTTTCCGACGTGCAGCTGTTTGATTCGCTCCGCAACGGCGTATCCGTGGCACGACGCCGGATTTGTCACGCCGGATTTCTCCAACATGATCATCTACCAGCTTCATGTGGGAACTTACGCTCCCAGTTCACCGGGCGTAGCTTCGAGTTTTCTCGACGTCATCGGGAAGATTGAATATTTGGCGTCGCTGGGCGTCAATGTGCTTCAGCCGATGCCGATCGATGAACTCGAAACCGATCCATCGATGGGCTACAACGGCGCGGATTATTTCTCGCCCGATTTTCCTTACGTCGTGTCCGCGCAGGGGGCACTTATAACGTATCTGGCCACCATCAATCGGCTGCTTGCGGCGAAAGGGTTTCCGCCGATGGCGCCAAGCGACATCAGTTCGGGTCCGGCACAACTCAAGGCCATGGTTGATCTCTGTCATCTCTATGGGATCGCGGTCGCGTTTGACGTGGTCTACAACCATGCGGGAGGATTCGAGGGCGATGATCAAAGCCTCTATTTCTGGGATCGCACGGCCGATGCCGGAGATAACAACCAGAGCCTCTACTTCACGAATCAGGGACTTGCAGGCGGGCTTTCCTTCGCGCTATGGAATGCCGATGTTCGCCAATTCATCATCAACTGTGCGAGTTATTACGTCGAAGAATTTCACGTCGACGGGTTTCGCTACGACGAAATCAGCGCGTTGCTTTCGATGAATGTGGGCTCAGGCTGGAGCTTCTGCGCGAATCTCACAGACACGCTGCGCTTTCTGAAGCCGCGGTTGCTGCAAAATGCGGAGTATTGGCCATCGGAATATTCACAACCGCGAACTTCCATCGTGGCCCCTACGAGCAGCGGCGGTACTGGGTTCGACGCTTTGCAGCACGATGGTTTGCGCGGCGCGATACGCTCTGCTCTGCAACAGGCGTCGCAGGGCCAAAACGCTTCGGTAGACTTTGACGCCATCGCGGCCAATCTCTTCCCACCGGACCTTCCGCGTGCGTGGCAGGCCGTCACCTGCGTGGAAAATCATGACGTGGTGCAGGCGGGTCGCGACCCGCGCATTCCCACTTTGGCCGACGGGTCGAATCACCGGTCGTGGTACGCGCGCAGCCGCTCGCGATTCGCGGCCGGGTTGCTGCTGACGGCGCCAGGAATTCCTCAGCTCTTTATGGGGCAGGAATTTCTGGAAGACAAGCAGTGGAATTGTGATCCGGCGGACTCGGCGCACTTGATTTGGTGGGCGGGGCTCGAAACAGGTGGCGATACCGCGATGGTGAATCATCTCCGGTTCACGCAGGACTTGATCCGGCTAAGGTGGAATCAGCTGGCACTGCGGGGTGAAAACGTGAACGCGTTTCATGTCCACGACGAGAATCGCGTGATTGCTTTTCATAGATGGCTTGAGGGCACCGGAAATGACGCGATCGTCGTCGCGACGCTCGCCGAAACAACGTGGTACGACTACGCGATCGGCTTTCCGTATCCGGGGACGTGGGCGGAGATTTTTAACAGCGACGTTTACGACAACTGGGTGAATCCGCAGGTAGCTGGGAATGGCGGTGGGATTACGGCGTCCGGAGCCCCGCTGCACGGTTTTCAAGGTTCCGCCAATATCGTGATTCCCGCAAATGGGATGGTGGTGTTTGCTCGTGCCGGTGGAAATTGACCCGCATACATGCTCAACCTCGGCGTTTGTGGCGCGCGTTCCTGAGTCGATCCCGCGGCGTTTGGTAACGGTTTGCGCGCGGTTCATTAGGCCTTAGCGGGACTTCAGACCGGAGCCTGAATTCTGCGTTCTCTTCAGGACGCTCACGCATTGGGCCGAGCGCCGTCTATTTCAAAAGGGTGAAGGGCCAAGCGTCGGAACGCTTCGGCCTATTTTGTTCTCTAAACGACAATGGAGGGGTGTGCTTATGCGCGGAGGATGCAAGATTTTTCTGGGTCTGGTGGTGGGAGTCGGCTGTATGGCGGGCCGGGCGGATGCACAGTTCAAGAACGGTGCGCAAGCTACGGAGTTGAATCTGCCGACGGTGAGCCAGCGTGCGGTGGTGACGCAGCGGATAGGGCTGACGGATATCACGATTCTTTATCACGAACCGCTTGTTGGGGGGCGTGAACTCTGGGGCAAAGTAATTCCTTACGGCAAGGTATGGCGCGCGGGTGCGAACGAAAATACGACGATTACGTTTGCAGATGACGTCTCCGTGGAAGGCAAGCCGCTGGCGGCGGGGACGTACGGGCTGCATATGATTCCGAATGCGGATCAGTGGACGATTATTTTCTCGAAGAATTCTACGTCGTGGGGAAGCTTTTCGTACGATGAGAAGGAAGATGCCTTGCGCGTGGACGTGAAGCCGCAGCCGGCGGAGTTTCGCGAGGCGCTGACGTACACCTTCGACGACATCAAGCCAGACTCGGCGGCGGCAACGCTTCGATGGGACAAGCTGGCCGTGCCGTTCCACATTTCGGTGGACGTGAAGGCGATTACCGAGCGGAGCGTTCGTAATCAACTGCGAAATACCGGCGGATTTACGTGGTCCGGTTACGACGAGGCGGCGATGTGGTGCCTCGA